>PDWI01004341.1_pt1 | contig 19143 bp, 16 predicted proteins | sample 1430891 | NCBI WGS metagenome assembly PDWI01 (sample SAMN01162508, study PRJNA174530) | Oral metagenome, whole genome shotgun sequencing project. | biome: Marine environment; feature: Marine mammal; material: Swab sample of the gingival sulcus; isolation source: swab sample of gingival sulcus...
CCCACCTGTGGGAATTTTCCGCCAGAATCGCGACCGTATCACCCTTGCGAACCCCTTCAGCCTGAAGCTGAAGCGCCAGGGCTATTATCTGCTCATGAAGCTCGCCATAACTCAGGGGCGTCTCCATTGCCATCCCCACAGCACCAAGATCCCTGTATTTGGCGCAGCTGGCATCAATCACATAGTTGAGCGTCATTCCAACTTCTACTATAGAGTGCATATGAACAGTTCCTCCCGGAATTCAGGACAATAATATTTGAAAACATTCCGGTTTACTGTACACAATGTCACCAGCCAGGGCAAGCGTGTATAGACAAGGAAAAGGGTTTGAGAGAAAAGCCCCGCCGCAGGGGAACAAGGGAAAACAAAAGCGGGAACTCCGGCCTATTCCTGCACCTCGGAAAGCAATTTTTTCACCGCGTCAAGAATTACTGCGGCGGAAAAGGGTTTGGGGATGGTAACAACCCCGTCAAGATAGCCGGCAACAGCCAGATAGCGCTCCTTGGAGATATTCCCCCCGCCGGAAACGGCAATAACAGGAAGTTCCGGGACTATCTCACGCAGGTCCATAATGGTCTGCAGCCCGTCTTTCACCGGCATAACCATATCAGTTATTACCAGATCGCAGAAATGTCTCCTGAACAACTCCACTCCCCGCACTCCGTCTGCAGCAGTAACGACATCGTAACCACTCAATGCCAGTATCTTTTCCAATACCCGGAGTGCTGCAGGCTCATCATCTATAATCAGTATCTGCTTCCTGTCGCTCATATATCTCCGTCGGGTTTGTAATGACAAAATTCCCATCTTTATACGCGAGAACGTATATATTTGAAACAATTTTTCCATGTATGCAGTATTTTTCCTGAACGGCATCTGGAAAAATTTCTGGAGCAGAGGTATTGCACAACTCCTTGCAAACCGAGTTTTTCCGGGAGAAAACAAACCTTTTCCCGGCATGATCGATACCATTTTACCTCTTCAGTCCCTGCGGACAGTACCCCCTATTTCCGGGTTAGGTAATCCGGTTACAGAAAATACCTGATATCTTCTTACTTCGTATTGCAAAAAGACAATTTTTCTTGTATCCTTTTTTGCTTTATGCGATTTTTTCCGAATATCGGCTGCACTGTCAATCATTTCTTTTCGCGATAATATTTCAGGTACTGTTTTCTTTTTATTGTCTTCCTGCACACCATGATTAAAGGTTTATTATCCTTCCTGGTAGATCTTTTTCACAGTCGCCAGCTCATTCTTACCATGACCATCAGGGATTTCCAGATACGTTATCTTGGCTCCTATCTTGGTCTTTTATGGGCATTCATTCAACCAGCATTCACCATAATGATATTCTGGTTTGTATTTCAGATTGGTTTTAAATCGGCACCAGTAAAGGATTTTCCATTCATATTATGGCTTATCTGCGGCATGATCCCCTGGTTTTTCATTTCGGAAGTCCTTGCAACTGCGACAAATTCTATAGTTGAGAACAATTTTCTGGTAAAGAAGGTTGTTTTCAGGGTCAGTGTACTGCCAATAATCAAACTGCTCTCGGCCCTGTTCATTCATATCTTCTTCATTACAATCATATTTATTTTTTTTGCTCTTTACGGCCATTTTCCGTCCCTGTACAATCTGCAGTTTGCTTATTATTCAGGCGCTGCGGCAATCTTCCTCCTGGGCATTACATGGCTTACCTCGGCACTTACCGTTTTCCTCAAGGACATAAACCACCTGATAGCAATGCTTTTGCAGTTCGGATTCTGGATGACACCAATATTCTGGTCCCTCGACATACTGCCGCAATCGTACCGGTTGTATATAAAACTCAATCCTCTCTACTACATAATAGAAGGCTACCGGGACAGCTTTATCAATAATGTCTGGTTTTGGCAGCACCCTTTGTATACAGTGTATTTCTGGGCAATTACCTGTCTCACACTGGTTGCTGGTGCCTTTGTCTTCTCCAAACTTAAACCCCATTTTGCGGATGTAATCTAAATGAGCGGCATAGCTGTCAACATACGTAATATCAGCAAGATATACCCCCTCTACAATGATCCGGTGGACCGTCTCAAGGAGGCATTACACCCTCTTCGGAAAAAATATCACCAGGAATTCTTTGCCCTGAAAAACATCTCCTGCACCATCAACAAGGGAGAAACCGTTGGCATAATCGGCAAAAATGGTTCAGGGAAATCCACGCTCCTGAAAATTCTCACAGGCGTATTAACCCCGACAACAGGAACCTGCCAGGTGCATGGCAGGGTTCTCGCCCTGTTGGAACTGGGTGCCGGATTTAATCCCGAGCTTACAGGGATAGAAAACATCTACTTTAACGGTTCGCTCCTTGGGGCCTCGAAGGAGGAGATGGACTCCAGGCTGGAGAGGATTCTGAATTTTGCAGACATAGGGGAGTTTGTATATCAACCAGTAAAAACCTACTCCAGCGGGATGGCCGTACGGCTTGCATTTGCAGTTATTGCCAATATGGATGCCGACATACTCATAATTGATGAGGCCCTCTCTGTAGGAGATGCCTTCTTCGTTCAGAAATGTATGAAATTTCTCCGAAAGTTCAAGGAAAATGGCACCTTGCTCTTTGTAAGCCATGACACATCAGCAGTTCTCAGTCTCTGCTCCAGGGCTATATGGCTTGACAAGGGAATACAAAAGGCAGACGATACCCCAAAGGCAATAGCAGAATCCTACCTGGCCAGCCTGTTCGGCTCAAACGACTCCCAACAGGACAGCAGAGCCGGAACACAGGACAAGCCATCCTCCCCGGCCAGACCCGAATACCGGGATATGCGGCAGGACTTCATCAACACAACCCGGTTTCGCAATGATATAAAAATCTTCTCATTCAACGACAACGGAGAGGCCTTTGGCCGCAAGGGAGCTGAAATTACCTCGGCAGCCCTCAAAGACCCGGACGGCAGGATCCTGACCTGGGTTATTGGTGGAGAAAATGTAGAGCTGGTTATTACATGCACATGTTTTCAGGATATTTACAGCCCGATAGTCGGCTTTTATGTTAAGGACAGATTAGGGCAGATTCTTTTTGGAGACAATACATGCAATTTTACCCAATCAAGCCCCCTGGACAGCAAGGCCGGGGACACACTTTGTGCTGTATTTCATTTTACCATGCCGACCCTGCCTGTTGGAGACTACTCATTCACCGTCGCCGTTGCAGAAGGTACACAGGAAAATCACATCCAGCACCACTGGATCCACGATGCGTTTATTATCAGATCCCAGACAACCAGTGTCAGTACGGGACTGATTGGAATACCCATCCATAACATAAAGCTAGATATACAATGAGCCTGCCTTACACATCCCTTGCAACCGCCGCAAATTTTACGCCCCGCTCACTTCAGCCTCCCGATTCCTGGGTCGGCCATCTGCCTTTTGCCGCCTGGATAATTAACACCCTCAAACCGGGTGTGTTTGTCGAGCTGGGTACACATACCGGAAACTCCTATTTTTCATTCTGCCAGGCAGCAAAACAGCTCGGACTTGAGACAAAATTTTATGCAGTCGATACCTGGGAGGGGGACATCCACGCCGGCCATTACAGTGAAGAGGTTTTTCTACAGGTTTCAAGACACAACTCAGAATTTTACTCTCATTTTTCATACTTGCTGCGAACAACGTTTGATAAGGCGCGAACCGGTTTTCAACCCGGAAGTATTGACCTCCTCCATATAGATGGTCTCCACACCTACGAGGCAGTAAAACATGATTTTGAGACCTGGCTGCCAACCCTGAAGGAAGGAGCAGTCGTCCTGTTCCATGATACGATGGTCAGGGAAAGGGATTTTGGTGTCTGGAAATTCTGGAAGGAGATTTGTGAAAAATATCCCTGTAATATCGAATTTTCACATTCCAACGGTCTGGGTGTTGTACAAATTATCAATGACGACTCCCTCTCCCCGCTCCCATGGCTGAAAAGTTCCTGTGAAGAAAAGCAAATCTTCAGGGAATATTTTGCCTCCCTTGGCTCAAGACATTGCCTGCAACTGCAACTGAAGGCAAGAGATACGCATATAGCAAATCTGCAAGTTGCAGCCAGAAATTACGAAGCCCGGATAAACGAACTGAATCACGCCATAGAGGACAGGGATCGGCAGATTTTTTCCCTGCAGCAGGATTATGCAGCCCGGACAAATTCATTAAACCAGCAAATAACCAGCAGCCACAGCTGGATAACAAGCCTGGAGAAAACTGTTCATGACCAGAAAACAGCAATAGAAGGCTCTGGACAACGGCTCGCAGTTATCCAGAAGGCCCATGAAAGCAATGTCAATCATCTTCAAAACCAAAAAAACGAACTTGAACAAACCATAGCAGACCTCCACGGAGAACTTGCAAGGATAACCCATCATTGCCGGACTATTGAAGGGAGTACAATCTGGCGCCTTTCCCGCCCCCTGCGCATGGCTCTTGACAACTCCAGGCTGCTGCAAACGATATTGAGAAAGCCGGCCAGGCTCGCATGGCTGACATTGACAGGAAAACGTCCACCAGCCTTACAGGAAAGGCAGGCATCGAAAGGAGCCATAGCTCCTTCCTCCCCTGAATCGGTACTCACGGAAGAAAACAGTCCGGTACCACAGAAAAAGGAAAATGCACAAAACGATGCAGGTAAAACAATCCCCCGGGAAATAGCACGCCCCATAGAAACCGACTACAGCATCGCAATACCCCTGCCATTTTCCACGACAACGGAACATAAGCCCGGAATTGCGATTATCTGTCATATCTTCCATGAGGTTCTGGGAACAGAAATATATACCTATCTGCAAAACATCCCCTTTGCAGCAGACATCTTTATTTCAACAGATACAGAGGCTAAAAAAACGGTTCTCGAGGAGATTTTTTCCGCCTGGGACAAAGGCTCGACAGAGATTCGAATCGCACCCAATCGAGGCAGGGATATTGCTCCCAAGCTTGTGACGTTCAAGGATGTATACGCCACATATGACTATGCCCTGCATCTGCACTCCAAGCAGTCAGATCACGCCTCGGTTCTCTCTGCATGGAGAGGCTACCTGCTGGAAAGTCTGACAGGTTCCGAAGACGTCGTCAGAAGCATCTTCACCATCTTTGCCAATCACCTGGATGTCGGTATCATCGCCGCCCAGCATTTTGAACCGGTTCGTCACTGGATTAACTGGGGAGGTAATTTCCCCATAGCAGAGAGATTATGTCAAGGAGCCGGCTTCTCAATAGATGATACGACAGCCCTGGACTTCCCGTCCGGTTCAATGTTCTGGGCCAGATGCAGTGCCCTCAAATCCCTGATTGCCCTTGACTTGCAGGTCGAGGAGTTTGCAGAGGAACAGGGACAGATAGACGAAACACTGGCCCATGCAATAGAGCGTACCTACTTCCATTTCTGCGAACATGCCGGTTTTAAATGGATCAAAATAGCCCGAAGATCCTTTTTTGAACAAACCCCGGCCATCCTTGATGTTGCCAGTGAATATGCCCTGAAACAATTTATCAGGAGATTTTCCTGTTCGTTAACCGGCACGAATCCGCCAGGACCGAGAACACAGCCGATACCTGGCATCCCGGCTCCCCCGGCCGGACTTGTAACAGTGTTACAGAAAAAAAATCTTGGAGCACAGGCCAGTACAGACAACACTCCGAGGATCTGCATTGGCATAGTCACTTACAATAACAACCGGGATGAACTCTCCAGAATCATCGGCAGCAGCAGCAAGGCCCTGCAGACCGCCAACGCAATCGCCCCTGAAATTGCAATCTGGGATAATGGCGCCCAGACTGTCGTGGACACCATCTGCCCAGTACCTGTTTCAATTCATGGTGACGGGGAAAATTCAGGTTTTGGCAAGGCCCACAACCGGCTTATGCAACAAGCTTTCGCAAAAGGCTGCGATCTCTATATCGCCGCCAACCCTGACGGCATATTTCACCCGAATGCAGTACAATCCCTGGTTTCAATGATGGAGGCCCATCATTACCGCCTCCTGGCAGAAGCCACCCAATTCCCGGCAGAACACCCGAAAATCTACGATCCGGTGACCTTTGAAACCACATGGGCTTCAGGGGCCTGTCTGGCCATTTCCCGCACGCTGTACGAAAAAATCGGTGGTTTCGATGATATGTTCTTTATGTACTGTGAGGATGTTGACCTTTCCTGGCGGGCAAGGGCTGCAGGTTTTCCGGTAAAAATTTGTCCAACCGCGTTTTTTATGCACTCTGTCACCAACAGGGAAGACTCCCCCGCAACACGGGCAATGAGCCTCAGATCAGGGATACTCCTGGCCAGGAAATGGAACTCACAGGAATTTGAGCAGTGGCTTACCGGAGAACTTGCTGCCCTGAACGAAGCCCCTCCGGAATTTATCCCGCAACAGGTTACAACCGAAATGCAGAAAATGGCTGATTTTTCTCATCAATTCAGTTTCAGCAAAACACGCTGGTAAGAACTTATGACATCTTCATGCCCCGACACGGTAAACTGTATAGTCAGATTTTACGATATATCTAAACTCATGGAACTGGATCGCTGTATTTTTTCGCTGGTAACCCAGCATTACAGCAGTGTCCATATTATTGTTGTCCTGCAGCGATTCACAGCAGATGAGGAATTGCACGTCCACAACCATCTGCAAGGACACACCGCGCTCTCTGCCGGTAGCAGACTGACTATCGTCAACTTCAACCAGCAGGAGCCTGCAGATGCCAGGGTCTGGTTGCTCAACGAAGGGATCAAACATCTCCAGGGCCGCTATCTTGCCTTTCTGGACTACGATGAGCTCCTCTTTCCTGAGGCATACAAAATTCTGGTAAGGCAATTGCGGGAAAAAGACGCAGGAATAGCCTTTGCTTCCATACAACCCATGGAGATGTACAGTTATTCTGATTTTGTCTACACCAGTGGTACCTGCAGGATACAACGTTTTTCCGGCAGCGGCCTCCTTGATCTCTTCAGAAACAATTTCTGTCCATTAAACAGCTATCTCCTGGATCTTCAAAAAGTTCCCCGGGAAGAGATTTATTTTGATACCAGACTGAATATTGAAGGGGATTATGATTTTCTCTTGAGAATTTGTTCGCGAACGATAAGTGATTTTTCGAGGCTCCCAACAGTAATTGGCTATTGTTTTCATAAATCAGACGAAAACAACACCCGTGCATCTGACCAGTCAACCGAGGCTTTTCAACAAAAATACGACCAGATTGTCAACTATATCAATCAACAGAAACAACGTATTGTCGTATCGCCCCGCGTCCAGGAGCATATGCAGCTCAGTTTCCAGGATCCCTCAAGAACAATTGCAGACATCCTGCAGGAACAGGCCCCGTGATCCGTGAACTGCAGCGACACAATGACCAGCCAGTACAAGCTGGGCTATCAACCGGCCCTGAACGGCCTGAGAGGGATGGCTGTTCTCCTGGTCTTTCTGTTTCACTGCAATGTCCCGTTGCTCCACGGGGCATTTATCGGTGTTGACATTTTCTTTGTATTGAGTGGATTTCTTATCACAATCCTCCTGCTGGAAGAATATAAACAAAAAGGTACAATCAATTTCAGATTTTTCTATATCCGTCGCTTTTTACGCCTGGGCCCGGCCCTGCTTGTTTTTCTGTTACTCTATATTGCCGTATGTATCATCCTCTACCCAGACAAAAGCGTAATCACGCATCATGGCCGGGATGCCCTGCTTGTCCTCTTTTATGTTGCCAATATTACCAGGGCCCTTGATCTTGACCAGCCGGATATTCTGGGACATTGCTGGTCTCTTTCCATTGAGGAACAGTTTTACATCTTCTGGCCGCTTGTCCTGCTGTTCCTCCTCAGGCAGTCTCCCGGGAAAAAAACGGGCCTGCTGATGATTATCTTCCTCCTGCCCTGGCTCTCAAGAATTGTCCTGGTGCTTAACGACAGCAGCTGGAACCGGCTTTACAATGGCTTTGATACCAGGGCTGACATGCTCATATCCGGCTGCATTACAGCCATGCTCTTTCACTCCGGAAAACTGTCCGGATTTTCAGAATCAAAAATCATCGCGCCTCTGGCAAATATCTTGTCCCAACTTGTTTTAGGCTGCTACATCTTCAATCTTGACTGGCAAACCAGGTCAACCTATCTCTGCCACTACAGCATCATCGGTCCTTGCGTCAGCATAATTATTGTCAACCTGATGTATCGTCCAGCCAGCATAGGTGCAAGGCTGCTGACCACTCCTGTCCTGGCAGGACTGGGTATCATCTCCTACGGATTCTACCTCTATCACTACCCCGTCATCCATTTTGTTTCCAGGCTGGAATCAGGCAAGGTATGCTCAATATTCCTCTCAGGAGGCATAACCCTGCTCCTGACGCAGCTTTCCTGGCATCTTGTGGAAAAAAAGATACTGCGGTTGAAGACAAGGTTCAAGGTATAGATATTGAGAAAAATGGCAATTTCCCGGAGTTCGGGTTCTCATAACAGCGCAACGCTGTCATTGCTGCGGCTGAAGACTCCGCTCCAGCCATACGGGCTTATCCTCTCACAGAATCAGGCTATTTCGCAATCACATCAATATGCGAAATATATCCCCAGTTGGTATACACATCAGGAACCCCGCTGACAATAGACACAGAAAGACCACCCACCAGACCGGTAAGCGCCGTGGCAAGCATGGCATCCCGATTCAGGTCGGACATAACAAACCATGTCATCGCCCCGTGTGGCCAGTCTCCGCAATCCGTTCTTGTGTTTTGCAGCAGTACGCTGTTAATAGGGCGTCCATCATTTACCGACCCGCCAACCTTCAGGATCCTTGCCCCTGAGCAATATCCCTCTTCAGCAAAACCTGCCAACGGGGTCAGAAACAGACACAGCACACCAACTATCATTGCAGCTCTTTTCATAAATCTCTCCATTGAGTATTATATTCCCTGATACCACAGACCATCTACAAAACAGGTCAGGCTCGTCATCCCTCCCATTATAGCGGATAATTGCACTAAAAGTCACCAGTTTATCACCATTTTCACAAGAATCATGTCAATTTTCTGAATCCGTAACGGGGAATTGACAATCATTGGCTTATGAGCTTCTCCCGGAATTATTATTTTGACATTTTCATCCAGCATAAGTAATAATACCTGGTTCTTCCTGTACCTGAATCCGTAACGAATTCGGGTTTTAATGTATACATGTTCAGGGAAGCTGGCAACCCGCTCTTCCGGCAGACAGTTTCATCGCACACCCGAAACCGCATAAAGAGACCAAGTATGAAAAAATATTTCAGACAATGGTGGCCGTACCTGTTCTTTGGCGGCTTTTTCAGTATGTTTATCAACATCCTGCAGCTGACATTTCCTGTCTATATGCTGCAAATATACGACAGGGTACTTTCCAGCTACAGCATGTCCACCCTGGCGGTAATCACCATTGCGGCGGTTGTCTCCCTTATTGTCATGTCCACGCTGGAATTCATCCGCTCCCGCCTGCTGGTTCGCTGCGGGGTAGCCATTGACCAGAGCCTGAGTGAAGAGGTTATAAACAATGTTATCCACCTCTCTTCCCTGAAGGGCCCCGGCTCTCAACAGGCATCAATACGGGATGTCAGCCAGCTCCGTAATTTTTTTGCAGGCAATGCAATCTTCACCCTCTTTGACATTCCCTGGACGCCGCTGTTTCTGGTAGTCATTTTCTACCTTCACACGCTCCTTGGCCTGGTGGCGACCGGCGGTGCGGTTCTCCTGCTGATCTTTGCGGTACTCAATGAGTTTCTCTCCCGAAAGCCGCTGAAGGAGGCAGGCGTGGTCAACGGCCAGGCAAATCGTTTTCTTGACAGCGCAATCCGCAACGCCCCCACCGTCAATGCCATGGGGATGAAGGCGGGCATGTCGAGATACTGGCACAGGCTTAACGACAATTTCACCCATCTGCAAACCAGGGCAAGCCGTAACGCCGGCCTTATAACCTCCCTCTCCGGATGGCTGCGCCAATCCATGCAGGTATTTATCTATGGCGTTGGCGCCTGGCTTACGCTCAGGGGCGAGGCAACCCCGGGCTCAATGATCGCGGCCTCGATCATCATGGGCCGTGCCCTGCAGCCGGTTCAGCAAAGCATCGGCACCTGGAAGCAAATGGTGGAAGCCCGGGGGGCCTGGAACCGTCTCGACGAGCTTTTCCAGCAGATTTCTCCCGATAAAAAAATGGATCTTCCCGCTCCTGAGGGCAGGCTCGCGGCCGAACAGGCAGGGCTCGCCTACGGCGGCAAGGTATTCCTCCACGGGGTCAATTTCACCCTCGAACCTGGGGAATCCCTGGGAATCATTGGCCCTTCCGGTGCCGGGAAATCCACACTCTGCCGGATGTTATTGGGCATCATACCATCCAGCAGCGGCAAGATCCGCCTGGACGGGAACGATATTTTCCTGTGGGAAAAGGACAGGGTCGGCCCGTATCTCGGCTATCTCTCCCAGGAGATTGAGCTTTTTAACGGCACCATAGCAGAAAACATTGGCCGCTTCACCGATCTCGATGCGGAAAAGGTTATACGCGCAGCCCAAAAAGCAGGTGTCCACGAACTGGTACTCAGCTTCCCCAATGGCTACGACACCAGGATCGGCGACAAGGGGCAGATTCTCTCAGGCGGTCAAAAGCAGCGTATCAGTCTGGCCAGGGCATACTATGGCGACCCGAAACTCATCGTCCTGGACGAACCAAACTCCAATCTGGACAGCGACGGAGAAACCGCCCTCCTCAAATCCTTTGCAGAAATGAAACAAACCGGCTCCACCCTGGTAGTTGTTTCCCATAAACCGGCCATTCTCTCCACCATGGACAAGATCCTGCTGCTCAGAAACGGGCAGATGGCAATGTATGGCCCGCGGGAAGCTGTTTTCCAGAAACTGATAGAACAGCAACAACAACAGCAACAGCAGCAACACGCATAATACATCCTGACCATACGACCCATGCAAGCAACAGCACAAAAAGCCAGTCCGGCTCAAGACAGTCCGGCTCATGCCGCCCCCCTCCCGGAAGGGGAACTACCCGCTGGCGACGAAAGGCCGCAAGCCCGGTACACCAGTCCCGGAAAGATCATTGCCTCGGGGCTTCTCGTTATTTTCCTCTTCTTCGTTGTCGGCGGATGCTGGGTAGTTCTTGCCCGGATAGAGGGCGCAGTTATAGCCAATGGCGAATTGAAGGTGGACTCGGAAAGGAAAACAGTCCAGCATCTTGAAGGCGGCCTGATCAAGGAAATCTGCATAAGGGACGGCGACACGGTACAGGCGGGGGAAACCCTTATCACCCTGGACAGCAGTCAGATCGTCTCCGCCACCGAACAGATCAAGTTGCAAATCATGGCCGCCCGGCTGCAAGACAGCTATCTGGAGGCCGAGAAGACCCTGGGTAAAAGCGTCAACTGGCCAGCCTACGATTCCTCCATCCCCAGGGACAGCTACGACGAACTGCTCCTTTCCTCCAGGAAGGTTTTTTCCGCAGGCCGCGAATCCCTTGTTATCAACGAGAACCTGCTCGAAAAACAGATTGGCCAGATCAGGCAGCAGGAGCGTGGTCTGCTGGGGCGTATACAGGCGGAAGACAAGATCGTCAAAACCCTTCAGGAAGAACTTGACGCCAAGCAGGTACTCTATGAAAAACAATACATAGACAAGACAGAGATACTGCATCTCGAACGCAGCATCGCCGAGCATCAGGGCTCCATAGCCGCCCTCAACAGTACCAGGGCGGAACTTGGCGAAAAGATGGCGGAACTGGGCCTGCGCATCAGCACCCTCAAGAGCGACTACCGGCAAAACGCCATCACCAAGCAGGACGAACTGCAAAAGCGCCTCTTCAACCTGCAGGAACAGCTCATCCCGCTGCTGGATGCCAAAAACAGGCTGCAAATCACCGCCCCGGTTACCGGTGAGGTTGTCGCCCTTTCCGTCCACTCGGTCGGCGGGGTTATCAGCCCCGGCCAGCCGCTGCTGGACATCGTCCCCGCCAACTCCAGCCTGATCGTGGAGTGTAATATTCAGGTAACCGACATAACCCATGTCTTCAAGGGACAGGACGCCGACATCCAGCTCCTCGCCTTTAACCAGCGGACAACCCCGAAAATAAAGGGCAAGGTCATCTATATCTCGGCAGACCGGATCCTCCAGCAAACGCCCTACGGGGAACAGCCGTCCTACGTGGTTCATATCGAACTGGACAGAAAGGAGCTTATGGACAACAAGCTGGAAATCAGCCCCGGTATGCCGGCATCGGTCTTTATACGCACCGAACCGAGAACCGTACTCGACTATATGCTCGAACCAATCCTCCTCAATTTTGACAGGGCACTCAGGGAGACCTCATAACGCCAATGACTCTTCAGCATTCCAACAGGAAATCCCTCTTCCCGAAAATGTTTTCCCCGCTCCTGCCGGCCCTGCTTGTCACACTCTCCCTGCTGACGGCACCGGCCGGGGCCGGGGAAGACAAACCGGCTACCCCTGCTCCCCTCAGTCTTAACGACTGCATAGAGCGGGGGATAGCGGCCAACCCGGAGCTGCAGGCCTACAAACTCAAGGTGGAGGAAGCGGCCATGGGCGTCAGGGCCGCATGGGGGGAATTCCTGCCCTCCATCGGCCTGAGCTATAACCGAACCCTCCTGAAAAATAATGGCGGCGAGGAAAAGGATCAGGACTATTTCAACAGCACCACCACAAACATCAACTACTTTGTCGAACAGCCGCTGCTCTCCGGTTTCTCGAGCATCGCCGAGATTCGCAAGGCAAGAAGACAAAAGGAGTACCAGCAGCTGGAAGAAACCTATGCAACCAACAGGCTGCGTAACCAGATAAGCCTCCGCTTTTTCGACTGGGTCAGGGCCTCGCGGCATGTGCAGCTCTGGAGCCGCTCCATCGAGCGTCTGAAAAACCAGCAGACCATAGTCACGGAATGGGTCAACCAGCGTCTCGCACCGGCCCTGCGGCTGCTGGAGGTCTCCGTCGAACTCTCCAACGCAAGGCATAGTCTTATCCGGGCACAGTCCGAACAAAAATCCGCCCTGGCAGGCCTTCGGGAGCTGCTCAATATCAGGAGCCCGGAACCGCTGCTGCTCACCGGAGATTTTGGCAGCACCGACGAGGCCCTCTGCACGGCAGAACAGGAATGTCAGGATCTGGCACTGAACCACCGCCCGGAGCTGGGCATGGCCAGGCTCTCCATCGAGATAGCCGTTCAGCAGGGGCGCATCATCCTGGCCCGCAACCTGCCCCAGGTCTACCTCCGCGCCAGCTATACAGACTATATAAAGGAATACGACACCCCGGTTCCGATAAACGAGGAGGAATCCATCTCCGAGACGGCAAGGGATTATTATGATCTCATCCTCAGCATAAAGTTCACTCCGGTCCAGGGGGGGCGCAATTTTTTTGAATACCGCAGACAGCGCATTGCGGTACGCCGGATGCAGCAGAGCTACGCGCAGCAACTAAACGCCATCCTCACCGAGGTTGGGAGCCGCCTCCAGCAAATTAACGAGAACTACGCCGCCATCCTCACCTCCCGGAAAACCCTGGAAGAGGCCCGGACCGCCTACGATATGGCATTCAAGGCCACGGAACTGGGGGTATCCTCCCTCAGGGAGCTTCTTGATGCCGAATTACGGCTCACCGGGGCAGAGATCTCGCTGACCAACGCCGGGCACGGACTTGCCGCGGCCAAAAAACAGCTGGAATATGCAACCGGTGTAATGCGCGACATCGCGCCAGCGGTTCACGAAGAGACAAAACAACCTGAAATTCAATAAATACAACCGAAGTACCGGTTTCGTATCAGGAAATGGTATATTTCTGTTGACAAACAATATCTTTAGCAATAACATTTTGTTGTATTTTGTATAAATACCATGTATTTTGCGTTACTAATGTATTATTCCGCTGTGCGTATTTTCACAGCAGTAGTTACGTTACCGGGCAGGAGAGAGGCCTGGGCCGGGCGCCTGGAAACGTGCCGGGTATTATTTACTGGTTAACTCGAGAGCGGCATGGTGCCGCTGAAATTAACACGTGTTAGGAGAAAATTATGGCATTACAAGGTTTTGACGAAGCGTATTATCTTCAAGCGAAATTGGCAGCACTTGTGGTTGATCATCCTGAGTGGGATGGAAAAACCGCTGCTGATCTGAAAACTGTCATGCAGAATCTGGGCATGACTCCGGAACAACATTATATGGAGCATGGCTATAAGGAGGGTCTGCAGCCAAATGCGTACTTTAATGCTGCCGAGTACACCGCGGCCAAGGCCCAGCAGCTCTTTGACAAGGGTCTCTATATGACCGTCGCCGACGCAAAGGCCGCTTTCGAGGCAGCCTGGCCGGGTAATCCCTACGAGCATTATATCCGTCACGGTGCAGACGAGGATATCAACCCGTCCAACGCCTTTGATGCCAGCTCCTATATGGCAGCGAAACTTGCCTCCCTCCAGGCTGCTGATCCTGCAAAATGGGGTGAGACCACTGTAGAGCAACTCACCGATATTTTTATTGAGCAGGGCTTCACCCCCCTGACCCATTATATGGAATATGGAAGGGAAGAGGGTATTGCCGTGGTTGAGGTTCCTGCTGATGAGCAGGTAAATCCTGACAGCACAGGCGGTACCCCTGGTGAGACCTTTACCCTCACCAAGGATGAAGACAATATCGTCGGTACCAGGGATGATGATACAATCAATGCCCCTACTAAGGGTGGTGTTTCAACTCTTGGTGCAGTTGACAGGGTTGACGGCGGAGACGGTGATGATACCATGTCTGTAACTGTCACGGGAGCTATTGATCCTGCTTCCATCAAGAATGTCGAGAATATTGAGCTCAGATCGGTAGCTGCTGGAGCAAGTATTGATCTTAGCAATGCCCAGGGCGTTGAAAAAGTTACTGTTGCAGAAAGTACAGGAACTATTACAGTCTCAGGCGTGGGCACCATAGACACCTTTGAAGTAAGCAATCAAACCCAGGATGTTACTATAGAAGATGGAAAGGCTACCAAGCTTGACCTCACTCTTGATGGCTTTAAAGCGGATTACAACGATGATAATGATAAGGCAACTGCGCTGGATCTGACTGTTTCAGGCAGTGAAACTGCTTTTGCTTTCGGTGCTACTGCCATTAAAAATATCACCGTAGATGCTGCAGGTAAAAACGTATTAGAAACCCTGGAACAATTGTCAGTTGAGAATCTCGTAGTGAGCGGTTCCGGTAGTGTTGATTTTGTAGATGGTCATACAGCGCTCAAAACCCTTGATGCCTCAGCAAATGAAGGCGGTGTAACAGCTGCCGTTGATGCCACAGCAACCAAGGTTACCGGTGGTACAGGTGATGATAATGTTGAATATACCGAAGCTGTTGCCAATACCGCTGTGGTTAAACTTGGTGATGGTGATGACAGGGTAGCTCTTGCTGATGTTACCAAAGGTGCTGCCATAGACGGCGGAGGCGGTGATAATGACAGTCTGGGACTTTCCGCTGCCGCTTTTGTCACAGTGAACGGGGGAGCCTTTGGAGACGCCGGACGTGCCTTGCTCACTAATTTTGAAAATCTCGCTATTACAGAGCGGCTTGCTGATGGATCAGTGTATGATCTGGACAACTTTGGCTCATTCACATCCTTTACCACCCTTGGACTGAACGTCGGTGATGGTTCAGTGCTGCAAAACGTCAAGGCAGGGGTTGATGTCAATGTCAACCTGGGAAACAATAACAGTGGGGTACTTGATATTCAGCTCAAGGATGCAACAGGAAGCTCTGATGCCCTTAACCTGATTCTCTCTGGAACGAACGATGCGGCGAATCAGGTTGCTCAATTCAAGGCTGAAGGCATTGAAACCCTGAACGTGGACGTCAAGGGTGATGAAGATGCAACAGTGGAAAAGATTGAGCTTGATCTTACAGCCGATACCACAAAGCTTCAGACTCTTAACCTTACGGGTGATGCAAAGGCCGAGTTTACAGCAGACGCAGGACAAGCCGCGCTGAAAACCGTTGATGCCTCTGGAAATAAAGCGGGTGCCGTGATTGATGTTTCCAGTATTGAGACTGTTACCGTTACCGGTACCGCCAAGGCTGATACAATAACCCTGCAAAACAAGGCTACCGTAACCGGTGGAGATGGTAAGGATGGCTTTGTTCTGATGGCAGGCTCTGATGCAGTCTCTGTAAGCACCATCACCGACTTCGGAAAGGATGACAAATTAGTTTTTGACACCAATTTTGAGGCAGCTCTTGGTGACGCATTTGACTATGGCAATCCTGATGCCAACTCACTCAAGGATGTTATTGAAGCGGCAAATGCTGATGCAGGAAACAACGCCCAATGGTTCGCATACAAGGGCAACACCTATATAACCATGGATCATGCGGATGACGCTGTGGCTGAAATTGCGGCTGTAGACACAGTTATCAAGCTCACCGGAGTTTATGATCTCAAGGGTTCAGGTGAAGCTGGTTCAGCAAACTTCGAACTCGCTGAAGACGCAACCGTACCAGCATAATCCAGGCTGATTATAGCCGATTGTCACGATAACCTGACGGGCGCTCCCTAACCGGAGCGCCCGTTTCTATTTTGAACCGTCCCCTCCCCGCCCGAAGATAGTCTCCAGCTACAGGCACTCACTCCGATACAACCCACAGCCTCATCGCCAGAATAGGGATACGGATGAGAATTGACAAGGCTGCATAACACAATATAATACCTGGTATTACATGTTTACCCGAATTTCTCATGAGTTTTTTTGTTTTATGTCAGTCTGTTTTTTACAAGGAGAAACAAAAAAACTCCCCCAGGGGTGGGCGATTTTTCCGCAAGCCTTCGTTGCAAGGCGCTCCGTGTTCCACTACAACGAAACGCCTTATGCCTGGCCTGCGAAAAACTTTGCCCATGAGAAATTTGGGCTAGTCGCAATAGCCGCTGACAGCCTGACGATAGGCTCCGGTAATCCTGCTGTCCACCGGTGCCCAACCCCAGTCATGCCCCGTACTTACGCGAAAATCAGTATGCCCGGATGAGTGATAGGCAAAATCGTCAAAATAGACCACCCCGCTCACCGTTCCCCTGGTTGCAATATAGTCAAAGGTGTTACCCAGCCACTGGGCAGCCGCCTCAACACCGGCATCGCTGCTGGTACCTGTTTCTGCTACTATGATCTCCTTGCCAGGAAAATGCCTGGCCATGGTATCAAGAAAATCATCAAGCAGGGGTTTCAGCTGGCTCCAGCCAGGCCCCCTGGAGGTATCCCTCCCCCAGTTATAGGCACTCACCCCGATAAAATCCACATACTCATCCCCGGGATAGAGCCGGGTCAAATCCGCACATTGCCCGACAACCGCCGGAGGACTGGCATAGTTTGGGGACCACACAAAACAGGCGTTATTTGCGCCCACATCACGAAAGATGTCAACAACATGCCGGAACGCGGCGACATATTTCCCAGGGTCGCCAGAGTTTACCGTACAGCTCCATGGGTAGTAATTGCCATTCATCTCATGCATCATTCGCAGCAGTACAGGCTTTCCCCAGGCCTTGACATCGTTGGCATATTCGTAAAGATAGTAATCGTAATTTCCGAAGGTAATATTATCCAGCAGATAAGCCGACTGGTAGATGCCGCCGCCCTCCCGCCAGGGTTCCCAGGTAATCATCGGGGTAGCTCCGGCCTCTGCTATCTGGTTCGCAAGCCATCCAGCCTGATATCGTTCGCCCCCTGCGGGTAATGGACGGCCAAAACCATACATCCCCTCCGCATTCTCCCATGAAGCGAAAAACATGACGATATTATGTTTCCTTGCCATCAGGGCATTATAATCAATAATCCCCTGCTTATACTCATCATAGGGTGGAGGTGAGGACCAGTCATCCTGATAGGGGCTCATCATTGTACCGATCTTTTTACACATGGAAGGGCTGGCGACACCACGAAAGGCAACGCCTTCGTAACGGTAGTTCTCTGTCTTGTCCAGAGCCTGAACCTCGGGAAAGAAACTGGTATAAAAATGCCCCATGAAGTGGCTCTGATCGCTCCAGAGTCTGTAGACAGGTATCGTATCGGCAGGAGCTTGTCCATTATCAGGGTAGACATAGTAGGCAATACCCTCGTAACGCCAGTCGGGGTTTATGGTAGTGGCCTCGCGTTCCGCTTCATCAATGGTAAAGAAATGTCCCTTAAAGACATCACTCCAGAAACGGTATACGGGAGTCGTACCGTCAAGCTGCTCGTTAAATGCATAGTAGGCGATACCATCGTAACGCCAGTTGCTGTCCGTGGCGATCAGATGGTTTTTCTCCTCTTCTCCAAGGGTGAGAAACTGGTGATGAAAGACCTCGCTCCAGAAACGGTGTACCGGTATCCCCCGGGGTTTTTCCCTGGGAAGGAAGGCGGCAGCCCCCGAACCCGAGCAGAACAAAAGGCCAGCAAGGACAACAGCGGCCAGTGGCAGTATTCCCTTTTTCATAGAACCTCCTTTTTATGTATTATTGCGTATTCCAGTGATTCCGGCCACTGATTCCAGAGGAATCGGCCAGGTCGTCGGAGATTGGATCGTACAGTTGAACATAAAACAAAAAACTCATGAGCAATCCGGGCTAGCGATGCCATTATTTCCTTCTTACTCTGAAGGTGGTTTTTACGTCAAGTGTGCTTTCTTTTTTCTCATGGATTCTCCATCAAGTTGCTTCTGCCGATATTGCAGCTTCCTGATATTTTACGATTGCTGTGACCCAGTTCATATTTGAGACACAGCACCTCTTTTATCTTGCGCATAGATAACCTCTTTTGGGGCATGGAATCAGTGGCCGGTTTGCTCTGGAATACTCACTAACCGTATTTCTTTCATAGCGAATGGTTGGCTGTAAACCTTGCAGAACTGCTCATCTTGATGTGCATTAGAGTGCAATTAAGGAGATAATATGAAAACAGTAACCTTTACCGAATTTAGAAAAAATGCTTCTGGATTATTCTCTGCCGTTGAACAGGGTGAGGTCTTCGTTATTATTGGACATGGGAGACGAATAGCCGAAATATCTCCTGTTTCAACACAAAACGCCATGCCCAACTGGAAGAAGCCTGCATTACGTCTTTCTACTGGTGGTAAGGGCCTTTCTGAAGCAATACTG
>PDWI01005528.1_pt1 | contig 19142 bp, 13 predicted proteins | sample 1430891 | NCBI WGS metagenome assembly PDWI01 (sample SAMN01162508, study PRJNA174530) | Oral metagenome, whole genome shotgun sequencing project. | biome: Marine environment; feature: Marine mammal; material: Swab sample of the gingival sulcus; isolation source: swab sample of gingival sulcus...
GACCTCTATATTACGATGCTTGTACCTTATATCCTCCGGGTTGAACACCTCGCCTGTCTCCTTATCGAACAACTCTCTGTCACCACTTACAAACTCCAAGTAGCGTTCATACACCACTCGAACGAATGGTTTGTCGTTAGTTCGCCATATAGATAAGAACAACCTTCTCATCTCCGCCGATACCAACCTCGCAGAATCATTACCCATATTACCATCTATCAACGCCGAATAATCCTCTTTTAAATATCTTTTAAAAGTTCTTTCAAAACTCCTTACATTGCTATAGGCATCACAAGGAAATTCAACCAAATGTTCGTTGTACCAATCCATTGCTAACTTCCAAAATTCTCCCATAAGGATGCGTTTGCCCGCTTTTGCTCGTGCAATACGTTGTTTTTCAAGTCCTTTTTTAAGTGCGGTAAACAGAGATGCTTTATTAGTATATTTTGTAATCTGTTCATCAGATAGAGGCGTGCCGTCATCTTTGATAAAATTGATGTAATAAGTTCTTGCCTTATCGTCAATCTTCGCCACAAATATCGATTTTGCTCCATCGCTTGACACCTTGCCAAACGCTTGCTCTATTACAGCCAACCGCTCGGGGCGTTTTATACTACGAACATCTATAAGAGTATTACCCTTAATGCCACGGCGATATATATTCAGATAACCGGCACTACTATCGTGGGTAAACTGCTTATAGGTTAGACCCGTGCTTAACCAGTCGTTTACTGTTATTACCAATGTGTTATCTACTGTTTGATACATACCTTTATCAATGTTTTTTCTTTGTTCCTGCTCGGGACTCGAACCCGAGTGGTTGCCTATCAGAAAAAATTACTACCTTTATTTCGTCTAATCTTAATAGTAATTTGTATGAAAAATACTACTCTTGAACTTCAACTTATTCAATACACCTCCTATGATGAGAAGCTCTCTCGTACCAACGCTCTCTACTCGTTTTGCGAGCTAATGAAATGTCAGATACATCGTATTGACGATGGATATGATGACCGTTTTGTTGTTCAGATGCCTGAAAATGATTTTCAATTTTGTCACGTTGTAAATGCTTTTCACGCTTTTTGCTACCTTTACTCAATAGCATCCGCCTTATCCGTTCCTTCAGAACTTGAATAATATTTTTTACATAAAGGTTAGTTTTCATATATATTTATCATTTATGGTTTAAAACTCATTACTATTTTACATCACACTTTAACCTTACCACCTCGTAGCCTCCTTTTACGTATGCCATTTGGCGTATCTTTTGAGTTACAAGAGACCTATTCTTTCCTTTCAATGCTCGTATTATTGTAGGATAGCTCACACGCAACTCCTCCTTTATCTCTTTTCGTTTACCGTATGGCAAAATAATTTCGTTCATCACCTTATTTATTTTTATTAAATTTGCAGCGTTGGTTTAAAACTTAAACCACATTGCAAAGATACGCCTTATTTTTCGTATAATGATAATTTTTGCGAACTATTTTGCGTGTAGTATTTAAAATCTTTCATAAAACACTTATTATTAATATGATAAAAGTAAAAGAAATTCGTAAAAATTTAGGATTAACGCAGGAGAAGTTAGCCGAAAAACTAAATGTAAATATAAGAACTGTTCAGAAATGGGAGGGAGGAGAGGCTAGTATCTCCGGGAAATCTCTATTAACCTTGCAAAAACTAAATAACGAATTTAAGGGCGTGTCGGGAGAAAAACTTAAAGAGTACGGGGTGCCCATGATACCAATATCGGCTGTCGCAGGTTTTACATGTGGAGATAATGAGGGCATTTCATTATCAGATTGTGAGATGTATAGCGTTCCAGAATTCGAGCGTAAGGGGGTTCAATTTGTTATCCGCATAAGTGGTAGCAGTATGTATCCGAAATACAGTAATGGTGATATTATCGGATGCAAGAAAATAGAAGAGATTTTATTTTTTCAATGGGGTAAGGTATACGTCCTTGATACCTCTCAGGGAGTACTTGTTAAGCGTGTATTTGAATCTAAAACAAGCAAAGACCACATAACTCTTGTTAGCGACAACAAGGATAATTATCCCCCTTTTGACATTCCAAAATCAGATGTACGAAGTCTCAGCATTGTAATAGGTGTTATAAGGTTAGAATAGCCGAGAGGCACAAAAACAGGCGCAAAAACACACAACTAACTGATTAAAAGAATATTATTATACAAAAGCAAACCATATATTAATACATTAAAGGGTACTCTTAAGCCTTTTTTTTGGCGATTTTATTCGTTTTTATTACATTAAACATATACTTTAACACACAAAGTGGGGCTACTTTTGGGGCTACTTTTGGGCTAACTCTTATACTTTTCTATTTCAGACATTTTTTTTTCTTTGCCTACTCGCACAAAAAAAGCCCTCGTTTTAGGGGTTTTTACAGTCTCTTTATTGCCGTTCTTTGGGGGTACTGTCTATCACTGGGCTATTACCTTCATATCGTCTATTTATGGGCGTTTTAGGGGTGTATATGGTCTCATATTTAAGCGTTCTTTATGTATTATTTAAGCACCATTAAACTTATCTATCCATTTCATCAAAAAAATTAAACCGAAATTAAATCTAAATTAAACCTATTGTACTTTTTGTTTGCACACACTATTCTGTTAAATTATTGTTTTATAGTTTATTACTTATTTATGCTTTGTACTTTTCGTTTGTACCCCCATATCTACAATATACGTTAAACGACTATCTACATCTGATTTTAATTTATTAAATTTATCATTCATTTTTTTTATTTCAGTTGTATAAATTTCCGTTTTCATAAATCTTGTATATATCGCATTGAAATTGCCTATAAAACAGAACATTGCTACAAAAACATACAGTCCTAATAAACCTCCTGTGGGCTTTCCATCTGCCTTTGCACTTCGTATCAAAAAGGCAAGAAATAGAAGAAGTAAAGATAGCACCAAAGCAATAATTAACGATGCTCCTTCAAAAAATTGTGAAAGTCCTAACCAAGTTTGCCAAAAACTTACACTTACTAACATAATGGCTAATAAAGCCAAAAATAAATCTGTTGCTTTTAATCTCATTGTTTTAAGAAAATTGATACAGAAGAAACAAACAAAACACTTTTCTGATTAGAATCTCCCCCAAAGGTTGTAAGTAATATTTCATAATTTATTCATACTCTCAACCCCAAAGAATAGTATTTTTTATTTTAGTAAAAACATAGAAAAAGCGTGGAATTGAAACTTTATGATATATCCACTTAAACGAGGCTCTAGCAAAACCATAAGGCATGAATACAAGTTATCAACCCACGCCAAAGGCGTGAGCGATAGTCTTTATATTCTGTGCCTTACTGAAACTGCTAGATTTCGTTTAAACAGAATAAAAGCTAACGCTTTTTATTTTCCAATATATAATATCATCGCCATAAAAAACTACAGCAATGATACAGCAAAATTAATAAAAATATTAATAATACAAAAATTTTTATCTACCATTACCTCTTTCGAGCAATCTCACCTCTTTGGCGAGCCTATTGGCTTTGGTAGTCAATGCTTTATACTCTTTCTCTGTGGTTGCAATCACTTGTCCTAACTTCTCTTTTTCATATATATCCAAATGATTGTGATACTTCATTCTGACAGACAAAAGTTGTTGTTGCAAAGTATATATTTGACTCTCTAATGCTTCCCAATCTTTAAATCTCGACAAAGCGACTTCGTTTGTAAAATCGCTGTATTGATGATAGACAGTTGTATGATTGACAATAAAATTGAATGTATGGTCGGTAGAAATAGAAGTAGTTGTATTTTTTTGCCTTATATTATGCAATACAGATGTTTTTCCTCCATCTATGACAATATTTTTTGCATATAGAATAGCCAACGAATCCTCTTTTCCCCACAACTCTTTGGTCGGCGTATAGCGGTATGCGTAAACAATGACTTTGTCTTTCGGCATATTGCGGTCGGTAGCAAAATAACCAATATGTCTTACTTCATCTACTATCAACATATAGTCATTGGCAGGAGAATTAAAAGGCATACCTATGTTTTGAGGTTTTAGAAAATTGCCATCGGAAGCGAGTCCCGCCATAAAAATATCATATCCTCCAAGGTTGTTATCGGCTCTTTTGGAGGCAAAAAAAAGAGTTATACCATCAGAAAGCATAAAAGGATAGTTTTCATCTTCGGTTGAATTAATGTTCTCTGACAACAATATAGGATTACTCCACCCTGATAAATAACGATTGCTATGATATAGGTCCGTGCCTCTATCGTGATTCTGCTTGGCGATGATTCTAAAATCTTTTTTCCCAGAGACAAACACCATCAGTTGTTGTGCTACGTCATCCTCTTTCTGTGAGGATATATACCCGATATTCTCATCGCTTGGATAAACTTGTAGCAACTCATTTTTATCAACGATAACACTATCCAAGAAAACTACTTTTTCGATGTGTCCTATCATTTTATTACCTACTTGTGCTTTGCTCATCAAATCATCAACACTCTTATGGTCTGACACTTGTGCCATCTCTTTACTCGATTCTTTAAGGCGTTGCAGTTCATCTATGACACTGGCAAACTGATAATCATAGTAATATGCTGTCGCCAATAGCATTCTAGGTGATTTCCCCTCTGTTAGTATATCTTTTTGTTGTAAAAAATTCCCTTGAACAACCCTTTTTAGATGCGTTATTGCTTTACCGAAATTGTTATGCGACAAACATATTATACCTGCAAAATAGTTAGCAACGATATTTCCCTTCTTTGTATCCGCTATCGACTCAAAAATTATCAATGCTGATTCATATTCTTTATTTTTGTAAAGTTCTATTCCATCATCTATTGTCTGTCCAGACAGCATCAAAGACAGAGAATAAGACATTAATATCAGTAGTACTTTTTTCATTATTGTATTTTACTTAAAATTCCACACGTAGTCCGTCCTTAGCCAAAACGGTGTTTTGAAATATAGTTTTTGCTTCCGACAAAAATTCATCTTGCCCTCTATATCGTGCCGAATAATGCCCTATTATCAACTGCCGAACTCCTGCTTTTTGGGCAATGGTAGCGGCATCTATCGCTGTTGAATGCATCGTCTTAATGGCTCTCTCTCTCTCTGTTTCCAAAAATGTTGCCTCATGATATATGCAGTCCGCATCTTGAATATATGGCAATATTGCTTCATTGTAGAGAGTATCCGAAAGATACGCATATTTTCTTGGTGGTGTAGGCGGAGTGGTCAGCCTGTTATTTTTCACAACAAAACCTTCCTTATCAACAAAGTCGGCTCCTTTTTTTATACCCTTTAAGTCTCTAATGGGTATCTCAAAGGCATCTATCATTGCTTTTATGAGATGTCGTTCGCCTTGCGGTTCTTCAAATAAAAAACCACAAGTTGGCACTCTGTGTTTAAGGGGGATAGTGCTTACCATTACTCTTTTGTCGCTATAAATCACCTTGTGTTTTGCGGGGTCTATATCGTTGAATATCACGGGAAAGGCATCTTCATCTATAAAGTAATCCAACATCGGAGACATAATCCTTTTTAGGTCTTTGTGGGCGTGTATCGTCAAACTCTCTTTCCTGCCAAGCATAGCCATTGTCGAGATTAGCCCTACCAATCCAATGCAGTGGTCGGAATGGAGATGAGATATAAAGATATTATTAAGTTTGGCAAGGCTTACGCCATATTGCCCAATTTTGATTTGTGCCCCCTCTCCACAATCTATCATATAACGGTTTCCACGCACCTCTAATACCTGCGATGCGTGGAAATGATTTTTGCGTGGCAATGCCGAGCCACTGCCTAATATTGTTATTTTGATAGCCTCCATTTGCCTAAATCATTGCTAATAGAAGTTTTTGGGGAGGGCAGATTATCTATTTTTTCTGTACTAATACCCAAGCATCAGGAAATTCATCTATTATTTGGGCTATCTTCGCCTTTGCCTTTTCGTATTGAGAATAGGATATAAGTATCACACGATACATTCCATTTTCATTTACAACTATCACAGGGCTATACGCTGGTCGCTGTGAATTTTTGAGGTTATTGGCATTTGCTCTTTTAGAAAAACTACCAATTACTACATTGTATGTATTGATTTTATCGACATCGTCCGAGGAGTCCAATTTGAACGATTCTTCTCGCACAACCTCTTTGGATTTGACCTCTATTTTACTACTCTCCTTTTTGGCATTTGACTTTGCTATACGATATGGTCCTGTGGCACGAGGCACCGAACAAGATGCCAAAATCATTGCCAAACAAACACTCAACACAATAATGTTTTTTTTGTTCATCTCTATTATTTTTTTGTGTAAATAATAAATATAGTTTATCTATTATACAAATACTATATTTTCAATAATAATACAAAGGTAATAATTTATTTTTTTTTGACAAAAAGTGTGTATTAAGTTATTTTTTATTATATTTGCACATTGTTCTTTGTAGAATAATTTTTTACAAAAAGAGTTTAACACTATAATAACTATATATCCTATGAATCTATTTTTCAAAAGATTGTTTGGGCTTATGGAAAGCACCGACAAAATGGAGGCAAAAGATAATCAACTTTTTGCGGACTATATTCACTACAAAAGGTTTGAGGCATCTGACGAGTATGCCGAATACAAACGCCTTTTTGAAGTGGTCAAATCAGCCGACTTCAAAGAGAAAAGAAAGGCTCTAAAAACTCGCAAATATTCCGACACGCAAGAGTATCGAGATATGGAAGCATTCGAGAAATACGATTCCGATTCAGACCTACGACTATACTTTAAAACATTGGATAGCAAAGAACTCAAAGACTACATAGAATTCAAAGACACCGATGAGTATTATAAGTTGAGCGATGCCGATGAGGTGTCAAAATCAGCAAAACTCGAAGAGTATAAAATTTTCGAACACTCCAAAGAGTACAAAAACTATGCACGGTTTCACAACTCTTTTGCTGCCAAAGAATACATTAGACTAAAAGAGTTAGTCGCCTCCGATGAGTTCAAAAAGAACAATGAATTTTGGGCTGACCCTAACAGGTGGGAAACCACAGAGGAGTACCAAACAGAATGTCGTTTCTACGAGATAGCCGATTCGGAAGCGGGGCGATTTTTCTTCTCCACAGACCCGGAAAAATTCAAGCGAATAGAAAATATGGTAGTCTATCGCAAAGATTTGTTCGACTACAAAAAACTTGATGGCAGTGCTTGGTCTCCGGGCTTCTTCTACAATGGCGAATCGCTTAAACGCATTCACTCGTTCACAAAAGAGCAACAAGCAAATATGGGAGGCAAAAACATAACTCTTGGCAACGGTATGACCATAAGCACTAAAAACGAAAAAGCAACTGCTTTGGCGTGGGACGAAAAATGTGGCTTTGTAGAGAAGGAGTTTCAGTTCACCTCAGACGTTGTAAATGGACATAGTTTGGTTGAAGACCAAGAGTATAGTGGCATTCGTGTCAAAATGCGTTGTAATGGCAATATCAATCACGCTTTTTGGCTGTCGTCTGGCAACAAGATACCACAAATAAATGTGGCTCTTATCAAGGGTAAAACTATCGAAGTTGGAGTATATGACGCTCGTGGCGACTATTATTATACAACTATCAAAGGCATCAACCCCGCAAAATATCATCTATACACTTTGTACCAAAAAGATGATGCTTTGATATGGAAAATAAACAACATAGAGGTATTTCGTACAAAAAATATTATCGCAGGACAAAGATTCTTCCCCTCATTCAACTCTTTTATTCCTAACAACAAAAAAAATGCTTCTGAAGGAAATTTAGACATCGCTTGGGTAGAGACATACAATCAAAACTAAAAGATATATTCCTGTCTGTAATAAGAAATTAACGGAGTTATGAAATTAATCCTGTCTCTCGGCAGCAATCTTGGGAACAAAGAACAAAACCTTAATAGGGCGATAGAGCAGATAGAACAAAAAATAGGTTCGGTGGTGAAAGTGTCAAGTTTTCTTCACTCCGAACCTTTTGGTTTTACGTCTGACAACAGTTTTGTCAATGCAGTGGTAGAGGTAAACACTAAACTCGGTATTTATCGAGTGCTGAAAATCACTCAAAAGATAGAACAACTAATGGGCAGACAGCAAAAATCACACGATGGAATACATTACGACAGAATAATCGACATAGACATATTATATTATGCCTCTTACAAAACAAACACTCGAAAACTAACAGTGCCACACCCTCGAATAAATGAACGAGAATTTGTATTAAAGCCACTGTCTGAACTCTACAACAAAACAACTCACTGTCAATAATATATAAACCAAAGTTGATACGACACAAAATAATATATCATAGAAAAACAATCAATAAAAATAGTTTATACCTCAAAAAATCATTAACTTTGCCAATCGACTAATATTTTTTACGAAAACAATAGATTATATGCAATTCGTTGAATACCATAATGTAAGCATAACAATATGCGACATAGACGCCAAAGTTGTTTATCAGAATGATATATCAAAACGCACTTTTGGTGATGTTTTAGGGCGTTCGTTATTCGACTGCCACCCCCCAAAGGCGAGTGAAAAAATACGAGAATTACTTTCCAATGATGGCACAAATGTATATACTATCAGCAAGAAAGGGCTAAAAAAAATGATTTATCAAACCTCGTGGAAAAACGAAAACGGCGAGATAAAAGGTCTAATAGAGTATTCTATGGTTATACCAGAAGATATGCCTCATTATGTGAGAAACTAAACAAACACAATAAAATCATTAAATATAAAACTTAATTATGGCAGAAAACAGAATGAATATCTTGGCTGATTTTCCATCAATACCAACCGAAAAGTGGATGGAAAAATTAACAGCAGATTTGAAAGGTGCCGACTTCAACAAAAAACTTGTATGGAAAACAGCAGAAGGCTTTTCTCTACACCCATTCCATAGAGCAGAAGACATCGAAGGAATGGCTATGCTCAACTCCGCACCCGGCAAATTCCCCTTTGTAAGAGGAACAAAGTTGAACAACGACTGGCTTGTTCGCCGAGAAATGATTGCAGAAAAAGCAAAAGAGGCAAACAAAGAAGCTTTGGAAGCATTAGGCGATGGTATCAATTCAATTGGATTTAGAATACCAAAAAATAAATTGTCATCTCAGTTCATAGAAGACCTACTAAAAGACATCGTAGCAGACGCAGTAGAACTAAATTTTAGGATTTGCATCACCAAAGCAACAGAGTTAGCGAAATTATTGGGCGACTATTTCACCGCCAATGGCTATGATTTAAAGCGTTTGGAAGGCTCTATCAACTTCGACCCTATCAACAAAATGTTGCTCAATGGCAAGAAATACGATAAAGAGACAATAAAAGAACATATCGTCCCATTGGTAAAGGAGGCAAAACGTTTACCAATGTATCGAGTAGTCAATATAAATGCTATTTCGTTGTCTGATGCTGGGGCGTACTCTTCACAGGAGTTAGGTTATGCTTTGGCGTGGGGCGAGGAGTATTTGAATATTATGATTGACGCTGGGATAGAGAAAGCAACTGCGGCAAAAGCAATAAAATTCAACTTCGGTATTGGTGGCAATTATTTTATGGAGATAGCAAAATTTCGTGCAGCCCGTATGCTTTGGGCAAAAATTGTAGAGGCATACAAGCCACAATGCAATTGCGAAAACTGTAACTGTATGGAAGAGAATGGACTTGATTTTTGTCCTTGTTCGGCAAAAATGAAAGCACACGCTCAAACATCTATGTTCAACAAGACCATATTTGACGCCCATGTCAATATGTTGCGTACACAGACAGAAGCAATGAGTGCTGCCATAGCAGGGGTAGATTCTATCACAGTAGTGCCTTTCGATGCCACATACAAACAGTCAGACCGTTTTGCTCAAAGAATTGCAAAAAACCAACAGTTGTTGCTCAAAGAGGAGTCTCATTTTGACAAAGTAATAGATATCTCGGCAGGTTCATACTACATCGAGACACTGACTCAAAACATATCCGAACAGGCTTGGAATATATTTTTAGAAACAGAAAACAAAGGATTTTTGACTCTTGTTACAAATGGAGATATTCAGGCTGAGATACAGAAGACTTCAGACGAAAGATTGAATAAAGTTGCCTCTCGGCGTGAGGTACTGCTTGGTACGAACCAATTCCCTAACTTCAACGAAACAGCAACGGCAAAAATTCAACTTGACAACACCTCTTGCCTCTGCGATGATTCATTTACTACTCTGCCAAAACACAGAGGGGCAGAACAATTTGAAGCACTTCGTCTTGCTACTGAAAAGGCTACTAAACGTCCCAAAGCCTTTATGCTCACTATTGGAAACTTGGCTATGCGTCTGGCTAGGGCTCAATTCTCTTGCAACTTCTTTGCTTGTGCAGGATACGAAGTAATAGACAATCTTGGGTTCAAAACAGTAAAAGAAGGGGTCGAGGCAGCTCAAAAAGCAAATGCAGATATAATAGTATTATGTTCTTCTGACGATGAATATGTCGAATTAGCCCCAGAAGCATTCCACCTCATCGAAAATAAGCAAATACTTGTAGTGGCTGGTGCTCCTGCATGTATGGACGATTTGAAGAAAGAAGGTATAGGTAATTTCATCAATGTGAAAACCAATGTATTGGAAGCATTGAGGTCATACAACTCTCAATTGGGTATTTGATTGGTCATTTCTAATTTTAATATCATAATAAGATTATAATAAAAAAATAAAACATAATAAAATCAATATAAAGAAATGAAACCTGATTTTAAAAATATAAATATAAAAGATGTAAAACCCACAACGGCAGAAATTGATAGCCAAAAGTGGCTTACACCCGAACAAATAAATGTAAAAAAAACATATACAAAAGAGGATATTAGCGATATGTCTCATCTCAACTATGTGTCAGGGCTACCGCCTTTTTTGCGTGGTCCATATAGTGGTATGTATGCTATGCGACCTTGGACAATTCGTCAATATGCTGGTTTTTCTACCGCAGAAGAGAGTAATGCTTTTTACCGCCGCAACCTTGCCGCAGGTCAAAAAGGGCTTTCTGTGGCGTTCGACCTTGCTACACACAGAGGCTATGATGCCGACCACGAACGAGTAGTGGGCGATGTCGGTAAGGCTGGTGTATCTATCTGTTCGGTAGAAGATATGAAAGTGCTTTTCGATGGCATTCCTTTAAATAAAATGTCGGTGTCGATGACTATGAACGGTGCAGTATTGCCAATACTTGCTTTCTACATTGTGGCAGGACAAGAGCAGGGGGCAACACTCGAAGAGATGGCTGGAACGATACAAAATGATATTCTAAAAGAATTTATGGTGCGTAATACATACATATATCCACCTAAATTTTCTATGAAAATCATTGCCGATATATTTGAATACACTTCACAAAATATGCCGAAATTCAACTCTATCTCTATATCCGGCTATCACATGCAAGAGGCTGGTGCCACAGCAGATATTGAGTTGGCATATACATTGGCAGATGGCTGGGAATATCTTCGTGCTGGAGTCAATGCAGGAATGAACATCGACTCTTTTGCCCCTAGGTTGTCGTTCTTCTGGGCTATCGGCATGAATCACTTTATGGAAATAGCCAAAATGCGTGCAGCACGTATGCTTTGGGCTAAGATTGTCAAAACATTCGACCCTAAAAACGAAAAATCATTAGCACTACGTACCCACTCACAAACATCTGGCTGGTCTCTTACAGAGCAAGACCCTTTTAACAATGTGGGAAGAACCTGCATAGAGGCTATGGGGGCAGCCTTGGGACACACTCAATCGCTTCACACCAACGCACTCGATGAGGCTATTGCCTTACCTACGGACTTCTCGGCTCGTATCGCTCGTAACACTCAAATATACATACAAGAGGAGACACAAATATGTCGTCAGATAGACCCTTGGGCTGGGTCGTATTATGTGGAGACGCTTACAAACGAAATAGCCAACAAGGCTTGGAATTTGATACAGGAAGTACAAGAACTGGGTGGTATGGCTGCAGCCATCGAAACAGGAATACCAAAAATGCGTATCGAAGAGGCTGCTGCTCGTACTCAAGCACGAATTGACAGTGGCGAACAGACAGTGGTAGGCGTAAACCGTTATCGTTTGGAGCAGGAAGACTCTATCGACACCCTCGAAGTGGATAATACCGCAGTGAGGAAGCAACAGATAGAACGACTAAAACATCTAAAAGACAACAGAGACAACGAGGCAGTCAAAAAAGCATTGACCGCCATCACAGAGTGTGTCAAGACTGGCAAAGGAAACTTATTGGCACTTGCCGTAGAGGCAGCACGAGTAAGAGCATCGTTGGGCGAAATATCTGATGCCTGTGAAGAAGTAGTAGGCAGATATAAAGCAACCATTAGAACTATATCAGGGGTCTATTCAGCAGGAGCAAAAAACGATGAAGCATTCAAAAAAGCATGTGAATTGACAGCCGATTTTGCTAAAAAAGAGGGACGTCAGCCTCGTATAATGATAGCCAAGATGGGACAAGACGGACACGACAGAGGCGGAAAGGTTGTGGCTACTGGATATGCAGACTGTGGATTTGATGTCGATATGGGTCCTCTATTCCAAACACCTGCCGAAGCAGCCAAACAGGCTGTAGAAAATGATGTGCATGTGCTTGGAGTTTCATCTTTGGCAGCAGGGCATAAGACTCTGATACCACAGGTGATAGACGAACTCAAAAAACTAGGCAGAGAAGACATCGTGGTTATCGCAGGAGGAGTGATACCTCCACAAGACTATGACTTCCTATACAAAGCAGGCGTGGCAGCCATATTTGGTCCCGGCTCTAATGTGGCAAAGGCTGCTGTGGTGATTATGGAAATATTGATAGGCGAATAATACAAATATTCGTTTTAAGATGCAAAAGCCTACCTATTTGGGGTGGGCTTTTTTTTATAAAATTAGGAATTATGAAATTTTATTTATATCTTTGCAACTTATATATAACATTTTTTTTAACAAAATCACTATTAAATTATGAAAAAATTTACTACAGTGCTGATTTGTGCTATATTCTCCTTTATAGGTCTGAATGCACAAACTCTAACATTGCCGTATTTTGAAGAGTTCTCGACTCTGACTTCTGGCAATATGGAATCTGCCACTGGAAGCAACACTTCTGTTGCCTCTCCCCAGACAGATATAATAGGTATCGAATCTTTCGTAGAAGCACACGCTGCTGGAGGAGCTATAAGATTTGGTACAAGTAGTACCATTGGAGGTTTTACTACAAAAGAGATAGTTGCCTCTACCTCTACGAAAATTAAACTTTCGTTTAAGGCAGTTACTTGGACTGGCTCTACCCCAAAACCTTCAAAAGTTGCCATAACATATGGCTCTCAAACCAAGACAGTAGAAATAATTGCTGCCACACACAACTTTCCTCTCACAGCAGATGATATGAATTATTACTCTGTAATGTTTAACGCCGAAACTAACGCAACAGCAATTTCTTTGACAACAGTATCGGAGACGGGATACGAAAAAAGGATTTTCATGGATGACCTGAAAATATCAGAATTAGCAGTATCCAAACTTATAGAAGGTTTTGAAAACACACTTTTCCCCCCAAAAGATTGGAAAGCAATCAATGTGCGAGGTACAAATGTGTGGGAGAGAACAGAGGATTTTACCCCTATCGAAACGGCTTGTGCAGCAGTTCGTTTCCAATCAGGCGGACACGAAAACTGGCTCATCACACCACAATTTACGGTAGAACAAAACGATGAATTCTCTTTTCAGATAAAAACTCCTACTCTATATGGCTCTTCCACTACTCTGAAAGTGCTTATATCTACTACCGGCAACGCCATTTCTGACTTCCAAACAGACCCATTGCTTACCCTACAAGGTGGTAGTAGCATCACCACCAATTGGGAAAAACATACTGTTAGTCTGTCAAACTATATCGGTCAAAACATCTATATAGCATTCCAAGTTGTAGATAGCTATGGCATAGTTGTTGCTATAGACGATATTACTGGGGGAACATTAATAACACCATCTTGCTCAAAACCAGAAGGCGTTACAACAAGTAATATTATGGGCAATAGTGCAACAATCTCTTGGAATCAAGGCAACGGTTCACAATGGCTTGTAGAGTACTCACAAGACCCAACTTTTGCCACAGGCGTTGAATCTATCTCGACCACCGGCACTCCGTCTGTTAATATCGACAACCTTACACCAAGTACTTCATATTATGTACGAGTGAAAACAGACTGTTATGGAGGTGAAATGAGTCAGCCATCAGAAGTGGTTGAGTTCCGCAGTGCTTGTGGCTCTATCAATATTGGCTATACTAATGATTTTACAGAATTTGATGCCAATTCAAATCTACCATTTTGTTGGACAAAGGTTGCAGGTCCATCTGACTATCCGAAGGTTACTCAATATCAAGGACACAATGCTAATGGCTTATTAGAATTCTATTCTGCAACTTGGAATCCAGAAACTGTTCAACTAATAACACTTCCACAAATTTCTACTCCTATAAATAATATTGAAGTCGGATTTTGGGTAAAAAGGTCTTTGGGCGAAATTGATGCTATCACCTTTGAAGTAGGCGTAATGGACGACCCAACCAATCCATTGTCATTCAACTCTATACAAACTATAACAACAAGCACACAAGAGTGGACTCAATATTTTGTATCGTTGGCAAATGCACCAGCAACACACAACTACATCGCATTTCGTATGACAGATAATAGGTTAGCAAATAGCCCTTATTTAGATTTTTACCTTGACGAGGTAGAAGTAACGGCTATACCTACTTGTGTCGAGCCATCGGCTCTTGCTCTTACAGACGACTCTGCTACCTCTTTTGGCGTTTCGTGGACAAATGGAGGCAATGAGACAGAATGGGCTGTTGAATACAAAAAAACAGCTGAGGATACTTGGCAAACACTTTCTCCAAATCCTACTACCAACAGTGCTACTTTATCAAATCTGGAACGAATGACAAGTTATGATGTCAGAGTGAAATCGATATGTAGTGATACAGACCAAAGTAGATATACCCCTGTGATTACAAGAAAGACAAGATGTAGTGAGTTTGAAACTATCTACGAAGATTTTGAAAGTTACCCAACATATCCATACACAATGCCATATTGTTGGACAAAAGTATCAAATGAGCAAAGCCACCCAGCAGTCAAAAGTGCTGAATGGGCACTTGGTACAAACTCTCAATCGATAATATTCAAGCTAGATAAACCAATGTATGCTATTATGCCAAGAAGTCTTGACGATTTGGAGCAAAAACTATTGACATTTAATCTATATAGAGAAAATGAAAATTCGGGTATTTTCCAAGTAGGCGTTATGGCATCACCAACAGACACTGCTTCATTTGAAATGATAGCAGAATTTGATGATAATGAATACAGAAAGTCATTGACCAAAGAGGTGTATTTCAACAATACTGGAACTAAAAAATATATCGCTTTCCGTTATGGAGATGTAGGTAATACAGAAGCCAATATCAATGCTGGTTATGCTATTGATAGCATATCTGTAACAGCTGCACCAAACTGTCGCAAACCTATTAATATCAATGTATCTGAGGTAACAGATGCCTCTTTGAAACTTAATTTCAAAAAAGGCACTGCCGACCAAACAGCTTGGCAGTATGTGATAGCAACAAGCGATGTAGCCTCACCAGACCAAACGACTGCTGTGGCTATATCCGACACCACATATACTATTACAGGTCTTACTGCTAATACTAACTACAAACTTTGGGTTAGAACAGACTGTGCAGGAGAATATAGTGCGTGGACAACCCCTATATTGGTGGGAACAGCATGTAATACAACTATCGCTATCGGTTACACGCAAGACTTTGAAAACCTTAGCAATAACGAAATGCTACCAGACTGTTGGAGACGAATCTCCTCTAACGATGAATATCCAAAAGTAGCACAAAACTATGCTGGAGACAACAACTTATTAAAGTTTATACAATCCAAACCACAATATGTTGTGATGCCAAAAATGGCAGAGGCATTAAGTGGCGTAACGATTAAATTTGATTTAACAAGAGAAGGGAACGGCTCTGGTATCTTCCAAGTAGGTTATATGTCTGACGCAACAGATGCTTCTACTTTTGTAGTAGTAAAATCTATCAACGAATCTGTATATACACCGTTGCCAGTAGAGGCAGACTTCATTAATGTACCTGACGATAATGGCAAAAACCGTTATATCGCATTCCGATACGGCGATGTAGATTCTACTTCTACAGAAATTTATTTCCCTTATTATATTGATAATATCGAAATTAATGCTGTTCCATCTTGTATGAAACCAACAGAAATCGCTATTACAGAGACTACATCTAACAGCATCACTCTGACATTCAATGCAGGAGCGAATGAGACTGACTGGGAATATGCTATCACTAACGACATGAGCCTAACAACACCTGACGGATTGAGTGCTGTAGCGTTCAATACCAATCCATATACTATCGACAACCTACAACCAAACACAGAATACAAAATCTGGGTAAGAGCAGTATGTAGCAGTAGCGATAGTAGTGCGTGGTCGCTCCGTAGTGCTATGGGCAAAACATTATGTGGTCAAGTATCAGTAACATGGGAAGAGCATTTCGACTCTGGCAATTCGACACAAGAAGATATTCCTATGTGCTGGACAAAACTTGCAGGTTCATCGACTCAATGGTATGGAAATTCGCCAAGCGTTAATACCTATTTTGGACACGATGCTAACGGTGCTTTAGTATTTAAGAACATAGAACCGACAGCATCTAATGGAGTTACTCGTTCGTTGATTGCTACTCCTCAATTCACGGAGTCATTGGCTGGTAAAGAGGTTCGTTTGTGGCTAAAACACTCAAACCTAAATCACTCCTCCGACTTTGAAGTAGGTCTTATGGCTGACCTTACAGACACAACCAACTTTATAGTTCTACAAAACTTAAACAGTTGCCGTGACCAATGGACAGAATATGTAATAAATATACCACAACAAATAACAAATGCCGACAGTTATAAATATCTGGCATTCCGTATGACAAACGAGCAAACAGGAGAGCCTCAATATATTATGGACGATTTGTCGGTAGTAGAAGGACCAAGTTGTATTAGACCAAAAGAACTAAATGTTCCTACGGCTACTATCACAGGTACTTCAGCACAAGTAAATTGGATAGCAGGTGGTAGCGAGACACAATGGACTTTGGAATACAAAGAGCAGTCAGCAACTGACTGGACTAGTGTAAATCTTACAGATATGAACTATATCATTTCAGGTCTTCAACCAATCAAACAATACGATGTACGAGTGAAATCACTTTGTGTTGTTGGTTCTGACGAAAGTGAATGGGCTACGGTATCATTCCAAACACCTTGTGGTATTTTAAGTTTGCCATTTGCAGAAGATTTCTCTGGTGCATCAATTAGCATATTCCCTCCTAATGAATGTTGGAGAGCAGGTAATGGTTTAGCTTCAGAAATCTTTGCAGGCACTGCCACAATAAATGAATCGTACGGTAGCAATTGGAAATATAGCAACAATAGTTATGGTATAAATTCCGACAAAGCAAGAATTAATATATATGGTTCTTATTTAAAAAGTTGGTTGATAACTCCTACTATCCGTCTCGAATCAGATGCAAATGCTGTATTGAATTTCAAAATGTCGATGACAACATACAATAGCAACGAAGCTGCTTCGGGCGACAAAACAGACGATAAGTTTATTGTAGCAATATCCACAGACGAAGGTGCTACATGGTCGGAGGCTAATGCTACTATTTGGAGTAACGATGGCAATGGCACTTATGTGTTTGACAACATATCTGCTACCGCCTCTGAATATACTATTGACCTTGCTCAATATTCTGGCAATAATATTCAAATAGGTTTCTATGCAGAATCTACTGCTGCAGGTGGCGATAACGATTTGTATATAGACGACATATCGGTAGATGCTTTCGTGGTTGCTCCTCCAACTGTTACAACAAATGCAGCAGACGGTATTGGAGACAACACTGCAACACTTCACAAGACAGTCGTAGAAGGCAATCAAGCAATCGACTCCGAAGGGTTCCGCTATCGTACTACCAACACTTCGCAATGGCGTACCTCGATGGACGGAGTATTGACTACTCTACTACCTGGCACTACATACGAATTTTATGCTTATGCCGTAGCAGGAGGAGTACAGTACAATGGCGATACTTTGCAGTTTAACACAACTGGAACAGCATCTGTACCACCTACTGTAACAACTATGGAGGCAACAGATATTGCTCAAACAACGGCTAAACTACATGCTATATTTGCCGAAGACCAATCAGAAGTTATTACCGAAAAAGGTTGGAAGTATAAAGCATCTACCGAGAGTGTTTGGACTGCTACACAAGACAGCACTTTGAACAACCTACAGCAAAACACTCAATATGAGTTCTATGCTTATGCAAAAACAGCTATCAACACATCTGGGTACGAAGGTGCACACAAGACATTTACCACATTGTCTCATACAGTTCCTACTGTTACCACAGAAGAAGCGACAGCTATTACATACAATTCGGCTACTCTTAACAAAACGGTTGTGGCTGGTACGGAAGTAATACTTGAAGAGGGTTGGTTCTACAAGCCAAAATCTGCTCAACAGTGGACAAAGGTTACCGAAGCGACCATAGTAGATTTAATTCCTAATACCGCATATGAGTTCTATGCCTATGCTCAAACAGCATCGTTTGCAGAGACTAAAGGCTCTATATTAGAGTTTACAACCAAGGAACAATCTACGGGGATAGACCTTGCAGACTATGGGGTTGTGTTGTATCCAAACCCAGCAAAAGATATTGTAAATATTGTAGTAGATGGCTTACTATCAGATGCTGATATTACAATTGTCAATATGCAGGGTAAGGTAGTTGGCAGACAAACTATGACAGCTGGTCAAAAACAACTATCGGTAGATGTTTCCGACTATGCAACAGGCAATTACTTTGTAAAAATAAACTCTAACGGAAACACCAAAGTAGCAAGATTGATAGTGAAGTAAATGTAACTCATCATTTACAGATCACAAGTTGATAACTTTTTTAAAAGCGGTCATCGTCCCTCAAAGGCG
>PDWI01004342.1_pt1 | contig 19140 bp, 17 predicted proteins | sample 1430891 | NCBI WGS metagenome assembly PDWI01 (sample SAMN01162508, study PRJNA174530) | Oral metagenome, whole genome shotgun sequencing project. | biome: Marine environment; feature: Marine mammal; material: Swab sample of the gingival sulcus; isolation source: swab sample of gingival sulcus...
TCTATAGCGGTTACTAATTTTTGTAAGTGGGTCTAAGATAAGTTGTGAGTTTTGAAAATTAAAATAAATAATTAGTAAGGAGACAACTGTTAGTAACCAAGTGATATTTACTCCGTAAGACAATGTTTGCACAATAACACCAATTAATGGTAATGTTGGATATATGCAAAGTATATATAGTTTTTTAGTTTTCTTATTGTTTTTTCGATTTTTGTAAATAGAAAAAAAGATAAGTAATACTGTATAATGGAGATATAACATACATAGCACAATAAAAGGTAAATAATAGACACCTCTTTGATACTTGTTATTAATTGTTATTGTGAATAAAAATGGGTAAAAGTATGAGCTGTATGATAATATCGTAATTAATACAGTTGGTATCAATAGAATTTTTCCTACTTTTTTTGTTTTTTCTTCATCATCATATATAACATAATATGTGTACATGACCCATATCGTGCATATATATAGATGCAGGGCGTAGTAAGTTGCTGTTATAAGAAAAGTAATTAATGAACTATGCCGAGTGTCTATAAAACCCCAACTTAAAGCATCAAAAAATAGTAGTGATGCAGTTATTGTAACAAGATAGTTAAATAGCTTTTTATCATATGTTTTATTTAAAACTGTACCTGTACCGAAGTCAAAAATTAATAATAGACATATAACTATACTGACAAAATCGATTGATATGCATAAGCTTTTTACAATTACATAATTCATGTGTAGCCCCTTTTCTAGTAGTAATTATTAGTTTTGTTTAACCTAGTTGTTTTTTAATTTATTATCTTCTTTTGTATGATATTTATCGGTAACAAAAACAAATTAATTTAGATGAGATATCGATAGTTCAAAAGACCTACAGGGTCAAAAGGTTGATTTAATTATTTTTTTTGGCTTGACAAGTATTATTTTTTAGTGTAAAGTAAATTTGAATTTGTATAATGTAATCTTATAATTTTGAAAAATAGCGACTTGAAGTGTTTTGAGTTTTAGTTCAGGAGAAAATATTTTTGGGTGTTTATAGGTGTCAATGGGTTAATTTAGAAAATGATAAGTATGTTCAGTATCATGATTGTGAATGGGGGATTCCTGTTTATGATGATAGGATTCTTTTTGAATTTTTAGTGCTAGAGTCAGCCCAAGCTGGACTATCATGGGAAACAATTTTGAATAAAAGAGACAATTACCGCAAGGCTTTTGATAATTTTGATGTTAAAGCTGTGGCTAGTTATGATGATTATAAAATACAAACTTTACTTTGTGATAAGGGGATTGTCAGAAATCGTTTGAAAATTAATTCAGCTGTGGTTAATGCTAAAGTTTTTATAGCTTTGCAAAAGGAATATGGTAGTTTTTCAAATTTTATATGGCAATATGTTAATCATAAACCAATCCAAAATCGAGTGGCTGACCCATCTAGTTTATTAGCAAATACTGAGCTTTCAAATCAGATTTCAAAAGACTTAAAAAAGCGTGGTATGAAATTTGTTGGGTCAACTATCATATATTCATACATGCAGGGAATTGGCATGGTCAATGACCATGAGCAAAGATGTTTTCGTTATAATGAAGTAAAGGCAATGTAACTTTATAAAATCGTGTAAAACAAAGAGTATAGGTTTTTATTTAAAATTTAAAGGTAGATGTTAAGGAGGATGGAATGATAAAATTATATGGTTCAAAACTGTGACCAGGTTGTAAAGAGCCGAAAGAGTTACTTTCGAAAAAAGGTGTGGAGTTTGAGTATTTGGATATTACTGAAAATCTGATGAATTTAAAACAGTTTTTAAAAATAAGAGATACTGACAAGCAGTATGATTCAGTCCGTGGTGGTTTAACAATTGGCATACCATGTATTGATAATGATGGAGAGATTCACGTAAATGATATAGATGAGTTTATAGCAAGTTTGTAATTTCGAATTAATTTTAGTCTATCTTATGTAGTGTGTTCAATTTTAAAATTTTATTAAATAGGTGATATAAATGTTTAAGGTTGCAGAAATAAGTAAGGAAATGACATATGATTTAAGGCATCAGATTTTAAGGCCGCATCAAGATTTTGCTATGGTTAAATATGATACTGATAGTTACGCTGGTTCTTTTCATGTCGGAGCTTTTGCTGATGACCGACTTGTTTGTATAGTTTCTTTTTGTCTTGAACAGTGTGATAAATTTAGGGTAGAAAAGCAGTATAGACTTAGAGCGATGGCTACTTTACCCGAGTATAGAAGAATGGGTGCGGGTAAAGCAGTTGTTAGTTATGCTGAAAAACTGCTTATGAGACAAGGGTTTTCGTTCATTTGGTGCAAGGCTAGGACTAGTGCCAGTGCGTATTATCAAAAGTTAGGTTTTATTGAAAAGGGCGAGCCATTTGATTATCCAGGTATTGGTGAGCATATTATAATGTGGAAATCTTTATAATTATAATGATTTTTAATAAAGTTGCCTTCATTAAATCATGATTTCAATGTGATATGGTTGAAAATAATAGTAAAATAGTTTGGAACTAAATAGTATAAGTAATAAAGAAAGGCGTGAAGATGGATATAACAAATCAAAAAATATTAAATTTTATTGCTAAGACTGAAGAGGATGTAAGCGTTAATCTAAAAAGTTTTATGGTAACTAAAGATGATAAAGTAATTACTAAATTTACTAAAAAGCCCTACGACTTTGATGATAAGCAACTATTATTTTCAGTAACTAAAACAGTTACAGCTATTGGCATTGGTATGGCGATAGATAGAAAACTTTTAAGTTTAGATGATAAAATTTTACCTTTTTTTCAAAATAAATTACCGTCAAAGTATAGTGATAATTTAGAGCTGGTAACAATCAAAGATTTACTTACTATGAGTAGCGGTTTACACGATGATAAGATGCTTGAGATATTCGTGAAACAGGACTGGCAAGCGGAGTTTTTGCAACTTGATTTTGTAGAAAAACCAGGTTCTTTTTATTATTATAGTACACTTGGCTCTCATATGCTTGCGGTGATTTTTGAAAAGGCTGCTGGCAAAAGTTTAAAAGAGTTTATTTCTGAAAATTTATTTACGCCACTAGATATTTCAGATTTTGAGTGGGGGAGTAGCCCTGGTGGAGTTACACTTGGTGGCATGGGGCTTAGTTTAAAAATTGCTGATATGTCTAAGATTGGTCAATTATTTTTAAATCGTGGTTGCTATAATGGTGTAAGAATATTGTCAGAGCAATATGTTGACCTTGCAACGACAACAAGAATTTTAAAGGATAGTTCATTGGTTGACGATAACTCGTATCAAGGTAATGGCTATGGCTTTTTAGTACATATTGGAAAGAATTGGTATTATAGATTGGACGGAGCTTTTGGTCAAATCTGTCTTGTTGCACCAGATATGAATGTTGTAGTGACGGTTACTTCGACTGAAACAAATATAGAACATTTGTTAAAATATATATATGATGAGTTGCTTTTTTCTGATGATAAGTCGATAATATCTGATGAAAAGTTAGCAGATACTATTAATAATTTAACTTATTTAATGCCTAATTCTAAGGGAAATCAAGCTGATAGTTTAGCAAAAAATATGTATGGTTCTTATTCGCTAGATAAAAAGGCTAATGGTTTGGCAAAAATAGTTTTGAGTAAAGATAGTATTTCGCCAACTGGCTTTGAATTAAATTCTATCTATCTTGATGGTGCTAACTGCAAGGTTAGATTTGATACTGAAAAACCAGTACGCTCGACAGGGTTATTTATGAAAGATGCTTTTTATGCCGAGCAGAAATATCTGTCGTTTGCTCAACTAAAATCTGCTACTGAATTGGAACTTACTGTGTATTACTTAGAAACGCCGTATATAGTGAAGTTTGATTTAGAATTTAGTGATGATAGTGTTAGGGTAAAGTTTTTTATCAATGTAGCTTTTACATTAGCTGATTTTGAAGATTGTGCAAAATTAGAAAAGTAGAATTTATATTAATATGATTTTAAAAGTTTTAATAAGTTATGCCTAAAAGAAAGAGAGTGATAGCACTCTCTTTTTAGTTTACCTACAACTTGCTTTAAAGCGACCGTATTTACCGAATGAAGTTTTTAGATTTTTACTTAGATTAAGTTGTGCTAATATTTCATCAATCTGCTGTGTATCGTCATTGTATTCAATTTCGATTTCATAATCTGTTAAACCATTGTATAAATTTTTATCGAGCATTATTTCACAGTTTTTGTATGGTTGTACATATCTTTCAGTTATTAAAAAGCCTTCTAAACTAACATCGCTATATGGATAATCTTGCCAGATTTCTTTAATTTGGTCAACCGAAAGTTGTTGTGGGATAGAGTTAATGACTTTTTCGTATTCGTTACAAATCATTATATTTTGTTTTGAATTAGTTTTTACCTTGATTTGCAGATAAAAAACATTGTCAACAGCTCGTACACGGATGGTTAAATTTTTGTTATCAGTTATGGTATTGTTTCCATAATAAAAATTTATTTGGGTAAATTTTTTGGTCCAGTTTAATTTAGCTAGTCTTTCGTAGCTGTTTTTATCAAGTAAGCCTTTGTATTCTTTTTCTATCATTTTTTTAACCTTTCTTAGTTGTGCTAAGATATTATATCAGATAATTGGTTTGAAATAAAGCTTGTTGGCTTCAAATTGTCAATGTCAATATAAAAATGGATAAAAAATTTATATAGGAGTGTAAATTTTGGAGTTTTAGTTAATAGTTGGTTCAAATTTAAGTCGCCATGTGGTATAATTAACCGACTTACAGGTAGTTACTCATTACTTTGGTAATGGTTCAAAAAAAATTGCTATCTTAGATAAAGATTAGTGTAAAATTTGATTTGTAAGTTTTTATTACTGAATAAAAGTAAATTTATATATATTAGGGGAAGTTATGGAGATGAAACAGTTTGAAAGGTATCTAAAAGCCAGTAGTAATGCGTCTGATGAATTTTTTTGGGATAGCATGTCACAAAAATTTGCGGACACTTTTGCTGATTTACACGCTACACGTGATAACTTTTTATTTGATACACTTGAAAAAACAGGTATTTTATATGAGATTGACAGTGTGGTTGACATAGGTTGTGGTGTTGGTAGACATTCTTATGAATTTAATAGGCATGTTAGTTATTATCTGGGGATTGATATATCTTCCGAGATGCTTAAAATTGCTAATAAAAATAAAAATATTCATTGTTTAAATAATTCGCAGTTTAAAAACATGGATTGGCATAATTGTGATGAGAGGTTTGACTTGGTTTTTTCAGCGATGTGTCCAACTATAAATACTGTTAGTGACATTGAAAAGATGCTTAGTATCTCTAATCGTTATGTTTTGTTTAAACGTTTTGTGCGAGATGTGGATAGTTCTCTAAATCAGCTGTCAATTGAGGGAAATACGGCACACAACAAGCCTGAATATGTGTACGGTTTAATTAGTATTTTGTGGCATTTAGGATATATGCCTGAAGTATTTAAGTATCAAGAAAAGTATAATGATTTAATTCATGTTGATGAGTTTCTGCGAACTTATGATAAGTTTTTTGTAAACTTGCCTAAGTCTGAGAAAGAAACCAAAATTTCTAAAGTTATGGAGTTAGCGGATAAAGATGGTAATATTATAAATACTAAATATCGTGATTATCTGATTGTTTTAGTAGATAAACGTTTCTCAAAAACCAAGTAATGAATGTAAGGGCATTGCTCATTACATAGTGGTAAGTATAGGCTGTGTTGGGTAACTATTTTAAATAAATATTACTATAAGATAGAGTGAGGGTAAAATGAAGTTATACGCATATAAAAATTGAAGTACTTGCAAAAAAGCAATAAGTTGGTTGGATGCCAACAATGTACAGTATGAAGTGCTTGACATATATGATGTTCAGCCGAGCAAAGCTGATTTTTTTAACTTATATGAAAAAAATCAATATAAATTAAAGCAGTATTTTAACACGTCGGGAGTTAGGTACAGAGAGCTTGGTATTAAAGATAAGTTTGATGATTTGACAGTCGAGCAAGCTTTTGAATTATTGGCAAGTGATGGTAAACTTATCAAAAGACCACTTTTAATTGATGGTGATAAGATTTATATTGGTTTTAAAAAAGAAATATGGCAAGAGTTTTTATAATAGTGAAAACTATTAAATTGTTAATGATAAATGGGAGAAATTTATGTATATACAGATAAAGGATTTAAAAAAACAGTATGGCAAAGATGATAATGTTGCCAGGGTGCTAAAGGGGATAAGTCTTGATATCGAGAAAGCGGATATTGTAAGTATATTAGGACCATCGGGCAGTGGTAAGTCTACTCTGTTAAATATAATTGGTGGTATTGACGTTTTAAATTCTGGTAGTGTAAAAATTGGCGAATTAGAGCTTGCTGGTATTGATAAGTCAAAACTGGAAAATTATAGACGTCAAAAATTGGGCTTTATTTTTCAGTTTTATAATTTAATTCCGAATTTGACAGTTAAGGAAAACATTGAAACAGGTGCTTATTTAAGTAAAAATCCATTGGATATTGATGAAATACTTGATGAACTTGGTCTTACCGAACATAAAGATAAATTTCCTAATCAGTTAAGTGGTGGGCAACAGCAACGTACAGGCATTGGCAGGGCTATTGTGAAACGACCTGAGATTTTGATTTGTGACGAGCCAACAGGTGCATTGGATTATCAAAGTGGTAAAGATGTGCTTTCTTTAATTGAAAAGGTTAATAAAAAATATAGTTGTACTGTTTTGATGGCGACACATAATACTGAGATTGCTAAAATGTCTACGAGAATAATTAAGTTACATGATGGTATGGTAAGTAGTCAAATTAGTAATACTAATATTGTGCCAGCCTGTGAGTTGGAGTGGTAGTGTCATGAAAAATCCAATAAATAAGAGAGTAAAAAGGGATATAAGAGCAAGCTTTGGTAAGTATTTTGCGTTATTTTTATTGATTTCAGCAAGTACAGCTCTGTTTTCGGCTTATTTTCTTTCGCAAAGTTCAATCGAAAATACTTATTATAATTCACATCAGGTAGGTAATGTCGAAGACGGTAATTTTGTACTTTATAACAAGTTATCGGAAGCGGATGTTAAGCAAATTGAAGAGGTAGATGTAAAGTTAGCTGAAGGCTTTTTCAAAGAAATAGAACTTGGTAGTAGTACGTTGCGGGTTTATCAAAATAATCGTACAAGTATAAATAAGCCAATTTTGTGGCAAGGCCGACTTGTTGACAATACACGTGATAATGAGATTGTTATTAATAAAATCTATGCTAAGTCTAACAATATCAAATTAAATGATGAAATTAAAATTGGTGATGATAATTATCAAGTTGTTGGTATAGTTTCGTATCCTGACTATAGTACGATGGTTAAAAAGCGAAATGACCTACTTATGAATAATGATAAATTTGCGGTTGTTTTAGTTTCTCCAATTAGCTTTGATAAGTTGAATTCGAGTATTAATTATTGTTATTTTTATAAAAATCTGAGTGAGTTAACTGATAAAGAGCAGATGGACAAGATTAAAACGATAATTAGCAAAGTTTATTTTGCGGGTTATGGTGTGCATGATGCTGTTATAAAACCACTTAATTCCAACATAACATATATGATGAATGATATGGAGGCTGACATTCCAAAGATGATTGAAATTTTTGTGCTTATTATGGTAATTTTAGCCTTGATGTTTACTGTACTTGCGAAAAGTACGATTGAACATGAAGCGGGAATAATAGGAACTTTGATAGCCTTAGGTTATAAAAAAAATGAGCTTGTTAGACATTATATGCGAACACCGATTATAGTTACGTTTGTGGCATCGATAGCGGGTAATATATTTGCCTATTTTGTATTGACTGACATATATTTTGATGTTTACTATACGTCTTATTCGCTACCGCCTGTGATAATTAAAGTAAATTGGATTGCCTTTATTGGCACAACGCTATTTCCAATTATATTAGTTTTAATTATAAATTATTTTAGTTTGCGTCGTAAGTTAAAGCTTGCGCCGACTAAGTTTTTGCGTAGAGATTTTAAAAAGAAAAATCGCAAACCAATAAAATTACCGAATTTTAAATTCATTATTAGATTCAGGATAAGAGTTTTGGTTAAAAATAGAGGTAGTTATCTAGTAATGTTTTTAGGGATACTTTTAGCAAATATTTTATTGTTATTTGGCTTATCAATTAACCCGCTTTTTACTAAGCATTCTGAGGCGATGACTAAGGCAATGGAGTATGAGTATAAGTATTTATTGAATGAGCCAATGGCAAAGTTTAGTGATGATGATAAACGTTTTAGTTTCAAGTCTTTGGAAACAGCATCGCCGTATGATGATAGTGATTATACGATTGAAGTTTATGGCGTTGAAACAAACAATGTGAAGTTTCAAAAATATGCTGGCGATACAGCAGATGGTGTAGTGACTTCAGAGGGACTGCTTAAAAAGATAAATAAAAAAGTGGGCGACACTATAACCTTGACCGACAGGTATTTTGGTAAAGAGTATGAGGTTAAAGTAGTTGCGATAGATGAAAATATTAAGTCACTTGCAATGTATATCGAGCGAGTTAAACTTAATAAATTGCTCGGTTTGGATAAAGATTATTTTAATGGGGTTTACGCTAACCAGCGTATTGATATCAGCGAAGAAAAAATTATGACTATTATCTCACGAGCTGATATGAAAAATATTACAGAGCAAATGCTGGAAATATCAAGTAAAATAACTTTTATCTTGATATTGATTTCGGTATTAATCTATGTTGTGGTAATATATATACTCACTAAAAATATAATTGAAAAAGCAGAAAAGTCAATTTCGTATCTAAAAGTTTTTGGCTACACCAAGACGGAAGTTTCAAAGGTATATCTCCGCTTGTCGTTTATGGCGATAATTCTCTTTTCAGTAATCTGTTTACCGATAGAAACCTATGCTTTTGATAAGTTATTATTCTATTCGCTAGTAAAGTATGATAGCTATATGTCACCATTTATTCCTTTTAATGCTTATTTAGCAACGTTTTTATTAGGACTTGGTACTTATTTGGTAGTAAGATTTTCACAACTTAAAATGGTTGCAAAGATTAATCCTGTTGCAACGTTGAAGGACTTTATTGGTTAGTAGTTAATTATATATTAGTAAAAAAACAGCTGTTTTAAGTTATATAGGTGTGTATTTTGCTAACGTTGAGTAAAATAGTATCTTTAAAATACGTTGCATATTAATTTAGGATTAGTATAAGTTTATTATACATATTATTAGGTTAAAAAGCTTGATTAACAAAAGAATTTGTAGGATAGACTGGATATAGTTTTGTAGATAGGAGGAAAAATGATAGATACAAGAATGATGTTAACGGCAAGTTTACTGGCTGTTACTATTGCAATAGCAAATATATCTTATGGGATTTCATTTATTGATACACCTGAAAGACCTTTGGTGAATAAGCAACACAGTTTTAGAGTTAAGGATAGTGATGTAATTACTTATAAATATTATGAAGTACCAATACTAGCTGTTCGTAATGAAGATAGAGATAGTAGATTTAAAGTTTCTGAAGAAGCTAGACCGGAACTTAAAAATTATATGAAAAGGTATAATTTGAAGTTAAAACCTGGAGTATACACTATTGGTATATTTGATAATTTCAAAGTGCTTAAAAAGAAATTGAGATTTCAAAAAGTAGATGGTTCATACTTTAATAAAAATGTTGTTGAAAACCATAAGAAAAAGGTTATAAAGGCGGTAAAAGTAATAAGACTATTTTATTAGTTCACATAGGTAAATAGTGTTGGGTCAAAAAAAACGATGAGCTTAGTGTCAAGTGAAAGCTCATCGTTAATTTTTTTTATGTTTCTTTTATAATATTTATTTGCTTGTTTTCAATTTTCAGTATCATATCCATTGTTTCTAATGAATCAAGGTCATGCGTTATTAAAATGATAGTTCTATCTTTTGCAAGTTTTTCAATGATATTTACCATATTTTTTCTGGCGTTGACATCACCAAAGCTGTATGGTTCATCAAGGATGATGATTTTACTATTTTGAAAATAAGCTCTAGCAATTGCTATTTTTTGTAATTCCCCTAAAGAGAAGTTTACCGAGTTTTGTTGAAATTCAGATGATAGTACAGTGTCTAATTTGTCTTCTAGTTTCATTATTTTGTCGTAAAGGCCAACTGTTTTAAGTAAATCTAGTACTTTATCAATGTCATCGTCAGTGACTTCAAGTTGCATTGTTATGTTTTCAATGATAGACATTGAATATATTTTGAAATCTTGATAGACAATGGAGTATAGTTTATTTCGGGTTGCACTATTGATAGTTGCTAGGTCAATATCGTTTATTAAAACTTGTCCTTCTGTTGTTTTATATAGTCCGAGCAAAATTGAAATCAGCGTACTTTTGCCACTACCGTTAGCACCGATTATAGCAATCTTTTTCTGCTTGTTGTTGATGGTAAGGTTTGTGTCTTTGAAAATGTAGCCATTACCATAATCAAAACTCATATCTTTTATTTCTAGTTTATTTAACTTTGTTATTGTTTGTGTTTCTTGCAGTGTTTCGGTGTCAGTTTCGTCTTCCATAAATGCTCTATATTTGTCTAAGTTCATGGAGTAAGCGTAGAGACTAGGAAATGTCTGGAAAAATGATGAAAGTTGGCCGTTTATTTGCCTTACTCCGGTGTATAACATGGCAAAAGAGCTAATTGGGTATTTCCCTACGATAGTTTCGTTACCAAGTATTAGGGTAACAATTAGTATAGAAATAGAAGATACCAGTGCTGAAAGAAATGAAATTGTACAAATTGATTTACCAAAATTTTTAAATATGCTAATTTTATTGTAGTTAGCATTTTTGAAGAGATTGAAGAACATATTACTGTTTGATGAACGAATCTCTTTGGCGTATTCAGATTGGTAAAAAATCCTGTTAGTGTATTCAACTTTTCGGCTTTGTTCAGTTATTTTTAGGCGAAGATTATACCTTTTTGATTCGTTTTTCATTGATAGTGAAAAAGATATGATAACACCAATTAGTATAATAAGTAGGGAGCTAGCGTTATAGTATATTATGATAGAAGAAATACCGATTATACTTAATATATTAGAAAAAAGTTGTCCCAAGGTTGATATTATACCAATAAAAGAATCTAAACTTTTTTGCAGCACAAAGTAGTAGTCTTCGTAGTAACTGGCTTTCAGGAGTTTGTTTAGTTTGTTGCTGATATTTTTCTGATAAATATCTTTTCTTATTTTGTATGATATTTTTGTCTGTAGTATTGGTGTTATATACTCTAGTATAATTGAATTTATTAGTAACACAGTTATGGTAATAGCTAAAAGCAACAAAATATTTTGTAGAAAAAACTCTTTGTTTTTGGATTCAACACTTTGAACTATGACTTTCACCATGTATGTTGATACAAAAGTAAATATACTTGTTAAAATTGATGATAAAATAACAAGTGTTAAAAATATTTTGTTGATTTTAAAAATATGCTTTAATGCATATGTGGTGTTTCGAAAAATTTCTGATATTTTTTGTTTCATTTGCACTCTCCTTTATAATTTACTCTTGATTATATCACACTTTATTTTATTTTCATACAAATAAAGTAACCATGAAAGTTACTTATTTGTTATAATTACAAGTTTTTCTTCAATTTGTTAAAAAAAATGCAAATTATTTGAATTAAAAAATTAATAAAATTGTTACATTTTTTACATTTTTATGGTATAATAAATTAAATAATGGTAACAAATACAATGTGTGGAATTCTAATTTATGAAATTCAAATAATAGAAGTGATTGATATTTCAACGTTTTAAAATTTTAAAGTTGGAGTATTAAAAAATATGTAGAATTGTTTTTCGTACGTAAATTTTAATTTTGTTAAAAAAAATTTTAAATATGTCGATTAAATGTTGTAGAGAAAAGTTATATTTATACAGAATTAACGAAGGGAGATTAAGATGCTAAAATTTAAAAAAGGGATTAGTGCTGTTTCCGTTGTTGTGGTACTTGTGTTGGCATCTATTATAGCTGTTGTAGCTTTTATGTTTCTCACGGAAGAACCACCGAAACATATTGTAGAGATATATGCTACGAATAAAGTCAATATTACAAATTTGGATGCTAAGCAGATTATTACCGATAACAATCCTGTTATTACCACAAAGGATATTGTTGGTTACAATAAGGACACGCACATGCTATTTTTATCTGATGAAGCGATTAAAAAGTGTAAGGAACTAAAACCAGCTAAAAAGAAGTCTAAAATTGCCGATAGGGGTTCGAGTATCTTAAAAAAGAAGGGTAAAAAGGGCAGTTTTATTGTTGCAATTAATGGTAATCCTGTGATGACAGGTAGTCTAAATACAGCTGGTACCGAACTACCGCAAAGCCTTGTGCTTAAGGATTGTACAGAAGGGTTAAGAATATATAATTTAGATGATCGAATTATTGATGATGTTGCTACGAGAACAAAGTATCAAAATCAAGAGAAGGTGTTGCAAAAGACATTTGCAGAGATGAAGTTGCTGACTAATGATGTATTTACTTTTAGTGCTGTAAAGGGTGGTAAAACGTACAATACTAAAAAACTGTGGGAAAACAGGACTAAAAACATTGCTGAAAATGCTAAGGTTGCTGGGATAGTAACGAGGCTGGTTTATCCTAAAGGTTCGGTTTATCAAAGTTTTTCACTTAAAACCTCAGACAAACCTTATGAAGTAGAGATAACACTTGATGTTGATGGGGATGAGGCGACTTTTTATCGAAAAAATTTTGATGTCTTTTTACAAAATGCCGAAATTTTATTTGCTTTAATTGGTAACTTAGATAGGGTGGATTTCACTCTTAATTATGAAAAAGAAATACCTTTTACAACTTTTATGAACAATGAATCGAAGTGTTGTCAAAAGTACAAAAAAACGCACCCCGATAAATTCTATTTTGTAAGCAGTAGATTTAATAAAACTGGTCGTCTGTTCGAATTTTACAAAGAGTTTGAAGATGTCTTTCATGTTGAAAAGAGGGTGCTAGCTAAAAGTGCTAAGAAACCTTTAATGAAAGATAAAGAGAAAGTTGCCGAGAAAATCTCTAATGATATAGCGAGTACGGTTGAGGCAAATATTCGAAAGTTAGAAAAACTTTCAGACGAGCAGTTGGTTAAAGATAAGATAAAAAATTACGAAGGCTACAAAGAGATAATTGGTATGGGCGAAGATGCACTTGAGCATATGCTCGTTGAGTTTAAAGACGGTAAAGGTGGTGGCAAAAAAGGTAAAATAATGATGCTAGCTTGCCGAAAAATTTTAAGCCTACGTGATGTCAATAAAAACGTGTATGATACTGGAATAGAGTGGTATAAACAATATCGTATGAATCAAGAAGTAAAGATACCTAATTTCAGATACAAAGGAAAAAATAAAATTCTAAAACTACTTTATAAAACTAACTTTAGCCTTAGCACGTTACCAAAAGATGGCTTTATGGTTAAGGGGTTTGAAACAATAAAAACTATCAAAGAAGAAAATTATTTGAAAGTGTTTGTAAAAATTTATGCTAGTAAATATAAACTATATGCTAGCAAAGACGGTTCTTACTTATTGGACGATTTGGGTGGTATTATTACACCATATGCGTTAACTTATCGATTGACTGATAGTGGAAATTATAAGTTTTTAAAATATGAAACCGCTACTGATAATCAAGATTACTATGAAAGCTTGAAAGAACTGTGCAGAATGCCTAAAAGTAAAAAGCCCATTAGCGGGTTGGCAGATTCGATTATGAATTCTAATGATGATAATGTAATCAAAGTCGAAAAAGATAATTTGAGAGAAATGCTCCATCGTAATGGAATTGGAAATGCAAGAGAATATGATGACAATGGTAATATAGTATTTGATTATATTGATTTAGAATTTGTTAAAAATTAAAGCCCTTTATAGGGCTTTAATTATGTTGTTGCAAGTTCTTTCAACTATTTCATATACATTTTTGAAACCTTCATCTTCTCCATAGTAGGGGTCGGGAACTTCTGCGTCTTCGCCACCTAAAATATCAAAAGTTCTAAAGAGTTTGATTTTATGCTTAAACTCTTCAGGTGATTTTGAAAGTAAAGTAGTTAAATTGGATAAATCCATTGGTAATATCAAGTCGTAGTATTCAAAATCTTCTGGAGAAAGTGTTCGTGCTTTATGCGTCATTTCGATGCCATGTTTGTTTGCCTCTGCAACCATTCTGGCGTCGGGAAGTTCGCCCACGTGCCATGCTCCGATACCACAAGATTCAATTTCAAATTTGTCTTCCATTCCGTTTTTTTGGACTACATCGTGAAATATAGCATCAGCAAGTGGTGAACGACATATATTGCCGAGGCACACAAATAATACTTTAGTTTTTTTCATAATAACCCACCTATCTTTTATCTTACCATGAAAGCATTTTATTTTAAAAATTTACTAAGCCAAGATTAATCACAATAAGTAAAATTGAAATAATCTAATATATATCCCTAAATGTTATAAGTAAGTTATTTTGAGTTCGAATTGTTGGTTTAGGAATTATTGTGAATAATTTTACTATAAAATACTTTTTCTCCCATGTCTATTATACATAAGAATTTAAAATATATCAAATTTTTACTTCGCATGGCTAACTACAAATGTTACAGTAATTTTATATTTATATTATCGGAAAATAGAAATTCATGTTTAGATAAATATTTAAATATCTATCATTAGTTGTTTGATATATGTTGAAGATGGCGATAATTTAGCGAAAGTTTTGAATTAATAAATATTTTATTTATGATGAAATTACTTCGACAAATTTTAATAATGTTATGTAAATATATTATTTAAAAGCGATATTTAGTTTGACTTATTTGCGTATTACTGTATAATAGTAAAGGAACAAGTATAATATAGAGAAGGAAGTAATATGAAATTTAATGAAATTACAAATGATAGTAAAATTTTAAGAGCGATAGAAGCATTAGAATTCACAGAAGCGACAGAAATTCAAGAAAAAGCAATACCATTAATTATGGAGGGGAGAGATTTTATTGCTCAATCTCAAACTGGAACAGGTAAGACTGCCGCTTTTGCGATACCAAGTATCGAGTTAATTGACCAAAGTATATCAGCAGAGCAAGTTTTAGTAATTTGCCCGACTAGAGAATTAGCGGTGCAGGTTGCAAAAGAATTTAAAAAGTTACTTAGATTTTATGAAGACATGGGTGTTGTCGCTGTATATGGTGGCGAACATATTGTTAAACAAATTAAAGAATTAAAGGCAAAACCAAAAGTTATTGTAGGCACACCAGGTCGTTTAAAAGACCATATCCGTAGAAGAACTATTAAACTTAAAAATTTAAAATTAGTAATATTAGACGAAGCCGATGAGATGCTTAAAATGGGCTTTGCTGAAGAAATCGAAGACATTTTTGATAAAATTGATTACAAAACACAAAATTTGATGTTCTCAGCGACTATGCCCGATAATGTTGCAAAAATAGCTGATAAGTATTTAGATAATCCTGTAAATATTAAAATTAAAGCGAAAAACATTGCTTCAGAAACGGTTAAGCAATCATATCTTGCGGTGCAAAAAAAGTATAAAAAACAGGTGGTGGGCAGGATATTGGACCATAGAAATCCACAGCGTTGTATAATTTTTTGTAATACCAAACGAATGGTTGATGAGTTGATTGCCGAACTTCAAGAAAAAGGTTATTCGGCGGATAGGATTCATGGCGATTTGAAACAAGAGCAGAGGATAGGCGTTCTTAATCAGTTTAATAAGGGGCATATTAAGATACTAATTGCCACGGATGTCGCTGGTAGAGGACTAGATATTCAAAATGTCGACCTTGTAATTAATTATGATTTACCGGAAAAAGAAGATAGTTATGTCCATCGAATCGGGCGAAGTGGTAGAGCTGGTAAGGCTGGAGAATCGATAACACTTGTGTCATCACGGGATAAGATGATGCTTGGTTCAATTCAAAGGTATATAAAGATGGATATTGAGCAGGAACAAGTACCTTCGCAGAAACATGTAAATCAAGCTAAAGTAGAGCATTTTATTGATAGTAGTCTTCGTCAAGTTGATAAAAAAAGTTTAGAGTCATATGGCTGGGTTTTAGATTATGTTGAGCAAAGTGGCTATTCACTTGAAGAATTAGCTTTGGCACTGCTTGATGACCGTTTAAATTTCCAACTTGGTAAAGACCTTGATTATAATGACCATTTTTTCCATCGAGATAATCGTAAGAAAAAATCTCATAAAGGTTCAGCGAACAAATCAGGTAAATCATCGAGATATGGTGGCAACAAGTCGAATAAGTCAAACAAATCAAACAAATCTAAAAATAACAGTTTTTCGGGTAGACGTAAGAAAAAGTCAAAACCCAAAAATAAAAAAGCAGAGTAATCATGAATTAAATTGATAGTGTTTAAGTGTTATACTATCAATTTTTTTTGCAAATTATTTTGTTGAATTTAGACTATTTTAACACATTTTGTAAATAATCTTAATTAATTTAATAAAAAATTAAATAACTTACAGATATATGGGTATAAATATATTACGTTGTAAATATTGCCAGCTAGAATTAGTATAAAAAAACTAAAATTTGACTAACCTTTGAAGAATATTACGGAAATTGAGTTAGGCGTTGGGGTGATACAAATTTTTAGTTTTGAGCTGTTCTAGGTGAGTTAAAAGTAGGTGTAATATTTTAACGGTTTATAATAGTGTATTATAAATGGATAAGAAAGGATTTAATATGAGTAAAAAAGTTAGTGTGTTAATTGGTAGTTTACGTAATAAGGCTATATCAAAGAAAATAGCTAAAAATTTAATCGAAATGTTCCCAAGCGACTATAATGTTGAAGTTGTGGAGATTAGAGATTTACCGCTTTATGATAATGATTATGATAACCCAGCAGAAACTGATAAACCATTGCCAGCGATATATACAGAATTTAGAGAAAAAATCAAAGCATCAGATGGTGTACTTTTTGTAACACCTGAAAATAATAGATTAGTTCCGGCTTGTATGAAAAATGCTATTGATATCTGTTCAAAACCTAATGATGACGTGGCTTTGAAAGGTAAAGTTGGTGCAATAGTTAGTCACTCAATTGGAACAATGGGTGGATATAGTTCTCAAAAAACTTTAAAACTTGCTACATCATATTTTGATATGGTATTTCCTGGACAACCAGAAATCTTTTTGGCAAAGTCTCCACAATATTTTGATGAGGGGAGTGACAAGATAAATAATGAGCGAACTGTTAAGTTTTTACAAAAATATATCGATACTTTTGTTAATTTAATAGAACAACAAGGCTAAATAATTCTAAAAAATAATAAATGTGCTTATATATTACGTAAGCACATTTTTTTTTTACTTTTTTTTAATTAAGTTGTTTTAGATTATTATTTTCTGGGTAAAATTATTGTGACGAATTGTATCAAGGAAGGAGTATTGATTTATGTTATTATTGCAAGAAGCATCAAATGCTGGTTTGATTGCCACATTTTTTGCAGGCGTATTTTCGTTTTTATCGCCGTGCGTAATTCCACTTATACCAATGTATGTGGGTTTTTTAGCGGGTGATTATGAAGCAGATGGCTCGATGAACAAAAAACGACTTTTAATTAATTCGATAGCGTTTTTAGCGGGACTTTTAATTATATTTTCATTATTAGGGCTATCGATTTCAGCTTTAAGTGAGTTTTTTGCTAAGTATAGGGATTATTTCACTAAGGGTGCAAGTGTGATAATTATTATATTTGGTATTGTACAATTGGGTATTATTGCACCAAGTTTTATGCAACAAACCAAGCGACTAAAGTTTAAAGGACAGAGTGGTAAAATTGGTTCGGCATTCCTATTAGGTATGGCGTTTGGCTTTGGCTGGACTCCTTGTATGGGACCAATATTGGGTGCTACACTACTTATGGCATCTACTTCAGGTACAATTTTGAAAGGCGTTTTGTATCTTGTAGCTTATTCGGTTGGATTTAGTATTCCGTTCTTAATAACAACATTCTTAGTTGAGCCGATTATGAAATTACTCGAAGGTTCAGGTAAGGCGTTTAAAGTTATTAAGGTTACATTAGGAATAATCATGATTGTTATTGGTGTGCTTATGTATATGGGTAAATTTAACTTATAATAAGCATGTTGTGGTTAAGAAATATTTAATATTAAATATTTAATTCTCAAGGGGGAAAAAGATGAAGAATAAACTTTTATTAGTGGTATTGATGAGTGCTGTACTTGTGATGTTTAGTGCATGTGGTGATAGTGCAGGTAAAGAAGATAGTAGTAAACCTAGTGATAATAAGAAGGTTGAGCAAAAAGACGACAATAAAAAAGCAGATAAAAAGGATAAGAAAAAAGCAGATAAAAAAGATAAGAAAAAAGGTAAGAAAAAAGTTAAAGAAGGTTTCACACCAGGTAAAAAGCCATATGACTTTGAAATTACAAGTTTAGATGGTGAAACTTATAAATTATCAGATTACTTAGGAAAAAATCCTATCATTGTTAAGTATATGTCATCAACTTGTGGTCCTTGTAGAAAAGAATTACCGCATTTAAATAAGGTATATAAGGAAAATAAGGATAAAGGTTTAATTGTCTTAGGTATTGATTTAGCATATAAAGATAGCGAAAAAGATGTTAGAAAATTAGTGGAAAAAGAGAATATTGAGTTTCCAATTTTAATGTTACAGGATAAAGAGCTTGTTAAAAAGAATGGTGTAACATTGCTTCCTGTTAATATGTTCATCGGTAAAGATGGAATCGTTAAAGCTTATCTTAAATCTGAAGTATCAGAAGAACAATATGCTGAGAATCTAGCTAAAATTATGGAATAAAATATAATTTATATAATATTTTTTATTAAAAATAGCGTTGTTCATTGTTTAAAACTTTGAATAGCGCTATTTTTATGCAAAAAAATAACTAGACCTGTGAAGTCTAGTTATTTGATTAAAAGGGTTGTATAATATATGGTGTTGGTCGTGAAAAATTAATCATGATAAACACCATATTTTTTGTATAAATTTTCAAAAAAAAATAAAGACATGATGTACTT
>PDWI01011504.1_pt1 | contig 19137 bp, 15 predicted proteins | sample 1430891 | NCBI WGS metagenome assembly PDWI01 (sample SAMN01162508, study PRJNA174530) | Oral metagenome, whole genome shotgun sequencing project. | biome: Marine environment; feature: Marine mammal; material: Swab sample of the gingival sulcus; isolation source: swab sample of gingival sulcus...
GGTTGTCCGGAATGGGCCGGAATCCTTGTCCGGAATGGATCGGAATGAGTGTCCGGAATGAATCGGAATCACTGTCCGGAATGGGCCGGAATACCCATTACCCAAGAAACGTAATTCCTGAAGAAGATCAGCTTGGGTGGGGGTTATGTGCTGGGCTTCAGCAAGGCCCTCAATTTTTCCTCCGAGATTGGAAGCTCGTGCTCCTGGCTTATTAGGGTTTGGACCATCGTCTATACCTTTATTTAGACAGATTCCTTCTATCAGCATTCGAATGCCGATAGCGCATAGAATATTTGATTCACTATTGTAGCAATCGATGATTTGGTTGAATAATTGGTGTAAGTTGCGGGGCATTTCTAAATGGTGAACAATTCGGATATATTCTCCGTGTCGGGGAGGATAGAGGGACACGTTATCTTGGAAGTCCCCGGTTTTAAGATCCCTGTCTTCACTTGTTACCCAAGTTTCTCGAAAAGTTCTGGAATTGCATCCATCACAACACAGAATACTCCAAGTTCTTGCTTCAAAATCAATCTGCATCTCGGGAATATTATCCGGTGTGTACACTATCTCTACTGATTTTTCAATCGTATGATTGGTCATTCTGCAACACTCAATGCAGTAGATTCTATCTTCCTTTGAACTCATTTTTTAACTCCTACTCCAACACGATATTCACTGTTCGGTTTAACCTACACTATTATAGAAAGATTGAGTGTACGCAGTTATCTGGTCGATAGTGTCAACGGCATTCTGTAGAACAACAGGGGCTCCGGAGGTATGTGAGTAGCCATTCACTGCGCCGAATAGCCACGATTGATTACGAAGTGCCAGTAATTCATCTACTTGGCCAAGGCAGTCGTGATTATTGCTATCCATCTGAAGTAGTCCCCCTTAGCCTGAATTATTCATGATACTAAATGACAAAGGCCTCCTGGTCGGCTAAAGTTCTTTTACCACAAAAAATTAACCCGACACAAAAGGCCTTTATCATGAATGATTCTACAAAGCAGTCTGTTCTTTTTCCAGACTTATTTCCAAGCCCGCAATCGTCGCTTTCGACGAGCCCGAAGTCACCAGTGATGGCGGTTCCCTATTGCTAAAGGCTGTCGACGATCAGGCCAGACTTACCGATGGCCTGGTAGATGCCCTGACCGACCCTCGCGAACCCGGAAAGATCCGCCACTCCCTGCGAAATATGCTCCGACAACGCATCTTCGGCATCTGCTGTGGCTATGGCGACACCAACGACACCGCCCGCTTGAACACCGACCCCATGCACAAACTGCTGCTGGACCGTGACCCCATCGACGGTGATGACTTGGCCCGCCAGCCAACCCTGAGCCGCTTCGAGAACCGCCGCCGCCCGGTCGAACTGTACCGAATGGGCACTGCCCTGGTCGAGACCGTTATCACTGCCCACGCCAAGGTCGGGGCCGTGTCCATGATAAAGCACTTGATCCCGAGCCTGCGTCAGACGTTCCCCAAGGCGATCCGCGTTCGTCTTGATGGTGGCTTCAGTTGTCCCGAGGTGCTTGGCTATCTGGACGGTGCCGAAGTGCAATATCTGGTTGGCATGAAAAAAAATAGCGTACTAGAAAAAGCCGCCGAGGATGGCCTTGCCTTGGCTCGGCATAGCTTTGATAAGACGAGTCCGACCTACACGGTTTTGGTCACCAGTTTTACTCAGCGCAAAGCTGGACAGTAAAACGCCGAGTGATCCGCAAAGCGGAAGTGGTCTCCTTGCCAGGGCGTGAACCTCAAGATACCTGTGGTTCGTGGTCACCAATATAGACGTGTACTCGAGGAAGGTTTACGAGATCTATCGCCAGCGTAGTGACAGCGAAAACCGGATCAAGGAGTTGAAGGACGAACTCGATCTTGGCCGGTTGAGTTGCCACGGGTTCTGGGCAAACCAGTTGCGATTGCTTCTGTCAGTGGCTGCGTTGGTGATCATGCAGTTGATGCGTGTGCGGTTGGCGAGGTAGGGAATGGAAACGAGCCAAGCTGGCAACTTGCGGCTTCGCCTGTTGAAAATCGGTGGACGAGTAACCCGGTCGGTACGCAGGGTGGTGATCCACTTGGCGTCGGCCCATCCCTGGGCCAAGGAGTGGCAACGGGCAGCCCGGTCATGGGGCGCGGTTACTACGTAGTCCTGGATCTTCTTTTGGAAAACCAGTGAATGAGAAGAAGCGGGGCCTCCATGTGCCCGAAAATGGGAAAAAATGGGGCCGTGGTTGAGAAATCAATCCAATGAAAAGAACCTGATCCCTGATGATATCAATTATTAATGCCGGTACTGAAAAAAGGGGGCAGGAAATAACGTCAAAGTGTGGTTCATGAATAATCCAGGTTAGAGGACTATCTCGGTTGGACTCTCAACCAGGGCTTCCTGCTCTTCGGGCCGACCTGCAATTTCGGCGGTTGCGATTGGCCGTTTGGGGCCGCGGCGATCAGAAACGAGATGTTCGGAAACCCGCACGGAAGCGTCGTCGTCGGAGGGATCGGGCAGTTCAATGCCGGATACGCTCATGCGCACATGAAGCTCGCGAATCTGATGCAGGAGATACTACCACAAATACCGGCTGAAACGCTGGTAGTGGATGCAGCTTTCGAGATCCAACAGGAATTCCTCAGCCGGTTTCCGGAACTTAAGGACTATGGACTAGGGATTCACTGCGTTGGAAGCGTGGCGAAGCTGAAGTCCTCGACTGTGTCGGCGGTAGGCAATGAACCGTTAGCTGTAACCTCCGGATTCGGGCTGCAGGCATTCGGAGCAGGAAGCGGTGTGGGGATCAAGTTCTCCCTGCCCGAGAGAGCCGAAGTCAATCTTGAGATTTACGATCTTCGTGGAGCGCGAGTCGCCGAAATCGTCAGGGGCGATATGCTGAGTGAAGGTGAACATTCGCTGACATGGAACGGCCGGTCGAACGGCCGCCCGGTAGCATCTGGGACGTACTTAGCCTGTCTCCGAGCCTGTCTCCGAGTTGACAGTGAACCGGCAACTACGGTAAAGTTCGCCATCGTTAAGTGATAGAGATTGCGTAGCACGCACGCGACTCGTGTGAGATTGAGGAGGTACAGCATTTGCAGAGGTACAGCATGAAGTTCCATCGAGTCTTGTTCCCGCTATTAGTGGTTTTCGCAATTGCTTTGTTGGTAGCTGGATGCTCCGACAACCCTACCGAAGAAAGAGTGCCAGTGGCATTCACCGCAAGCCTTGCGGAAACGACAATCGCCTATGGAGATAGTGTCGCGATTACCTACGACCTCACCGGGGACGTCGAAACCCAGTGGGTCATGGCTCGACTTGTCATGCCGAGCGGAGACGTTGTGGCCGCATTATTCCCGGAGGAGTCCAAGACCAGATACATCGGTCCTTTGTTCGAGTCTGGCGAGTACTCGATTTTCGCGCGCGCACTCACCACCGAGGGTGAGGAACTGAGTACCTCGCCACCGATGCTGTTTACAGTGCTCGACCAATAGTCGGAGAGGTGACCTTGTGTGATTGCGGCCGGCCCTTTTCTGGGGCCGGCTGCTTTTCTGGTAGGAGCAGTTCCCTTAGAACACAGAAAGCCCCCCAAAGGAAGATTGTCCCCCTCCCCCTCGTAGGTTATAGTTTGCGCTCCATGCCAAACGGAGCCACCAGCGGCGCGATCGGAGATCCATGCTGAAAGAAAATTTCGTCGAGACCCTGGGCCAAGCCATCACCGAACACTGGGACGTGCCCTGCTTCAGCGATCTGGACGGGGAGACCCTGACCTACGCCCAGATGGGTGCCGCCCTCAAGCGGCTGCATCTTTTGTTCGAGCTGTCCGGGCTCAAGCCCGGGGATCGGATCGGGCTGATCGGGCGCAACAGCGCGCACTGGGGCGTCACCTACCTGGCGACCATCAGCTACGGGGCCGTCATCGTGCCCATTCTGCCGGATTTCACGGCCACGGAGATGGAACATATCGTGCGGCACAGCGAGTGCCGCCTGCTCTTCGTGGCGGACGCCATCTACGATCGCCTGACCGAAGAGAAGATGCCCTCGGTGCAGGGCATTTTCCGGCTGAAGGATTTCGACCTGTTCTGGGAGCACGACAAGAAGCTGGACAAGGCCCACCGGAAAGCCATGGCCCTGCCCGATCCCGTCCGGGACGCATTCCAGCTGCCCACGGTCAGCCAAGGGGATTTGGCGGCCATCGTCTACACCAGCGGCACCACCGGTTTCAGCAAGGGTGTGATGCTCAACAGCAACGCCCTGATGGCCAACGTGCGCTACTTCACGGACAACGTGGATCTGGCGCCGGGAGACACCATCGTCTCCTTCCTGCCCTTGGCCCACGCCTTCGGTTGCGCCTTCGATTTCCTGGCGCCGCTGGTGCAGGGCTGCCACATCACCTTCATCGAAAAGATTCCCACCCCCAAGGTGCTGATGAAGTGTTTCGCGGAACTGCGCCCGGCGGTGGTCATGTCCGTGCCGCTGATCATCGAGAAGATCTACCGCAACCGCATCAAACCCCTCATCGAGGCCCCGCGCATGCAACTGATGCTGAAGGTGCCCGGGCTCAAAGGGATGGTGCACAAGAAGATCCGGGACCGCATCTACAACGTGTTCGGGGGCAACTACAAGGAGCTGGTCATTGGCGGGGCGGCTCTGAATCGCGACATCGAAAGCTTCTTCCGCACCATCGGCCTGAGCCTGACCTGCGGTTATGGCATGACCGAGTGCGGGCCGCTGATCAGCTACTCCAACTGGCAGGATAACCCGCCGGTGGGCAGCGTCGGGCGCGTCATCCCCTTCCTGGAGTGCCGCATCGCGGATCCGGATCCGGAGACGGGCATCGGCGAGGTGCAGGTGCGGGGCGAAAACCTCATGCTGGGCTACTATCTGGACGAGGAAAGCACCAAACAGGCCATCGACCCGGCGGGCTGGTTGCGCACCGGAGACCTGGGGCGGCTGGATGCCGATGGCTTCCTCTTCCTGACCGGGCGCAGCAAAAACATGATCTTGACGGCCACGGGGCAGAATATCTACCCTGAAGAAATCGAGTCTCAACTCAACAACATGCCCTGTGTCGAGGAAAGTCTGGTCATCGAGAACGAGGGCCGGCTGGTGGCTTTGGTCTATCCCGACCTGGAGTCGGTGGACAACGCCTGTCTGCGCGGCCGCCAGGTGGAAGAGCGGATGGAGGAGAACCGCAAGAAGCTGAACAGTCGCCTGCCCGGTTTCTGCCAGATAACCAGACTAAAGGTCCGGTACGAAGAGTTCGAAAAAACACCGACCAAGAAAATCAAGCGCCGGTTCTACCAGGCCCTCACGGATTGACCAAGGAGCGAAAATGAAGATCAAGCAAAAGACCGATGGCGATATCACGGTCGTGGAACTGTCGGGCAAGGTCATGGGCGGCCCCGACCACGACAAATTCAAGAGCGCCGTGACCGAGATGCTGGAAGCCGGCAGCCGGAAGTTCATCCTCAACCTGGAGGGCGTGCCCTGGGTCAACTCCACCGGCCTGGGCATCCTCATCAGCGGGTTCACGTCCATCAAGAACGCCGGCGGCGTCATGAAGGTCTGTTCCGTGAACGAGCGCGTGCTGAGCATCTTCTACATCAGCCAGTTGGAGAACGTGTTCGAGGTCTTCCAGACCTGTGAAGAGGCGCGCAACTCCTTCTAGTGGTGCGGTAATATCCCCCGGCAAAACCGGGGGTTTTTATCTACTCCTGACTCCTTGGCAAAAAGGTGAGGTCATCGTGGGTGGATGATTCCGCCCTCCCGGACACAAGCGCCCCTACTCCACAATCAACTCATCCACAAAAACAAAAGCCTTCCCCCCCGCGCCCCGATGCCACGCCGGCATGGTCCCCGTATTGCGCGCCACGAAGCGCAGCGCCCGCACCGGAGCCCCGTCCAGCGTCACCACCAGATCCTGCAAGACGGCCCCCTCCAGATGAGGATCGACCTCGTTGACCACCCGCCCGGCCTCCCGGAAATTTTCCCCGTCCACGGAAACCTCCACCACCACTTCCCGCGGCATCAAGATCCAGCTGCGCATATCCTGCAGGCAACCCACCCCGGCCTTCCGCACCGCCGTGGGCTTTCCCAGATCCAGCACGGCCACGAAATCATCCTGCTCATAACCCAGCCAGCCGCCGGTCAGCCAGTCCGAAGTCCCGCGCAACTGGTCAATCAAGGCCTCCGGCCCGCCCGCCGTGTACAGCCGGCTGGGACGCGTCACCGGCGTCACGTGCCAGTCACGGGGCAAAGCCCGGAAAGGCGCCGTCACCCTGGGGCTGCGCTGCCCATCGCGCCGGGCCTCGAAAACCAGGTCCGTGCTGGCCGTCAGATCGATGGGCCCGGTGTAAGGGCGGAAATCGCGCCCCCCGTCCGTGCTCCAGAAGATGCCGGCCCGCGGATCGGCGCAGCCCAGCGTCACCCGGGTGTGGTCGCGGAAGCGGGAGCCGGCGGCCACCGCCCAGGGCGCCGGCACGATGGGCCCCAGCACCGGTTCGGTTCCGGGGCGGGAGGCCGCATCCCGGCCCCAGTTTCCCTCCTGGCCCAACTCGAAGATCAGTTCGCCGCCGCCGGTCACTTCCTCGTGGCTGAGCCAGCTGCGCGCCAGCTCCCGGCCGTTGAAGGTCACCCGGCGCACCGCCCCCCGGCCCACGCGGCGGGTGGTGAAGACGCGGCCGTCCTCGAACGCCAGGCTCATGGTCCGGTGCAAGGGCGGGATGATCAGCCACTGGCCCGAGGTGGGCGCCACATCGTACAGGCCGTAGGCCGCCAGCACGTACCAACTGCTCATCTGGCCGCAATCCTCGTTGCCGATCAGGCCGTCGGGGCGGTCCGTGTAGAAACGGCGCATGATGCGGCCCACGCGGTCGGCCGAAAGATCCGGGCGGCCGGTGAAGTGGTACAGCCAGGCCATGTGGTGGCTGGGTTCGTTGCCGTGGGCGTACTGGCCCATGCGGCCGGTGATGTCCTGCTGGTCGCGGCCCACCGTCTCGCTGCCGATGGTGAACAGGGAGTCCAGGATGGCGGTGCACGCCTGGTCCCCGCCCAGCAGCTCGATGTGCTCGCCCATGTGCTGCGGGGCGGCGAAACGGTACTGCCAGCCGTTGGCTTCGGTGTGGTGGTAGTCCACCTGGCGCGGGTCGTAGGGGGTCAGCCAGCGGCCGGCCTCGCGCGGGCGGAAGCAACCGCTGGCCGGATCGAAGAGGTGGCGCCAGGACTGGGCGCGGCGGCCGAAGCGGGCGGCGATGTCCGAGCGGCCCAGGGCCCGGGCCAGGCGGGCGATGCAGGCGTCGTCGTAGGCGTACTCCAGGGTGCGGCTGACGGACTCGCGGGTCTTGTCCGTGGAGATGAAACCGTCGCGGCGGTAGAACGCCAGGCCGAAGTGGTCGCGATCCGCGCTGTCGATCATGGCCGCCAGCATCTCATCCGCACGCTGTGGTAGCCGATCATGCAATTCGTCTCGTTGCCCGCCAGTTCCCACACCGGCAGGCGACCGCCCTGGCGATAATGGGACATGGCGGTGGCCATGAAGTCGCGCGTGCGCTCACGCTGCATCAGCGTGAACAGGGGATGGGTGGCGCGGTAGGTATCCCACAGGCTGAACACCGTGTACTGCTTGCGGCCCACGGCCTGATGGATCCGGCGGTCCAGGCCCCGGTAGCGGCCGTCCGCGTCGCTGAAAAGATTGGGCGCGATGAAGCTGTGGTAAACGGCCGTGCCCAGGATGACGCGCTCGGTGGCCGTGGCGTCTTCCACGGCGAAGGGGGCCAGGGCCTTGTCCCAGGCGTCGCGGGCCCGCGCCTTCGCCCGATCGAAATCGAAGCCCGCCCACTCGGCCTCCAGGTTGCCCGTGGCGCCGTCGGCATCTACCGGGGAAACGGCCACCTGGGTCACCAACGGCCCGCCGCCGGTGCCGAAATCCAGCACCGCCATGACGGGTTTGCCGGCCATCTCACCGCTGCCGTCGATCAGCCGGGCGGTGAAGGGCCTGGAAAAAATCGCCCGGAAATGCACCAGCTGGTCCCGTGCCCAGGCTTCGGAGCGGCGGAAGCCCGCCACCGTCACGGAATCAACCACCGTCAGCCCCACGTCCAGCAGCCGGTCCCGGTGGCGCAGGTCCACGATCACCGCCCCCGTCACCCCGGCGGGGAAGATGTAGCGGTGCAGGCCCGTCCGCGCGGTGGCGGTCAGTTCCACCGCGATGCCGTAGTCCTCCAGGTAGGTGGCGTAGTAGCCCGCCACCGCCTTCTCCCGCTCCTTGCGGAAGCGCGAGCCGTAGCCCTCGTCCACGCGGTCCGGGTAGCCGTTTTCCAGAAGCGGCGAGCCGGTGACGGGCATCAGCAGGATATCGCCGTAGTCGCCCACGCCGGTGCCGCTCAGGTGGGTGTGGCTGAAGCCGTACACCACCCGGTCGCTGTCATGGTAAAGGGAGCAACCGTCCCAGCCCTCCAGGCGGGTATCCGGGCCCAGCTGCACCATGCCGAAGGGCACGGTGGGCCCGGGGAAGGTGTGTCCGTGGCCGCCGGTGCCGATGAATGGGTCGATATCCTCGGCCGTCAGCATCCTGGACGAACCGACGGCGCCCGTGGCCAGCAGCAACGACAATAACAGGGCGACGGGGAACGCCAGGCGCATGCTCATCCTTTCCGGTCATCCTTTCGGGCAGATCAGTCGTCCCTCTTCTGCCGCGAAAAATGTCGGTAAAGCAACCAGGTGGCACCCAGGGCGATGCCGAAGAGCAGAACGGGCACCACCCAGGTCCAGAAAACGCCGCCGAGGGGGGCGGACACGGGAAGAGGCTGATTCATGGGCGGCATCCTTTGCGGGCGGAGATGGGGTGAATTTCCGGTAGAACAAGGATCGCAAATCCCCGGGCGGGGCACCATCTTTTTCTAGGCCCTCCACTCCCCGGATTCGCGTCCCGTCATCCTCTGGCCACCAGCATGAACAACCTCTCCCGTCCGGGTAGACAAAATATGGATTTTTCTAATAATTAAATAAAATTCAGCCGCATTCGGGATCTTCGTAAACCATTTTTTAACAATGCATTAAGAAGACACCTCGGGCGCCCTTATTTTTTTTCTCCGTTATGAAACAAACAATTTGCCAAACGCCGATTATCGACAATATTGCTGACAAAAGTTTAACAAGAGTTCCCACCGACCTGCGCCTGTCTAACGGAAAGGATCGGCAATGGCCACCACCAGAGAAAAGCAACAGGCTTATCGGGAACGCTTGCTGGCGTTGCACCAGCAAGGTGGCCCGGAACGCCTGGCGAAGCAGCACCAGAAGGGCAAGCTGTCTGCCCGGGAACGCCTGGCCCTCCTGTTCGATGACGGCAGCTTCCATGAGATCGACCACCGTGTACGCCTTCAGCCAGGACTTCACCTCTTCCGGCGGCACCCTGGGCGAGATGCACGCCCGCAAGATCTGCAAGATCATGGATCTGGCCCTGAAAGCGGGCTGCCCCATCGTGGGGCTGAACGACAGCGGCGGCGCCCGCATCCAGGAAGGGGTGGACGCCCTGGCCGGTTACGGCGAGGTCTTTTTCCGCAACAGCTGCGCCTCGGGCGTGGTGCCCCAGATCTCGGCCATCATGGGCCCCTGCGCCGGCGGCGCCGTCTACTCTCCCGCCCTGACGGACTTCATCTACATGGTGCGGCGCAGCAGCTACATGTTCATCACCGGCCCCCGTGTCATCAAGCAGGTCACCGGCGAAGAATACGACAACGAGAGCCTGGGCGGCGCCGACGTGCACGCCGTCGACAGCGGCGTCTGCCACATGGCCGTGGACAGCGACGAGGAATGCCTGGCCGGTATCCGCGGGCTCCTGTCCTACCTGCCGGCCAACAACATGACCGACCCGCCGTTCCAGGAGACCGAGGACCCCATCGGCCGGCCCTGCCCCGAGCTGGACACCATCATCCCGGACAGCGCCCAGCAGGGCTACGACGTGCGTTCGGTCATGGACAGCATCTTCGACATCGATTCCATCCTGGAGATGCAGCCCCTCTTCGCCCCCAACCTGGTGACGGCCTTCGCGCGGCTGGGGGGCATCAGCGTGGGGATCATCGCCAACCAGCCTCAGCACCTGGCCGGTTGCCTGGATGTGAACGCCTCGGACAAGGCCTCGCGCTTCGTGCGCTTCTGCGACGCCTTCAACATCCCCTTGATCACCCTGGTGGACGTGCCCGGCTTCCTGCCCGGGGGCGACCAGGAACACGGCGGGATCATCCGGCACGGCGCCAAGATGCTGTGGTCCTACAGCGAGGCCACCGTGCCCAAGATCACCCTGATCCTGCGCAAGGATTACGGCGGCAGCTACCTGGCCATGTGCGCGCGCCAGCAGGGCGCGGACTTCACCTTCGCCTGGCCCACGGCCGAGATCGCCGTCATGGGGGCCGAAGGCGCGGTGGAGGTGCTGTTCTCCCGTGACATCAAGCAGGCCGAAGACCCCGCGGCCACCCGCGCCGAGAAGCTGGCGGAATACCGGGACGCCTTCTACTCCCCGTACCGCGCGGCCGCCCGCAGCTACATCGACAACGTCATTCTGCCCCACCAGAGCCGCGTGGTCCTGCACCAGGCTCTGACGGCCATGAGCAACAAGCGCGAGGTGCGCCCCCCTCGCAAACACGGCAACATTCCCCTGTAGGAGAGAAGCCATGATCACCGACAAGAAGAAAAAAGCCATCGTTCTGGCAGCCGCCACCGCGTTCCTGGCCCGGCAGCGCGCCGCCCTGACGGAGCAGCCCCTGCGGGCGCCCGAGATCTCCGCCTGGGGTCTGAGCGGTCGTCAGGAGACCATGCAAGTGACCATGATGATCCAGCGCCGCATGTGGCAGCACAGCTAGTCGGGAGGAAGACCATGAGCAAACGGACCAACGGCGGGACCCGCCTGCGCATCACCGACACCACCCTGCGCGACGGGCACCAAAGCCTGTACGCCACCCGCATGCGCACCGAAGACATGCTGGATGTCGCCGCCGAGCTGGACAAGCTGGGTTTCCACAGCCTGGAAGTCTGGGGCGGCGCCACCTTCGACGTGATGCACCGCTACCTGCAGGAAAATCCCTTCGACCGCATCCGTCAGCTGCGCCGGGTGGCTCCGCGCACGCCTTTCCAGATGCTTCTGCGGGGACAGAACCTGGTGGGCTACCGCAACTATCCCGATGACGTGGTCGAAACCTTCGTCAAGCACGCCGCCGACGTGGGCGTGGATATCTTCCGCACCTTCGACGCGCTGAACGATGCCCGCAACATCGAGAAGGCCGCCTCCGTCATCAAGGAGTGCGGCAAGCACCTGCAGGCGGTCATCTGCTACACCATCACCGAGCGGCGCATCGGCGGCCCCGTCTTCAACGAGGAATACTACCTGGAGAAGGCGCGCCAGATGGTGGAGCTGGGCGCGGACAGCCTGTGCATCAAGGACATGGCCGGCATGATCTGCCCCCAGGATACCGAGTACCTGGTCAAGCTGTACAAGCAGAACTTCGACATCCCCGTGCAGCTGCACACCCACTTCACCAGCGGCATGGCCGACCTGGCCTACATGAGCGCCATCGAGTCCGGCGTGGACGTGGTGGACTGCGCCCTGGCCCCCTTCGCCATGCGCAGCAGCCAGCCGGCCATCGAGCCCCTGGTGGTGGCCCTGGACGGACACCCGCGGGATCCGGGCCTGGACCTGAACGCCCTGGCCGACACCGGTGCCCTGCTGGAGAAGGTGGCCCCCAAGCTGCGCCAGTTCCGGGACACCAGCCGCACCGCCGTCATCGACACGGGCGTGCTCATCCACCAGACCCCCGGCGGCATGCAGAGCAACATGGTCAACCAGCTGAAACAGGCCGACGCTCTGGACCGCCTGCCCGAAGTCTACGAGGAACTGCCCCGTTGCCGCGCCGAGCTGGGCACCGTGCCCCTAGTCACGCCCACCAGCCAGATCGTCGGCACCCAGGCCGTCATGAACGTGCTGATGGGCCGCTACAAGGTGGTCAGTCAGCAGGTGAAGGATATGTGTTACGGGCTGTACGGCGAGACGCCCACCACCATCGATCCCGAGGTGCGCGCCATCTGCCTGAAGGGTTACGAACGGGGTGAAACCCCCATCACCTGCCGCCCCGCCGACGTGCTGGACCCGGAGATGGACGCTGTGACAGCCCAGGTGCGCGCCATCTACGCCGAGGCCGGCCGGCACGGTGAGCCGGATCTGGATCACCTCTGCATCTGCGCCCTGTACCCGCGCACGGGAGCGGACTACCTGCGCTACATCTTCAAGCTGAGAGACCGGATGCCCGGAGAAGATCCCGTCAGCCTGGACGACATCCGCCACGAGGATGAACTGATCCGCATGGCTTTGGCCGGCGAGTTGGAAGAGAAGCGGCCCCAGCCCGCGCTGCCGGAGGACGCCCAGACCCTGACCGTGGCCCTGGACGGCGAGGTCTTCGAGGTGCAGGTGGCCGGCGATCCCCTGGCCTCGCCCGCCGCCGTGACGATGCCTCCGCGCCGGGCCGCGGCCGCCTCGCCGGTGATCTCCGCTCCGGCCGCCAGCCAGATCGTGAGTTCTCAGCCCCGGACCGTTTCCCAGCCCCGACCAACGCACACCGGCCAGCCGCTGGAAGAGGGACAATCCGAGGTCAGCTCCCCCATGGCCGGCACGGTGATCGAGTACCGCGTGTCCGCGGGGGACACCGTGGCCGCCGGGCAGCCTCTGGTCACCCTGGAAGCCATGAAGATGAGCAACGAGATCGTGGCCCCCACGGCGGGAACCGTGGTCCGGATCTGCTCCGAAGAGGGCGCCAACGTGGCCCGGGGCGACTGCCTGCTGGTCCTTGGCTCCTGATCGCCGCCTCACACAACTGACCGGCCGCCACGTTCCCGCGAACCGCGGCGGCCGGTCGGACTCTCTCTCCTAGCCCGAAGAGCGGAAATCGTCCACCAAAGGCCAGACCGCCTCCAGGGCGGCCCGCACGTTTTCCAGGGCAAAAGGCTTGTTCAGGCACCCCGAAAAACCGAAGGCCTGATGATCCGCCATGACCGGATCATCGCTGTAGCCGCTGGCCACCAACACGGGAATCTCCAAGCCCTGGGCCCGCAACCGCCGCAGGGTTTCCAGTCCGCCCATACCCCCGGGAATGGTCAGATCCAGCAGCACCAGATCAAGGCTCGCTCCCTGCTCCGTCCTCATGATTTCCAGGACCTGCTCGCCATTCTCGGCCTGGATGCCGTGATGCCCCAGCTTTGCCAGGATATCGGCTAAAATGGTGCGGATACCCGGCTCGTCATCCATGATCAGGATGTTCAAAGGACCGCCGGCCTCCCGGGACCGCGCCGGTGGGGCGACCTCGTGCTCGATCTCCGGAGCCGAACACATGGCCAGTTCGATGAAGAAGGCGGTCCCCTCGCCCGGGGATGATTCCAGGCTGATCTGCCCCCCGTGCTTCTTGACCACACTGTGCACGATGGCCAGCCCCAGGCCGTTGCCCTGGGTCTTGGTGCTGAAATAGGGATCGAAGACCCGCTTCTGGTCCTCCGGAGAAATGCCCGGTCCGAAATCCCGGATTTCGATCAGGGCCGTGCCCGTATCGGCCCGGGGTGTGACCCGGGCCACCAGCCGCCCCCCTGCCGGCATGGCCTGGCAGGCGTTGATCACCAGATTGCCCAAGGCCTGCCCGAACTGATCCGGATCCACCTCCGCCCAGACCGGTCGTGGCGGCCGCTCGAACCGGCATGTCACGTTGGATCCGCTCAGGTTGAAGGAAACGGTGTCGCTGACCAGGTTGCCCAGGTTCACTGTCTCCAGACAGGGCAGCCCACCCTTGGCGAACGTCAGCAGTTGGCGGGTCAGCTTGCGTGCCCGCTCCGTGGCCATCTGGATCAGATCCAGGGATGACGGCTCGATTTTCCCGTCGGCCTGCTCCAATTCCAGCATGCTCAGGCTACCCACCATGATGGTCAGCAGGTTGTTGAAATCGTGCGCGATGCCTCCGGCCAGCAACCCCAGGGACTCCAGCTTCTGGGCCCGGCGTTCGACCTCTTCCTCGTGCAGCCGGCTCGTCACATCCCGGAAGGCGAAGACCGTACCCGGCGCGCTACCGCTGAAAGGCACAGCCGAGATCTCGAACCAACGCGTCTGCGCCCCCAGCCGGATAGGAACCCTTTCCGAATCCAGGCGGGCATTGTCGGGACTGGCCAAGACCTCGGCGTAGCGCTGCCGCTGGCTCGCGTTCTCCAGAGTATCCGGAGGCAGGAACTGATCCAGGAAAGCCCCCACCTTCAGGCGGGAGCAGGTTCCGAGGATCGCCTCCGCGGACTGGTTGAAAAGCACGATCCGTCCCTTGCTGTCCACCGCCAGCACCCCGTCGGAAATACTCTCCAGAATCCCGCTGAGACGGTGGGATTCCCGTCGGGCCATCTCCTCGTTCACCGTCAGATCCCAGGTCCGGTCCGCCACTTCCCGCTCCAGCCGGCGCGAATAGCGTATACCGGATAAGTAGCCGAAGGCCAGCCACACGAACAATCCCCCCGCGATGGCCATGGCCAAGCGGGTATACCAGCGCTCCAGCAGCGGCGGGACGAGCACGATCCGCGGCGAGGCCACCACGTTGCTGACCCGGCCGTCCCGGGTCCGGGCCTGGACTTCAAACCAGGTAGCCCCCGAGGGCAGGTTGTTGAGAACCACCTCCCCCGGCCAACGGATGGCCGGCAAGGAACCCGAGACCTGATCCCGGTAAGCCCGGAGCCGGAAAACCATATTGGCGGGGTCCACGCAGGACGGAGCCCGGAACTGGAGCACCAGCGCGCCCGGGCTCTCTTTGAAGACCAACTCATTCGTCAGAGGGTGCGGCTCATCCCCCGCGATGATGCTGACCAGCTTCAGTCTCAAAGGGGCTTCCTGTTGGACCGCGAAATTCTTGTCGTAGATGGATAAACCGCTGTTGGTGCCGATCCACATGCGGCCCTCGGCATCGCATTTCAGGGCATCCCGATTGATCTCGCTACCCAACAGGCCGTCTGTGGCGGTGAGGCTTGCCAGCCGGTTGCCGTCCCAGATCCGCACCCCTTGGTCGGTGCCCACCCAAAGGCGCCCCTCCTGATCGGTGGTCAGGGCGAAGACCGGACGCTCGATACGCAACGCCGGCTCCTCCGGCTCCTTGAGCCCGTCCTCCCCCAGGCGAAACAGCCCCCCCGTGGTGCCCACCAGGATCCGCCCATCCGGCAGCTCCTGCGCGCCATAGACGCTGTTGGTCCCGTACGCCTCGCGGCCGGGAAAAGAAAGGGTGGTGTCGGGCCCCAGCACATGGCACCCGCTCCGGGCCGTGGTTATCAGGAGCCGATCCCCAGAGAGGGGCTCCATGCGCCGGATCACGGCACTGGATTTCAGTCCCAACTGGGCACGCATGTCCAAGAAATGGAATTCGCCATCCGCGTAGATAGCCAGGCCGCTGTTCGTGGCCAGCAGAAGCGACCCGTCCGGCCGCGCCAGCAGCCCATAGGAAGACAGGTGCCTGGTGGTGTCAGGCTGCGACCAGGCGATGCTGTCGTCATCGCCCAACAAGCCCACCCCCTGGTAATTGGCGGCCAGCCAGATCCGGCCTTCCGCGTCTTCCTCGATATCGATAACCCGGCTGGTCAGGGATGAGGTGGGGCCGAAATCAATTTTCCGGGGCTGAGGATCCATGATGGTCAAACCGGTGCGGTGCCCCAGAATCACAGAGCCGTCGCGGCAATGATGGATGGCGCTGACCTCTTCGCCCTGCAGGCCCCAGTCCACGTTCCAGCAGGCCAGCTGCCGGCTGACGATCTGGCTCACACCCCGGGGCCCGGTGATCCAGACGCTGCCTTCCCGATCCACGAGGATGCTGTTGCCCCCGTCGCCGGCCAGCCCGCTCCGCCGACCCAGCTTCTCCAGCCCATGGTCCGGGTGGAAATAGTAGACACGCCCCGGGGCCGCGAAGTAGATCCCGCCCGCCGGCCCCATGCGGGCCACCGCGGGTGCCATCACGCTGGCCGGATCCTGCTCCGGGGTGGGGTGGACGGCCACCACCGATCTATCCTGAAGGCGGGCAAACCAACCTCGCCCCACCACCCAGGCCTCGCCCTGCGCCGTTTCCCGGGTGACGGCATATACCGGACCAGGCGGAATATCCAGGGAAGACCGCTCCAGTTCCCCGGGGTGCTCCAGGTCCGCCTCCAGCATGCCTTCCGGGGTGCAGACCAGCAAACGGGAACCCAGCACCCCCACGGAGTGCAGCAAGACTCCATCATGGACGACTTCCGCCTTGGGTTGCAGGATGCGCCACTCGTTCCCCCGGTACAAGGTCAACCGCCCTCTGATGTCGGCAAAGATGATGGTGACCCGACCCTCGGCATCGACCCAGGACTCCAGAACGATCTTGTCCAGATTGAAAAGGGGGGAAAGATCTTCCTCCTGCTCCCTCCAGATCCCGTCCTTGAGATTCAGCAAGCGGAAGGGATAGGCGTAACCCATCCACCAGATGCCTCCGTTGGAGTCCTGGGTGATCAGACCTGGTCCTTGGGGCTCTTTCCCGTCGGCATTCCGCATCAGGCTCCATTCGAAACCATTGAATACCGAAACCCCCTGACGGGTGCTGAACAGCAGGTAACCGTCCTCGTCCTGCACAACGCCCGTGACGCTGCTGGAGGGGAGCCCATCCTGCTCATGATAGGTACGGATATGGTAGCTCTGGGCATGGACTGCGGGACATGCCACCAAAATCAGACAAAGCGACACAAGCCCTCGGAGACTCGTGGACAAAGAGACGCGAAACAAGATCACCCCCCAGACGCATGAATAAGGCACATGAATGAGGCACATAAAATGAGGTACATAAAAATAAGTCTTTGGGCGGACAATAGCATTATCCTCACAGAAAATTCAAGGAGCATCCGCGCCCTGTGCATCTGGCCCCCCGGAGGATATCCGGCATCACCCCCCGCGCCGCTTCCGGTAGCTCCACCAAGCCAGCCCCAACCCCAAAAACGAGGCCACATAGGCGATGCTCATTCCCAGCAGCGTCATCAGCCCTTTATCCATGACTCACCTCCCGGCCATCCTGCCGGCCATCTTCCCAGCGCAAACGGCTTTCCAGTTCCCTCACGTACCGCGCCTGCTGCTCCTCATACTCCGCCGAAATGGCCCGCAGCTTGGGATCGATCACCCAGTAGATGAAACCGACCAGAAACACGGCCCCCGCCAGCATGACCAGCCCCCCCGGCTGGAGCAGCAGACTCTTGGTCACGCCAATCATCAGCAACCCCATGGCCAGGGGCGACAGCACCACCACCAGCGCGTCCTCGCGGCTCCAGCCATCGGCCTGCGCCGCCGTCCATTGCCGCCGGATCAACGGCCTTGGCCCGGAGACCTGCTCCTTCCCTTCATCCTGAATAAGTCCCCGCCGCAGAGCCTCGCGATGCACCGGCCCCCACCACCCGAGGGGCCGGGTCATCACATAGTAGCGCACCAGGCGGTCCATCTTCTCGGGTTTCGTCGCCAACGTCACCGGCACGAAGACCAGGGCGCCCAACACCATCAGCAACCAAAAATTCAGCTGATCCGGCAGGGGCTTGTAAACGCCGAAGTAAGGCAGGATCCACACGATCAACCACGACACGCCCAGATTGGCCATCCACCCGCTCAGATAACCCCAGGCATTGAAGCGCCACCAGATCACCTGCAGGATGTTGGGCAGCCAGACCCCCGCCATCATCAGCCACAGAGCGAAGATGAGCCACTTGGTGATCTCCTGCATCATCAGCCCGTAGAAGAAAGACCCGACCAGCAGCACGAAGGTGGCCCAGCGCCCCAGGGTGACCAGCTCTTGGTGGCCGGCCTCCGGCTTGATGTAGCGCTGGTAGATATCCCGCGTGAAGTACAGCGCGCCCAGATTCAGGTGACTGCTGATGGTGGAAAGATGGATGGCCAGGATGGCCCCGAAGAACACCCCCACCAGCCCGACGGGCAGCAGTTCGAAGCCCAGGCGGAACCAGCCCAGCTCGTATTCGGCCTGGTCCGCAATGTTCGGCAGCATGGAGAAGAAGGCCAGAATACCCGCCGCCCAGAAGCCGTTGCGCACCAGGGTCACGGCCCCGCCGGCCCAGATGCCGTACGTGGCGTCGCGCACGGTTTTGGCGGACTGGATGCGCTGCGCCTCCACATACCAGTCAATGCTGGTGCCCATGCCGAAGCCGCCCAGCAAGGCAATCACCAGCATGGTCAGGAACCAGACGAAGGAGAAGTCCCCGCTCAGCCAACCCGTGAAGTCAAAAGCGTCCAGGCGCCATTGCTGGCCCAGCTCCACGATCTTGCCTGTGATCTCGGTGGGACCACCGGCAGCCATGACCCCCACAATGCTCACCAGCACGATGGCGAATACGGCCACGATGCCCTGCAAGAAATCACCCATGACCACGCCCCAGTAGCCGGCGGCCAGGGTGTAGAAGGCGGTGATGATGCCGGGCACCACCAGGCCCACCCACACGGGCCAACCGAAGGCCAGGCCGCAGACCTTGCCCATGGCGATGCCCACCCAGCCCAGGATGAACATGTTCATAAAAACCTGCCAGCCCGCCATCCAGCCGCGCAGCATCTCGGCGCCCAGACCGCCGAAGCGCTGGGTCTGCCATTCGGCCTGGGTATAAGCCAGGCTGCGGCGGAAGATACGTGCCGAAACGAAGGCCCCGATGGCCGTCCACGCCGTGAAGAAGGTGTACCACAGGCCGCGCAGACCATGGGTGTAGATGACCCCGGTGATCCACATGGGCGTGTCGGTAGCGGTGTGGGTGCTGAAAACCGAAGACGCGGGCAACCACCAGGGAAGCCCGCGTCCGGCCAGAAAGAAATCGCTTTCGCTGCGGCGGGCCAGGCGGTAGAACGGTAGAAAAACGCCGCGCCGCCCACCATGAGCAACAGGAAAGCCACAGCCCAGAAGATGTCCAGCGTCGAGAACTTTACCATGTCCCTCCCGATTCCGCTCTACCTGGGTCCTGTGCCAGGATACCGTTCTCCTCGCCCGAGGAATCCGGGCTAGAAATCCGCGGATTTGGGCGCGCGCGGGAAGGGGATGACGTCGCGGATGTTCTTGATCCCCGTGACGTAGTTCACCGCCCGCTCGAAGCCCAGG
>PDWI01006187.1_pt1 | contig 19126 bp, 19 predicted proteins | sample 1430891 | NCBI WGS metagenome assembly PDWI01 (sample SAMN01162508, study PRJNA174530) | Oral metagenome, whole genome shotgun sequencing project. | biome: Marine environment; feature: Marine mammal; material: Swab sample of the gingival sulcus; isolation source: swab sample of gingival sulcus...
AGATTATAGCGATCATAGAGCGCCGAATAACTTGCCGCTTCGGGGAAGAGCTCACCAACCCATTCGATCTCCTCAAGGCTTTCATTAAGATGGGACTGCACCGGCAGAGAATATTGTATTGCTATGTCACCCAGAATCGCCATCAATTCACGGCTGCAGGTTGGGGCAAAACGGGGAGTAATGATTGGTTTAACCAGCCGTTCATCCTTGTACTTATCGATCAGATACAGGGTGCCTTCCCTGCATTGTTCAGGAGATTCAATGATAAAATCGGGAGCATTACAATCCATCTCCACCTTGCCGACATAGGCGCCAATGCCCACCCGTTTCAACGCCTGAAAAAGTTCATCGGTTCCCGCAGCCGAAGAACTGGCAAACACACATGCCCGCAGGGTTCCCCCAGCCACCAGTTCCTCGGCAAAAAGGGTGTATGCCTCTTGGGCAAACGATCGATCCTGAAATTTTCTTTCCAGTGAAAAGGTATAATCATTCAACCAATCCAGCAGCTTTTTGTTCATCCCCATACCACACTGTAGAAACTGTGCCCCATGAAGATGCAGGTCGACAAAGCCCGGGATTATCAATCTGTCGCCATAGTCTTCTACCTGCGCTTCTTCCAGCGGATCAATATCTTTCAGGATATCACTTATCCTGCCATTTTCTACCACCAGGTAACTGTTTTCATGGATCGTAAAGGAATCTGGCTGCTGTGTGTAGACAATATGTCCCTTAACAATCAATTTCTCTATACTGTTACTCATATCTCATTCCAAACGTTCTATCAGAAGGCATAGATCAGCTACACCCAAATACGCCATTGATATCTTACTTCTCCCTTCTTTGAGGAAGAGCTGGTTGAATAATAACCGGACAACAAAAAAAGTGGAATTAACAGGGAGAAAATTGTGTTTGGTGCAGGGATGAGGAAAATTTGAATTTCGAACAATAATCACTTCAAGAATTACTCCTCGTTGTCGATCGACTACCTGCAAATCGACCTGGAAGTTTTTACAATAAGAAACAGTTCATCCTTTGGTTGGACAAAAGGCGTAAAACAAAAAAGGACCCGGCAATAATAACCGGATCCCAATTCAGAATCAAACGGAATTGTGCTCGTCACACAATCTGTTGCCGTCAATTATCGATTCTTTCTCCTTACGGTTCCAGCCAGTCCGATTAAGCCAGCGCCAACAAATAACATGGTGGCAGGTTCTGGAACAGGTGATGCTGTGTCATATTCAAGATTATCTATAGAAGGCCAGAAACCAGAGTGGGAGTCACCAATACTCCCTGTATGTTCTGGAATAAGAGTAATTTTAGAAATAAGTTCGTCTGTTCCTACAGAAACATTCAGCCAATTGTCCCATGTGTCATAACCTGTTAAATTTACATCGGTACTCCAAAGCATGTCGTCTTCATCATCATAGGCGCGAATTGTTACGTCGCCGATTTTCATGTTCTGTAAAGAAGAAGGGGTAAATCCTTCCCATGGCAACGCGTTCAAATCAAAGCCGACCACCTGAGTAGGCTCTGCAAAAAGTATAGAACCACCAGTGAAATAATTGCCTATTGAAGCATGACCTCCTCCTACATCGTTCCAATAAAGAGCCCCGTCAAAGGTGATGAGATCGCCTGTAGTTGGATTTGTGTCAAATCCGTAGGTTTCTGCACTTGCAAAACCGGACATCCCGACTAATAATAATCCGGTTGCCAACGAAGTTAAAAGCTGTTTTTTCATTTGTCTCTCCTCTTAAAAAAAAAATTACCTGATGGCAAAATAAGATGTTGTCTTTCTCTGTAGATATTTTTGATCCGCAAGATATTTAGTAGATCAGAATGTTCCAAATACATTATCCCGTTCCATTAAAAAGTCCTGAGAATCTCTCCTGAAAAGACAAAAACTCATATCTACGCCTAACAAAAAAAAAATAAAAGTCAAGAAAAAATTAGAATCCCCTAAACATAATGTCAAACAATACAAACAGGACTTTTACATAAACATCCCTGGATAATAATAAAAAACTTGGATCAACAGATCAAATATTATAAAAACCAGTACCCTGTTAAAAGCATTCAGCTTCCACCATCTCGACCACAGGTCCCATTTTGCATCTAACATGTTAGAACTGGCGTGGATTCTAGTACTTGGAGGAACGACTATAGTTCTCTACGCCTCACTCCAATATTTACGGCAAACAGGTTAACCCGTACTCTGTCTCCTTATGACATACCGGATGAAGTCCTTCGTTTTGCAATACAAAAAAAGGGTGACCGGAATCTTCCATGTCACCCTGATACCAGTATGGCCGTCTGTCTATACTCCCGGCACCCCATCGGTCAAAGCTTCCGGCCAACGGCGTGCAGCAACCTCATCGGTCGAATAGTCAGGAAGAACAATCGGAGCAACAGCCGGATTTTCAATTCCTGCCTCGTCCAGTTCCTGTTCAAATTTAACCACATGATCCAGGGTCAACCCTTTAAGATCAACACCATCTTTGACATAGGCAGCAGCACTTATTCCAGCTCTGCGCCCGAAGGTGATAATATCCTGAAGCGAATTACCCATCAAACGGTTTTCACCATGGACCCCACCGATCACCTCACCAGCGGCAAACAAGCCCGGTACCACGGTTTTGGTGTCACCATTGACATTTACCCCGCCATTCTGATAATGCAGGGTTGGATAAACCAGCATTGGCTCTTTGGAGATATCAATACCGTGTCTTTCAAACTGGATAAACTTGGCTGGCAGCTCTTTCTTGACGGTTCCCGGACCATGGATTTCGTCAATCATTGGAGAATCCAGCCATAAACCGACTCGACCTGTAGGGGTAAGGATCCCCTTGTTCTTTGCCATCGCTTCCTGAATCAATTCAGCAGATTCCACATCACGCGGTTCGAGAGGGAAACAAAACTGTTCACCGTCAATATTCAAGACATGGGCGCCAAGTCCACGCACCTTCTCGGTAATCAACAAACCGACATTCTGCTCTGGAAAGGCAGCTCCGGTCGGATGATACTGGGTGGAATTCAATGACTTATTACCAACCCCGGCACGATAGGCCATAACCACCCCGTCCATGGTGGCACCATAGTGGTTGGTGGTCGCAAAACCCTTAATATGAAGACGCCCAAACCCTCCGGTGGCAATGACCACAGATTTCGCCTTGACCACAGAAAACTCTTTGGTTTCCATATTCATCAAGATTGCACCGGCACACTTGCCGTCTTCATCAAGAATCAGTTCAACAGCAGGGCTGAATTCGAGTACGCTGATAAGATCTGACTTGTTACGCACTTCATCACGAATAACCCGCATGATTTCAGCACCGGTCATATCACCAGAAGACTGTAAACGCTTGCGGGAAGAGCCACCACAATGGCGAACAACGGTTCGCCCATCTTCGTACTTATTGAACATCATTCCAAGCTTTTCAAGCCAGGCAATAGAAAGGGGGGCATCCTTTGCAAGCGCGGCAACCAGATCACGCTGATTGGTGAAATGTCCGCCACCAATAGTATCGAGATAGTGGTAATAAGGGGAGTCACATTCATGGGTCGCCGCCTGGATACCACCTTCGGCCATAATCGTGTTTGAGTCACCATGGCGAAGCTTGGTGGCAATAATAACCTTGCAACCATCCTGTGCCGCCATCAGTGCCGCCGAAGTCCCGGCACCACCTCCTCCCACAACCAACACATCGGTTTCATGCTCAATTTCATTCAGGTTGACCATATCCGGACGTACAACAGAACGGGATTCCAGTAAATCGGCAACCCCCTCCTGAAACACATCGCCCTTATTCGGTCCGACCTGGACGGCACGTTTACCATCGTCCTGATAATCGGGATGAAACTTGGCGAGCACCTCTGCTCTTTCTTCCATGGTCAATGCCGGATAATGTTCCTCTCTGCGAGCTTTTGCAACCCGTTCTGGACGAGTTGCCTCTACCTTCTTGATCAGTTCTTTCATTTCGGGCGTATATCCCATCTCTTTATCCTCCAACCGATTATAAATACTGAGTATCTTTTGGCATCCACTCACCAGTTGGAGCAAGATCAGGCTCACGCTCACGCTCAACATAGAGTTTTTCCAACGCATCATAGTGCCCGGCTTCAATATTCTTCGCCCGAACCGCAAGATGTTCTGCCTGGGGCTGAATATGCCTTGCAAAGACCCTACGGGCAAGCTGAGCGATATGGTATTGCGGAATTTCTCCCATACAGCGACTGGCACAAAGACCGCATTGAATACAGTCAAAGGAAAGCCTTGCCGCCTTTTCAAGATTACCCTGTTTCAGAGCCGAGATATAACCGAGCACATCAACCCCCATCGGGCACGCCTTGGTACATTGATTGCAAGCGACGCACCTGAACAGCTCAGGATACAGGGCATGTATCGCATCGGCAAAACCGTTCATATCCTCGAGCTCAAAACTTGCCCTGTTTGCAGGGAAAAACGGAATCTGAGCCAGATACATATCCGCTTCAACCACTGTCTGACAGGCAAGACCGTAATAGATTTTATAATCACCCGCCTTACGGTATACGGTCGGACAGGCACCACAGATACCACCACGACAACCGGCGCCACGCAGAAATCTGAATCCGGCAAACTCCATTGCCTTCATTATGGTCAAGGTTTCCGGAACCTCATACTTTTTTCCCATCACATAAATGGGAATGGTCTTTGCGCCCTCAGGAAGAATCGCCCTGTCACCAGTCGCGATCTTGGGTGCTTTTACATCGGTTTCACACATGATTTTCTCCGTTCACACAAACTTAGATATCTCTACACACAACATCTGGCAAAGCTCACGCGACCAGACACTTTTTCTCCTTCAACAGTTCAATACTGGTGGGGGTGTTCAATTGGAAATGACACTCTTCTTCCGCTACCCCCAGGGCAATTGCCAGTAACTGGGTAAAATAATAGGTTGGAGCCGTACCCAGTCTGCCAAGATTATACTCACACAATGGGCAACTGGTGACAATCGCATCAGCACCCGCCCGCAGAGCACTGTCGACGACAACAGTTGAAGGCCTTACCGCACCATCTCTTTCAGAGAGTAGCTGATAGGAGCCACAACATTTGTCAGCGGCATCGAATTGAGTGACTCCGGCACCAATTGCTTCAAGTAAACCACTCATGACCTCATAGGAGCCAAAGGGCTCGATCCCCACGTCAGCCGGGCGCTGCAAAGTACAACCGTAATATGGTGCCAGACGAAGGTCTTGCACCGGAGCAACCACCATTTCCCGGACCTTATCCCAACCGATATCATCCTTGATAAAATTAAGATAATGGACAACTTCGACCTCGCCAAAATAGTCGATCTCTTCGTCCATAAAACGGTTAATGGTGTCACATTTGACCTTGTGTTTTTTAACCAATTCATTGGCCCGCGCCAAGGTGTTGTAGCACATGGAACAGAGGGTCACCAGTTTTGTGGCACCCTGCTCTTTTGCCCTGACCAGATTACGGACAGGGGCAACCATATGAATCAGATCATCATCAGTCAGAGAGAAAACAGCTCCGCAACAGTTCCAGCGATCAAGCTCGACAACCTCCACACCTAATTTTTCAAGTGACGCCAAGGCTGCCAGATCAAGATTTTTGGCCTTTGTCTTCAGGGTACAACCCGGATAATAACTGATCTTCATTTGCTCCCCTAACTTGTTAGCTTTCTAAAACCGGCAACCAGAGCAATCTGGGGCATTTTTTCAATCTCTTCCCTGGAAACCTGATCAAGAATCTTTTTTTCATCCCCCTTCCTCAACAGTTTCTGCCTGAGAGCCTCCATCACCTTTGCAATGTCAATTCCCCTGGGACATTTTACGGTACAGGCATGACACGAAGCACATTTCCAGTACGTATTTATTTCTGTCAGCTTTGCCTCCATACCAAACTGCACCAGGTGCATTACCTGCCGCGGCGACAATTCCATTTCCACCGTCATTGGACACATCCCGGAACAGGTGGCACATTGCATACATACCTTGACATTTTCACCACTTAAGTCCTGGATAGCCTTAATTGAAGAAACAGAATGTTCCCTAATTTGTATTGTCATTTCAACTCCGCCTAAAAAGCAAAAAACACCACCTTTCGATAACAGACAATTTCAACTCCTTGCCTGACCACTTTCAGCCATCTTATATTCCTTTGGGATTAGGCAAAACAACTGGAAACAACGCAGTTCTCGTTCACTTGATAAAATAAAACCCCAGATAGAAAAGCACCGATTCCCCGCCAGCAATAATCGACACCTGAAAACAAACTTAACAAACGATCGAACAAATCTCAAGACAGAATATTCTTTTATTTTCTAGTTAGTTACAACAAACAAAACATAAAAGCCTTTCCTAAAATAGAGTTAGAAAAGACAAAAAAAAAGAGGAAAACCTAAACAGGTTTTCCTCTCGTTTACCACTTCTGTATATTTCTGTTTACAACAGATTCACTTTTTCCAAGACCACGACTGCAACCTTGTAGGTAGCAGCAATAACAACAACCCAACCAATCAGAAGTACAGCTTCCATTAGAGGTCTCCTTATCCTTTTTCCATCTTAAAACCGTTGTCAGCAATATCCACAGACAACGATTCTTTTCCTTATCACTTAATATGCCTTCTTGCCCGTCACATCATCAACGGAGAGCTTCTTGGCATCCATCAAGTACCAGACATAGGCAATATACGCCAAAACTACCGGAATAATCATCGCAACATATGTCATACAGGTGAGTGTAAAGTGACTGGAAGATGCATTATAAATAGTTAAACTAGATTGAAGATCAGCCTTTGACGGATAAAAAGACGTCCCATTAAATCCAGCAAGAAAAAATACAGACAACCCGACCAGGACAGTTCCGAGACCTCCAGCCCAGATTCCCTTTGTACTTTTGGTAAAACTGGTAAGCACAACACCAAGAATGACCAAGACCAATCCACCAAGCAGCAAGCCAAGAGCCACCGGCATTGCAAGCAAATTTTCAAGGTATTTATGATCAACCATGGCTACAGTTCCGTTCTCATCAACACCAAAACCACTTCTTAAAAGAAGGCTGACAAGTACATAGAGCAGGAAAGGCAAAGCACAGATCAGGTTAACCACACACGCTTTTCGCATGCGTCTTTCAAATTCAACCATGCTGCCAAAATCAATATTGTTGACAAGATACATCGAACCAAGAACCCGGGCATTAAACACCAGGAACAATCCAAAAGAGAGATTGAACAGGGAAAAGGCCGCCTCAAGACCACGAAGTGGATGAGTCCAGGTTACCTGGTTGTACTCGTTCAACGTGAAATTAGAACCGGTAAAAAAGGTTCCAACTGCTGCACCGATCAGCAAAATACCAACCGAGCCGTTAATAAACAGGAAAACTTCATAGGTTTTTGCACCGAGGAAATTATTCGGCTTTTTCCTGTATTCATAACTGACCGCCTGAACCACAAAGGTGAACAAAATCAACATCCACACCCAGTATGCGCCACCAAAACTGGTAGCATAAAATAAAGGAAAGGCCGCAAACAATGCCCCGCCAAACAACACAAGGGTGGTAAAGGTCAATTCCCATTTACGTCCCAATGAATTAATAACCAGAGATTTTTCAAGCTCAGTCTTACTTACCTGCCACAACAGGGTCTGCCCGCCCTGGACAAAATTGAGAAAAAGAAAAAGAGAGCCTACCACTGCCCCCAAAATCCACCACAGCTGTTGCAGGGTTACAGTATCAAGATTTCCTATCATTTTATACGCCCTCCGGTCCTTTTTTAATTTGCGATAACATTATTTTAATTTCGGCGATTAAAAGAATGGTAAAGGTAGCTGCAAACATGAGAAAGGTTGTCATAACACTACCAGAGCCAACATTGGTCGTAGCAACATGTACCGGCATAAGCCCCTGAATTGCCCAGGGCTGACGACCCATTTCGGCCACAACCCATCCCGACTGAGAGGCAATCATCCCCAGGAAAAATGCGGGCAGCCCTAAAACCAGCAACCATCTTTGCCTCTCAAGAGTTCCTTTGTAGCTGAACCACAAAAACAAGGCAAAAATTACGAAAAACAGCGCGCCAAGACTTACCATGGTATGAAAGGAATAAAAAAGAAGGCTTACTTTTGGTACCGCATCTTCAGGATGTTCAAGATATCCGTATCCGAGATACTCCTGATTGACATTGAACTTTTCAAGCGCTGATGCGGCTGCATCAGCATCACCTGCCTTTTTAGCATTTTTATATGCGGCAAGATCACGAACAGCTTCTTTTCCCTTTACAATTTTGGTATCCACGCCTTCAATACCGTATTTTTCATTGCCGTAAACAAGGTCGTTGATGCCTGGCACAAACGAACCAAATTCACGATTGGTCAACAGGGATAACACCCCGGGAATTTCAATTTTGAAATGAAATGCTTCAAGGTCATCTCCGGGCTTCTTTTCTTTATTCACCATCCCAAGGGCCACAATACCCGCATTCTCTTCTCCATCCCAGAAGCCTTCATAAGCAGCAAGTTTCATGGGCTGGGTTGCACCATTTTCATAAGCAGATTCATCACCATTCATCGCAACATACAAGGTCGAAATAAAGCCAAAAATACAGGCAACCATGATTGACCTTTTAGCCATTTCAACATGACGCTTCTTCAACAAAAAGAACGATGAAACGGTGATAATAAAAAGGGAAGCAACCATAAAACTGGAACTGGTCGTATGGGTAAATTTGGAAACTGCCACCGGAGAAAAGAGCACTTCCCAGAAATTTTGCATCTCAAACCTTGCGGTATCGGGATTAAACGCCATGCCTGTCGGAAATTGCATCCAGCCGTTCGCAACCAGAATCCATAACGCCGACAGGTTAGATCCGATAGCTACCATCCAGGTTGAGAACAAATGGAAACCTTTTGACACTCTGTCCCAGCCAAAAAACATCACGGCAAAAAATGTCGCTTCAAGGAAAAAGGCAACAATTCCTTCCACCGCTAATGGTGCACCAAAAATATCTCCAACCATCCAGGAATAATTTGACCAGTTGGTTCCAAACTGAAACTCCATAATTATCCCGGTTGCAACCCCTATGGCGAAGTTAATGCCAAAGAGAGTCATCCAGAATTTGGTAAGATTGCGCCATTCTTCTTTACCGGTGCGGACATAAATTGTCTCAAAGAACGCACATAAAAAAGACAAGCCAAGCGTTAGTGGCACAAAAAGCCAATGATACATTGCTGTCAAGGCAAACTGCGCCCTTGCCCAGTTAACCATGCTCCAATCAATTTCACCCATATCTCCTCCTTTACTGTTTAACAGTCCTGGTGATCTGTTCTAATACATGTTCAGCCCGCTGTTCATCTGTTGAAAAATTTGTCGCCAGAAAATTTGGAAAGAAAAAAAATTTCAGGACAGCAAACATCACAAATAACTTGATAAAAATTATCTTCCACAGGGTCTTGCCAACGGTCATCGATCGAAAGCCATCAACATAAAACCTGATTATCCTCATAGGTCCTGACATCACTTCCCTCACTCACAAAACCATTTTTTATTTTTAGTGCCTTAGATAATAACGAAGCAGCTTAAACCACCAAGGCACATATCCCGTTTGTGGGGTCAGTAGATTAAAATATGACCGAAGGAAATTTTAGCAAGCATGAGACAATAGCAAAACTCCATATTTAAGGCAAATATTTAATAGCAATATATTACAAAATCACCTAAGACAGCCTATCTGCTGCGAACGATAACGGTTGATAATACTATTAAATATAGGAAAACTCACCCAAAAATAAAAAAAACACCAGTATTCTTTCTTCCCATTCCATTAAAAAAAAGCTGCTCCCTCTGCAAAACCATGCTTCATTTCCTCCCATTCATTTCACTATAAAATAAACAACAAGTATTTTTAGAAGCTTGCAATATTTGCTTAATATGCTTAATACATAGAGTAAAGATTTATTAAATTACATACCCACTAACTCATCATTATTACATAGGAGCTAGAGCGCTTTGAAAAAGAAACTTTTGTTTTTGGTAACCTGTGTCTCCTTGATATTATCAGCATCGGCTGGTTACACCAAACAAACTTTGTACAAACTTGGAGATTCCCCTTTTGTCAGACCGCCCCTTGCCAGCATTGAAGACCTGGAAAAGGTGGTAGACGAATCAGCAAACGATATCAAAACCGGCTTCATGCTGGCGGGATATCCGGAATTATTCGCGCCGTTTATCGAACAATTCCCACTAGTCGATATAGAAACAATTGACTTCCAGCAGGGAAACACCCTTAAATGGATGTTATACCGTAAAAACAATCGGGTTAAAGTCACCAAGGATGTTACCTGGGGTGCCGAACAACCTTTTAAAGCCTATGCGTTCACCATTAAATATCAGGGCCAAAACTACAATATGGTAGTACCCTTTGCCTGTGTTAATTTTGCACTCGCCTCGGTAACCGAAGCCCCTGCGCCTGTACCTGTCCCGCAAGATACAGTACAAGCAGAACAGGTGTCAACGGAGCCTGCAGAACAACCTGCTGTAGAACCGGTTGACCAAGCGGAATTCAAACATCTCAGAACCATTTTTGATCTCGGCTTCATGTATCAAAGGAATGCCGCCACCTACCTGCATTTACGTTTTGGTGCAGAATACAGAGTAGACAAGAACCTCTCTTTCATTGGTCTTTTAGGCGGCACACCAAAATTGGGAGATACGGACGGCGCATCAGCTTTCACCGTGGACCTTCTAGCCAACTACAGTTGGGACAGATTTTTTGTTGGAGCCGGTTTTGGTGGTTGGCTGTCTTCCGGGAACGATGGCAATCATCCTGAAAATAACAAAGTCGATGCCATCATCAATGCCGGTTACAAGCTCTGCGGTGACGACAATAACAACAGAGAGATCTTCGTTGAAGTTCGTTCTGCTCTTGACGAATTCGACCATTTCAACAGATACAACCGGGTAACAGGCGGTCTCAGACTCCGCTTTTAGTTCTTTAATACAACATCTCAATCAGGGGGAAGCTGTACAACTTCCCCCTGAATTGTCGTCTATTTGCACCTCAGGACTCTGTGAGCAGGACCGCTACCTGCCAGGACCATCTCTCGTTTTTTTCTTCTTTTCAAAAGTTTTTCCTGTTCTTTTTCATTCAAACCAGCAAGCAAAACATCCTACTCCCGGGAACAGAACCAGGTAAACCGGATACGACTGTCACACAAAAAAAAAGAACCCTGAACTGAAAACAGCTCAGGGTTCTTAGCAAGAAACACTCAACGCCTTCGAGACTAAACAGTCTGCGAAGATCAGGAATTACTTGGAATACAGTTCGACGATCAACTGTTCGTTAATATCTCTACTGATATCGTCTCTTACCGGCATACGATTTACGGTAAATGTCTGCTGGTCTTTTTCCACGGCAAGCCATTCAGGATGCTGTGCGGCAGGATTATCTTCGATATTGGCCGCGATCATTTTTTTCGATTTTTCTCGACCGGAAACGGAGATTACATCACCAACCTTGATTTTGTAAGAAGGGATATTAACCTTTTTGCCGTTTACCAACATATGACCATGATTAACAATCTGCCTCGCCTGCATTCTGGTCGCAGCAAAGCCCGCTCTGAAAACCACATTATCAAGACGACGCTCGAGCAAGAACAACAGGTTTTCACCGGTTACACCTTTTTGCTTGGAGGCCTGGTCAAAAGCACGACGAAACTGTTTTTCCAATAAGCCGTAAATATGACGAACCTTTTGTTTTTCAACCAGCTGGAGAGCATAGTCAGACTGCTTTTTACGCCCCTGCTTATCACCATGCTGTCCCGGTGGTTTATTACGTCGTACCAACAGATTATTATATTTGGACGATTCAAACACATTCATGCCGAAACGTCTTACCAATTTACCTTTCGGTCCAGTATAGCGTGCCATACAAACACTCTCCTCAATTAAGCAAAAAAATCAATACCTTGAAATTATAAAGTTTTCTAAACCTGTAAATTTTCAGGTTTACTGACAATAAAAGTAAAAATCGAATTTTTTAAAATAAAACTCTTGCATCTTTAAAGCAAGCATAAAGTTAAAAAAAATGTATTTTTCCATGCAACGTTTTTTTTAACAACAAAAACCTCACCCCAATTAACCGAGAAAGGCTAACCCTGGGCCGCGTAGAACAACGGAATAATAATCAACGTTCCCCAGCCAAGCATCAAAATAAAACCACCTAACGGAGTTATCATACCAAAAGGCGCAATAGATATAACACTTTTTGCCAAAACGCTTCCCTGAAAAAGCAGACTGCCAAGGATAAAAAGAAACCCTGCCCGCTCATACCGGGCACCAGGAAAAAGATGATAGAGAATAGCAACGGCAAACAATGCCAGACCGTGAAAAATAAGATAATCAGCGGCAAGATTAAAATTATCCAAAGATCCTCTTTCCAACAAAAACGGCTGGATGGCATGGGAGCTGAGAGATCTTGCAAAAACCCCGATCAATGCGAAAAAAGCGCCTGTACTGATAAAAATCCCTGTCATAATATCTACCCCATCTAACTTTTTATCGATTATCCATTTTTTTGCCAACACGTTTTACCATATTACTCACAGATCCTGCTCTTCTGATCCATCTCGCTGCCCAGAGCTATCATTCGAGTCAGTTGTACTCTGCAAGCTCTTCACCTCCGGCAGAAACTCCTTGAAAGTGTCGCCATATATCTCCCAGATGGTTATAAACAGGGCAGCAATAATAGGTCCGATAATAATACCCAGTAACCCGAACATGGAAATCCCACCCAAGGTTCCAAACAGCACATAAAGATCGTGCATTTCGGTATCTTTTCCTACCAACCGTGGACGAATAAGATTATCAAGGTTGCCGGAAACCACACCACAAACAATCAGCAATATCACAGCACCCTTGACACTGCCTGTCACCAGCAACACAATCGCTGTCGGCACCCAGACAATGGCAGTACCAAATGCCGGAATAACAGAAGCAAAAGCCATCACAGATCCCCAGAAAACAGCCCCTTCTATTCCGGCCAGAAAAAAAGCAATGCCACAAATAGTCCCCTGCATTAAACCAATAATCAGGGTGCCTTTGATAGTTGCACGGGTAACAGAGGTAAAACGAATCAGAAGTCGTTGTTCATCCTCATCATTAAGTGGTAGAAAATAGAGAATTTTTTCAAGCAGAACCTCCCCCATGGTCAGGAAGTAAAACATGACATACAGCATTATGATAATGCCAAAAGCAGCATCAAGGGTCACACTGCCAACCGCCTGCAGGGATTCAACAAGTAAATTGGACAAAGAACCGACAAACTCTCCAGCCTTTTGTATGATACTCGCCTTATACGGAATAATCTGCTCATAATACGGTATCTTTTCCAGGTAATTTTCAAAAAGAACCGGCTCATTGGCAAGTCGCTGAACCAGAGGAGTTACAGACTGTCCAACCTTTACCGCCTGGGCAAGTATAATTCCAACAAGAACGGAAAAAGGTATGAGAATCAGCAGGATAACACCAACAACAAGCAACGCTGACGCCAGGTTTTCCCTGTCACCAAGCTTTTGTGTCAACCATTTATGGGACGGACGAGCCATTGCCGAAAACAATCCGGCCATAAACAACGGCATAAGAAACTGATGTATCATCATCATGAAAATTGCCGAAATAGCCAACACCATGGTCAAAAGAACAGATTTATTTACAAGTCCTTTTTTCATCATACCTTCCAATTGAGTCCTGCCGTCTCACTATGCCTGTCGTTGATCCTTAATCCAGTTTTGCAATTCTTGTCAGGAAACGTATCCAATCCTCTTCCGATCAAAAAGTAACTACCTGAAAACCTCGCTCGATATATTTTTCAAGTGATGGGTGTCCATTAAGTTCGCCATTAAACGGCAAACCAATCTTTTCAATATCAGCGGCAGCGCCCATTTTAACCGAGCAGGCTTTGCAAACTGCAACGATGAGTTGATTGTCCAGCATGAACTGAAACAACTGGGCAAAAGGTGCCTTTGGCTCTACCAGCTGAGCTGGAAGCTTGGTTGCTGCACCTTCAAGCACGACTTCCACCTCATACCCCTTTTCAAACAGTTCCCTGGCATACAACATGACATGGGTAAAACACATTAAATCTCCGTTAAAAACCAACAACGCAACTTTCTTCATGGTAACGTCCCCCGCAAAACGTATTTATTTTCATTCTCCATAAGAGCCGCTTAAACAATCCTGTTTATTGACAGCTCACTCTATTCCACAAATCTGTAACTGTGATGCACCGGACCATGCCCGTTACCCAATGCCTTCTCCGCTCCCGCCTTGATCGCGCCATACAGATATTCCCTTCCATTTTGAACAGCTGTTTCAAGATCAAAGCCACGCGCCAGAAAAGCAGCTATGGACGAACTCAGTGTACAACCGGTTCCATGGGTATTTTGCGTCTCAATTCGAGGGCTGGTAAACTTTTTCACCTGCAAATTCTTAGCATCACAAAAAACATCCATCACCTCAGTACCATTCAAATGACCACCCTTGAGCAAAACAGCGGTTTTGTATTGTTCAGCCAATTCCCTGGCCGCCGCCGCCATCTGTTCAAGAGGAATCTTTGCTTCCAGCAAGACTTCAGCTTCAGGAAGATTCGGTGTTAACAGGCTAACCTCAGAGAACAACCTGGTTTTCATTGCAGCTATCGCGTCATCTTCAATCAATCGATCACCACTGGTTGCAACCATCACCGGATCAAGAACTATCTGAAATCCAGTATATTTTTTTAAAGTATCTGCAACACATTCGATCACCGGCACCGAATGCAGCATACCAATCTTGACGCAATCGGCGCCAATGTCTTCCAACACAGCAATGATCTGCTTACCGATAATCTGAACCGGAACGGGATGAATATCAGTAACCCCGACGGTATTTTGGGCAGTAATGGCAGTAATAACACTCATGCCATAACAGCCACAGGCCTGAAATGTCTTAAGGTCTGCCTGAATTCCGGCACCACCTCCACTATCTGAACCGGCAACGGTCAACGCCCTGCAATACGCACTCATTTTTCCTCCAACTACATAACAGGATGTAACTTCCCAAAATTAAAAAGAAATACTCTGTCCTTTGTATGGGACCTCCGTCTTAAAGCCATGTTCCTGTAAAAACTCGGCAAAAGCAAGACTTTGCTCCTCCTCACCATGAACAACAGCAATTTTTTTCACCTTGAGTCCAGACTCGTTCAAAAACCGTAGACATTCATGCTTGTCGCCATGTCCGCTAAATCCGCCCAGAGTAACCACCTTTGCCTTTAGCGGATAATCTTTATTGTAAAAACGAACCATGGGCGGTGCGCCTTGATAACCATCTGCCTCATAGGCTGTCGCCAAATCCTGAATACGTCTTCCCAAAGTATTTTGCCCCATATAACCGACGATGAGAATGGTATTTTTTTCATTATGAATTTTATGGCGCAGGTGATGCAGTATCCTGCCCCCTTCACACATTCCTGATCCGGCAAGAACAATATGCGAGCGTTGATCCCGATTTAACTGCATCGATTCTTCCACCGACTGCACAAACTTCAATTCCTGAAAACTAAACGGGTTCTTCCCTTTTTCAAGAAAGGTTTCGTGAGTATCTTCATCATAGGTTTCAATATGTTCACCGAAAACCCTGGTTATTTTGGTGGCAAGAGGGCTGTCAACATACACAGGCAGACGTGGCACATTGCCTTCATTGTAGAGTTCATGAAGAAAATAGAGCAGTTCCTGGGTTCGCCCATAGGAGAAAGCCGGTATAATAATTGATCCACCCCGCTCAAAAGTCTCATTGACCACCTTGGCAAGGGCTGGTTTCATATCCTTAATCGGCTCATGTACCCTGTCTCCATAGGTACTCTCCATAATCAACAGATCTATATTGCGGTCTTTTTCTGCAAAATCCAGATTCGGATCTTTTATAATCGGCTTGCCAAAACGACCAATATCTCCTGAAAACATAACGGTCTTCTGTTCATTACCTTCTTGAATACGGACAATCGGCATACTCGATCCAAGGATATGCCCTGCTTCATAGAGGGTACATACCATCCCCTTACCGATCTTGAATTCCATATTGTGCGGAACTCCTTCAAAATAGTCGAGCGCCTCCTCTACATCCTTCACAGTATAGAGAGGTTCCACCCTTTCAAGACCATATTCCTTCATCAAACCGTTGATCAAGTCGTTATTAAGCTCATGCCTTCCTCTTTTCAGACTCTGTCCGATTTCCTTGATCTGTTTTTGGGTTACCTTGCGTTCTCCAAGCCCCTTTTTTATCTTTGCCAGAGTATGTTTGGCAGCTTTGTAATTAATGTATGCCGCATCATTTTCCTGGATATGAGCGGAATCAAGCAAAAGATATTTGCACGCATCGGCTGTGGCTCGCGAACAATAGATGCGACCATTAAAATTCTTCTGCGTCAACATCGGTATCCGCCCGGAATGATCAATATGGGCATGGGAAAGAATGACATTGGTTAACAGTGAAGGATCGATCGGCAGTACCCGGTTCTTCTCGGCAGCCTCCCTCCTTTTTCCCTGAAACATGCCGCAATCAAACAAGATCCTGTCATTACTGGTGGTTAAAACATGAAAAGAGCCTGTAACCTCTCTGGTGGCTCCATAAAATGTGACGTGCATGGCAACTCCTTTAATGAAGAAAGAAATAACATAAAAAGACAGAATAAAAATTTAACAAATCAGAGTGGTCATCTCAAGGTTTATCCTGGCACCTGTTTCAGTTTTAGTTGCTATTATCATCATCAGCTTATATTTTGGTTAACAAAAAAAATAAACGGGGAAAGACAACAGTACATCCCCTTTCTGAATAAACAAAATTATGAATATAAATAATCCTTTCTTCTCACGCATAGTCCAAGGTCTTGCCTACCTGCTTTGTACACTGGCCGTAATAATGCCACGTAAAATATGGTTCTTTTTAGGAGGTCGTCTCGGCTGGTTTTGCCATCTCGTTCTCAAAAGACATAGACGGTATGCGTTGACCAATATCCAATATGCTCTCGGAGACAGCCTCTCAAAACAAGAACAGAAAAAAATTGTGAAAAAGAGTTTCATCCTGCTTGGAATCTCACTCCTGGAGGGACTACGATGTCCTCGTGCCACCATGTCGAGTCTTGAAAAAGATGAAAAATATATAGATTTTGAAGGTTGGGAGCATTTTGAAACTGCACAGCAAACGGGTAAAGGCATACTTCTGCTCAACGCTCACTTTGGTCTTCCCGAACTTGCCAACCTTTACTATACCAAAAAGACAGGAAGAAAACTCAATTTCATCATGCGAAGGTTTGATAATCAGCACCTGGAAAAGGTTATGACAGCGCATAGTAAAAGAGCAGGTATCAGATATCTTCACAAGCAAAACGGTCTGCGCCCGGCAATGCGCAATATAATGAAGGGAGAAGACCTGATTATTTTTCCAGACCAGTGCTCAAACCTTAAAGAGGGAATTCACTCAACCATTTTTGGCAAGCCGGCGGTAACCCTTTCTCTACTGCCTGCTCTGGCAATGAAACTGGGCTCCCCTATTCTCCCCATGTTTATCTTCAGACAGGATGATTTACTGCACCACAAGATTGTTTTCTTTCCGCCAATTATTGCCAAAGAAGGAGACAGTATTGAAGAGCTTACGCAACAACAAAACGATGCCATTGAAAAAGCAATTAGAATGCAACCAGAACAATGGCTCTGGCTGCATAGAAGATGGAAAGAAGACAAGCCCGAATTATACAAGGAGTAAACCAGGTCTTACATCAAGTCTTTTTTAACGTAAGATAAACTCTGGGACCTATTTCTTCGGCATCATATTTTTCAAGGATGGTGGCTCGAGTATCGAGAAAGGCTTCCTGGCTGTAAATAAAGGTGAATCTGATATTCTCCTTTCCTTCCTCAATCTGATCAACGCCTATACTTTCGAGAAAAGGGATATCGTCTTCTTCAAAATCATGGATGTTCAATTTTAACATCGGTCTGCCATCTATCTTTTTTCTACTGGCAGTCATGTACATTCGTTCATCTCCATTATTCAAGATTATTCAATCACACAGTCAACACAGATTCTGTATTTGCCAGGGCCACAATGACCTGCTGTAACAACTTGACTCTCTTTTACCCGCCTGGCCATATTGTCGCAAGCCTGTTTCACCTGATCCACCGCCTTTGCAAAATGCAGCTTTTCCAGTATGGAATAGTAATGCAATTGACCATTGGAGCGCAAATTCATCAAACCAAGCTCAAGGAACTTATCAGCACCTTTTGGCAAGGGCATTACAATGCGATCAAAGTGCCGATCCAATCCCGGCAGGACATCTCTTACATCGCCCTGATAAAAAGAGATGTTTTGCAACTTCTTATTCAGCACAAGATTGGCAAGAGCAAATTGATGCGCCTGCGGATTTTTTTCTATTCCAACAACAGTAGCGGCATCACTGCAATTTGCAATAACAAATGGAAACGGTCCCACCCCTGAAAACATAACCAGCACATCTTCACCAGACCTCACCTGTGAAGCAATACGTTTTCTTTCAGCTGCACTTCGTACGGAATAGTATGCTTGCTCAGGACCAATAGATATCCGCACGCCATTTTCCCTGCAAATCGTGGTTTTGCGATTTTCCCCTGCAATGACTTTCAACGGGACCTGTCTGAATTCGCCCTGATAATGCCCGGCTCTTTTCAACACAACTTTGACATTTTTATGCATCGCAAGAAGAGCTTCACCTATTATGTGTTCCTTTGCAACCAATGCCTCATCAATGATAATAATGACAAGATCGCCCACCACATCATAGGATCGTACCAGGCAAGCCAATTCTTCATCGGTCAACTGATACCGTAGTGCATCCTTTAAGTTTGGCATAGATTCCAATTCATTATTGTCAGCATCGACACAAGAATCCTTTCTTTTGAAAACAAAAACTTTGTCGTTTTCACGGCCAGTATAAAACCACCTCTTTTCTTTCTATCTGGTAGCATTTTTGAAGAAAATGAAGTAATACTAACTGTGTCGTTTTACCTTTCAATACTTCTTTTTGGAGGTTTGTTCAATGTCTTCTTCAAACCCAACACC
>PDWI01004345.1_pt1 | contig 19123 bp, 15 predicted proteins | sample 1430891 | NCBI WGS metagenome assembly PDWI01 (sample SAMN01162508, study PRJNA174530) | Oral metagenome, whole genome shotgun sequencing project. | biome: Marine environment; feature: Marine mammal; material: Swab sample of the gingival sulcus; isolation source: swab sample of gingival sulcus...
CTATAAAATCCGTTTTCACGATCATACCTCAGCGGCAACCCAGATCAAATTTATGACCGATGGAGTTTTGCTTGCAGAGACCAAAAACGATCCTCTGTTAAAGAAATACGCCGCCATCATCCTTGATGAGGCTCATGAACGCAGCCTCAATGTCGATTTTCTTCTTGGTTATATAAAAAAAATACTTCCCGAACGCCCGGAGCTGAAAATCATCATCACCTCAGCGACCATTGACACCGAGGCCTTCAGTAAACATTTTGACAACGCCCCGGTAATCTCGGTAGCAGGAAGGACCTATCCGGTGGAGGTCCGTTATGCCCCGTTGCAAAATGACGGTGACGACGAGGCAAAATCATCCATCGAACATTGTGCTGCGATCATCGAAGACATTTTACACAACCAACCTCGTGGCGATATTCTGGCCTTCTTAGCCACCGAAAAAGATATCCGAGCCTGCTGTGAATTACTGGACTCAACAAATAACGATGCGATAATTTTACCACTTTTTGGTAGATTACAGGGCGGTGACCAAAAAAAAATCTTCCAGCATTACTCTCGACCCAAGATTGTGGTGGCCACCAATGTTGCCGAAACATCAATCACCGTGCCAGGAATACGCTATGTCGTGGACAGCGGCCTGGCCAGAATGTCCTATTATAACGCCAGGGCCAAAACCACCAGTCTGCCGGTAAAAAAGATATCCCAGGCCGCCTGCGAGCAGCGCAAAGGACGCTGCGGCCGGGTTGGTCCGGGTATCTGCATCCGTCTCTATGACGAAGAAGATTTCTTAACCAGAGAGGCATTCACCCTGCCAGAGATCAAACGGGCCAATCTCGCCGATGTCATCCTGCAGATGATACGTCTTGAGCTGGGCCGTCCCGAAGATTTTCCGTTCATTGACCCACCGCTGCGCACTACGATACGGGATGGCTATAAACTACTCTTTGAGCTCGGAGCCATCGGCCATGACAACAGAATCACCAGCATCGGAAAAACCATGGCCCGGTTTCCCATTGACCCCTGTATTTCACGAATTCTCATTGAGGCGCAACGAGAAAATTGTCTGAAAGAAATTATGATTATTGCCGCCGCCCTAGCGGTGCAAGACCCACGAGTACGCCCTGCTGAACAGGAAAAAAACGCCGATGCAATACATCAGAAATTTGGCCACCCCCATTCAGATTTCATGGCCTACCTCAATCTCTGGAATGATTTTCACCGCCACGCGGGAGACAAAGCATCCTGGTCCAAGCTGAAAAAATACTGCAAAAATCATTTTCTTTCTTTTCAACGGATGAGGGAATGGTTCGATCTCCACGACCAGCTACGCCGCATTGTTTCCCGGAGCAAGACATTTACGGAAAACAGCAGCGAGCCAAGCTACCAGGAGATACACCGGGCGCTTGCCTCGGGTTTTTTGCGTAATATCGCAGTAAAAAAACGAGAACGCATCTATCAGAACGGCCAGAATCAGGAATTGGTCATCTTTCCCGCCTCGCACCAATATCTCACCGGAGGCAAATGGATCATGGCCGCCTCGTTTCTTGAGACCAACCGGCTCTATGCCCTCACCGTGGCCAGTATCGAACCAGACTGGCTGGAATCTCTTGCCGGCCATCTCGTGAAATATTCCTGGTCCAACCCCCGCTGGCAAAAAAAGACTGGCCGAGTACTGGCCGATGAAAAGGTCTCGCTTTTTGGTTTGATTCTGGTAACAGCACGAACGGTGAATTTCCCCCAGAGAAGCCCGAAAAACCACAGCGAAGCCCGAGACATCTTCATCCAAGCCGCCCTTGTGGAAAGGGAATTACAGGGGAACTACCGCTTCTTAGAGAGCAATAATGCGCTCATTGACAGCTGGCGAAAAAAAGAAGAAAAACTTCGTGCCACCACCATCCTGCAAGATGAGAGTGCCCTGTTTGCCTACTACGATAAAAGACTTCCCAAACAGGTCTACGACCGGGCCTCTCTGAACCGTTTTCTGAAAAAAAAGGGCCATGGCCGCCTCATCATGGCCGAAGAGGATATTCTGCTGCAACGCCCCGAAGAGCGAGCCCTTGCTGACTTTCCCGATACTCTCACCCCCGGCGAATTCACCCTCGATGTGAGCTATGTCTTTCGTCCCGGAGCTGACGATGATGGGCTGACCATCCGTATCCCGGCCCTATCTGCCGAGGCCCTCAATCCCCATTATTTTGAATGGCTCATCCCGGGTCTGCTCAAAGAAAAAATCACCTTTCTCTGCAAAGGCCTGCCCAAAAAACAAAGAAAACATCTCGTGCCGGTCAACATTGCCGTGGACCGAATCATGGATGATATCAACATCTATAAAGGCTCCCTGTGGCAAGCCCTTGAGGCCTCAATCCATAAATTATTCGCCATCCAGATCCGGCGTGCTGACTGGCCGAAAAATCTCCCGCCATATCTCACGCCTCGTTTTGTTCTCTATGATAATGATGGCACTGAAATCTGCGCCGGAAGAGATCTGCGGGCTCTCATCGGAACAACACGACAAGACGCTGGCCATGCAGCAAATGTCCGCACCGCATTACGTATTGGAGATAACGTACTGGTAAAAAAATGGCAGGAGGTCTCCACTAGAAACCATGTTTTCGACAACCTGCCCCGACAGGTGGCACTCACCGGTCCAGAAGGCCAATCTCTTGGCTTTCTCTACCCCTTTCTCGTTGCCCAGATATCCCAGGGTACAGTAACCGTGGCCTTCACCGCAGACCGCAAACAAGCTAAGGAGAGTACCCGCACCGGTCTGGAATTTCTCTATAGATTACACTGTGGCAGCGGCTATGCGGCATTGCAGAAATATCTCAAATCACTTCTTTCCGGACCTTCAGTGCTCCTCTTTGTTGCAGCAAAAAAAAATGCCACGACACAGCTGCGAGAACAGCTCAGCAGCTTTATTATGCGCTCTCTTTTTCCCTCTATCGAAGGAAGTATTCCAGAAAAAAGGCTTTTTGAACAAGAAGTTGCAGAGATACAACGCAAAGGATTTTACCGAGAAGGACAAGCTCTTGCAGACCAGGCCATACAGCTCTTACGCAAACGGGCAGAAATCATTAAAAAGCTCAACCATTTCATAGCACTCGACAAACGAAGAATTCTTTTTGGCAAAGAAAAGACCGCAGAGTTCCAAGAACTTCTCGACAACATACTCCCCAGGGACTATTACCAGCGGCACACCGCAGCAGATATTGACACCACCAGCCGACAGTTACGTTGTTTTGAACTCCGCCTGGAAAGATACTATAGTAATCCAACAAAGGACGCGAAGAAAATGGCGCAACTCAGGCCATATCTTGAAAGTTACGCAAAGCTTATGACACAACACAACGATCTCAGCAACGAGGCCAGAGAACAACTTGCCCATTACAGATTTCTCATCGAAGAGTTTCGTATCTCTCTCTTTGCTCCAGAGATAAAAACTCGCACCGCTGTCTCAAGTAAGAAATTACAACAACAGCTCGAAAAACTCACCCATATCTGCTAACCCGGCCATTTCATGGACATTATGTCAAAATTTTAAAAACTTTTATATTCCAATATACTACACGGAGAAAATTGCAGTTTTAATGCATCCAAGACGCACACCTTACTGCCGCGCAAAGACCACTTCCCGAAAAAAGGAGATCATTTCACGACGCCGTGCTACCATATTTTTTTGTTCGGGAATAAGATTGGGCTGGGGAATCTTCAGAATGGCCATTTTATAATCAATATGCGGCGCCAGGGTATTATCGAGATACCACGCATACAACAAGCCCATGAGAACCCCGGGCGGTGTAAACCTCTCATCACCATTCACAAGACGAGTATAATGGTTGGGATCAGCTCCGGGATGCATCCTGGCAAGCTTCAGATAACGTGCAAGCTGCACCGCGTTAAAATAACTCTTTCTTGCCGCCACATCACGAAGTAACAAATCGTACATTTTACCACGGCAACAACCTTCAATAACCACCTCTGTAACGCGTTTTTCCTGAACATAATCGCCGAGCAATGATTGTCCAAGCGCCACCAGGAAAGACGCCTCCAGATCTTTGCGCTCTCCCAGTTGATCTGCGCGGATAGCGATGGTTTTTTCTTCAGGTTCATAAAAGGAAAAAACGCTGTCCCAACGTTGGTCCCTGGGCCAACGGTCCACGGCAATAGACTGAATTTTAGAAACCCTCGTAAGATGATCCAGCGGAATATCGTGATGTCTCCAGACAATGTCCGTGATGACAGCAATCATCTCCTGTTTGCGCTCTTCAGAAAAATCCTCAGACCAGCTCATTGCAGCAAAGGCCTCTTTAATTCTCTGATAACGAACACTTGGTACACAGTTATAGCCAGGAATTGTTGTTTTTTTATCCGGAGGAGAAGCGAGCACAACATTCTGAGGTTTATCAAGACAGCACGAAACCCCATAGAGGACCTTGATAACCAAGGCAAGGGCTGTTGGATCGTGCTGAATAACCTGACGTTCTTTTAAGGCGGTACCCGAAAAAATATCACATTCAACGGGGACGTAGCCCTGTTCGCGGACCACGGGTCGATCGAGATAAATTGGAATCTTTCCTTCGACGGCATAGTTCTGTAAAATCGAAGCTGGAATATCCTGTAACGAGACACAGAGTATTTCAGAAAAGAGATCCTTTGTCCCGCCAGGGATATTCTGTTCATAGGCCCGAAGCATATCGGACACCCTGAATTTTCGTTCAGGGTCAGCAAGACTACGATCGGTCTCCCCGGCCTGGACCCAGAGATTGGCCACGAGAACCTTCAAGGCATTGCGATTACTACGTACGGCATCGGCAATCCCTGGAATTTTCAAGACCGGAATAATAGAGCTATAGAGACTGCCGGGGGCAAAAACCAGGATATCGGCCTCGCGAATCTGTTCGAGCACCCCTGGGATAACATAAGGTGTGTCACAATAGTCCACATCCACCGCCTCAATAGGAACCCCTCGAGCCGCCTGGGATAATTTCGATTCCCCGGTGATAGTAACACCATTAGAATAAGCGATGCGTAATTGGGATGGCGTCGCGGTACAGGGCAGAACGGCACCAGAGGGCACCCCCATGGCCTGGGCCATCTCGGCCAGGCCGGCAGAAATAGCATCATAGAGAGGCTGAGGGTCTTCAGCAAGATCGTCATTGGAAAACTTCACATCAACGTGACGATAAATAGCCGCCGCAACTAAGTAATTACCAAGACAACCAGGCCGAGACGCGATCGCGGAAAGCCTCGGATCATGTAATAAGAACTCTAACAGATCACTAAGAACCTGATACAGGTCCAAGGGCAAATCCACCGTCTCTTTACAGGCCTGGTGAAACACGGTTTCAACCCCGTGGGGAAGAGTCGTGAAACGATAATTAAAAAGAGCTGAGAGAGTCGCCGTAAGCTCCAGAGCCTGCCTTGCCGAGATACCATAGAAACTCTGCAGGGCATCTCGTTGTATCGAAGAAAGAAGGACATGGCGAATATCGCCAATGGCAATCAGCGGCAACTCTTTGAGTAATTCTCCCGAAGATCCACCGTCATCGGTAACACAGACAATAGATCGAGTAAGTGGGAAGACCTCTTTGAGTCCCTGGAAAGGATGGGCCGCCCATCCTGTGGCGCAGGAATCACCCCCGATGATATTGGAAAGGCCCGAACCACCACCAAAAACGACAACCCGGGCCTCGGCAACAGACTTTTCAGTAATCGCCGCGGAAAAATCATTAAAAAACCGCTGCGCCACGATGGTATGATTTCCGTTCTCTCCGTGGAGTACAATATTTATCAGCTTCTCACGGAGATCATCCTGGGGAAGCAAGTCAAGGGGGGCCACCGATTTTTCGGTAAGTTCAGCGAGGAGCTCCGCTATATCAGGAGAAGTTTTGTTCATTTTTCAACAAATAACCAACAGAGGAAAAGACAGCTGAAAACTCACGTACCCCCACAGAGTATTCTCGCTACTCGCTGGGCATCTTCGGGGGTATCCACCTCGGTGGAATCGTGTTCCGTAAGCACCACTTTTATCTTATAGCCATATTCCAGGGCTCGAAGCTGCTCGAGTTTCTCACGACGTTCCCACTCCCCTTCATCAAGAGAGACAAAAGCGAGCAAAAATGATTTCCTATAGGCATATAGGCCAAGATGCCGATAATAGGGAACCTTTTGCTGCTCTTGATCACACAGAAAAGGCACCGGACTGCGAGAAAAATACAGGGCATACCCATTACGGTCAAAGACCACCTTCACATGGTTTGGGTCCGGAATTTCAGCATCATCTCTAATTCGATAAATTAAAGTAGACATGGGAAGTGCCGGGTCATCAAGAATTGGCTGCACAACCTGCTCAATAACCTCAGGGGAACACAGTGGCTGATCTCCCTGCACATTGACCACCACATCATCATTGGCAAGCCCACAGAGCTGGGCAGCTTCAGCAAGCCGATCAGAACCAGAGAGATGATCTTTTTTGGTCATCACCCATTCTCCGCCAAAAGAAGCAACACACCGGGCAATACGTTCATCATCGGTGGCGACAACAACCCGCGACAAAATCGCTGTCTGGCTGGCCCGCTCCACAACATGCTGAATCATCGGTTTACCACATATTTTCGCCAACGGTTTGCCAGGAAAACGATTTGAAGCATAACGGGCAGGAATGATCGCCACCACATTACCATTCTTCTTTTGCATTTCTCCGTCCAAAAAGATATATTTTTCCAACATCACTCACAAAATTGAGAATCTCCCATCTTAAAGGGATTCACAACGGCCGCAGCAACAACCATGCAGCAATACTTCAGACACCTCCCAGAAGACAATGCCCAACCGGAGCAATAATACCACTTTTCATATCGCAGTGTCATGTAGCGAATTATCAGAAAAATTGCGACAAAAAGCGTGCCTTCTTGCCCGAGAACTTGATCTTGAGCTCGTTGATTTCACCACCAGCAACGCCGATTTTCTGCTCAATGTCGAAAACCGCGGCCTCACCTTACACCAGCGTTGTGGGATCACACCACCCAAACCGTTATACATTGATTTTACCCACGGCACTCCTGCCTATCGCCATATAAAAGAGAACACCATAAAGCAGCCCATGGCAAGGGCTGTGGGCATCAAGAGTGGCTTTCGCCCCCTTATCCTCGATGCCACCGCTGGCTGTGGTCAGGACAGTTTTGTCTTTGCCAGTCTCGGGTGTCCCGTCATCCTTTGCGAACGTTCTCCGATCCTGTGGGCCCTGGTCGAAGACGCCTTAGGACGAGGGCGACACTATCCTGGCAGCATCGGCGAAGCCCTACTGCGCATGTCATTATACCGCGGAAACGCCGCCGAGCTTCTCTCAGAGTTTTCTGAAAAACCCCATACCATCTATTTTGACCCGATGTATCCCCATAGCTCGAAATCTGCACTCCATAAAAAAGAAATGCGTATCATACGGGCCCTGGTTGGTAATGACGACGATGCCGCCGAGGTCTTCAACGAGTTACGCCACCATGCAACGAATCGTGTTGTGGTAAAACGTCCCAAAGGGGCCGAGACCATTGACAGCAGCAGCCCCTCCCATATCATTACCATGAAGAATTCCCGATTTGACGTCTATCTCCGGGCTCATTTATGATATTTCTCCCCGGCCTTGATCGTATAAGCCCGATATATCTGCTCGACCAATAATAACCGGGTCATATCATGGGTAAAGGTCATCGCGGAAAGTGATAGTAAAAGATCGGCTCGCTGCCGCACCTCGTCGGATAACCCCAGAGGCCCACCAATGAGATAACGCACCCCCCGAATCCCCGATCTCTCCCAGTTCTCAATGAGGGTGGCAAACTGCGGTGAGCTATAAGATTTTCCTCGAGGATCAAGGGCCACAACCTGCCAACCTGGAGAAATATTGGCAAGTAATTGTTTTCCTTCAGCCTTGGGATCCGGCTCCCTGATTCGTCCTTTTTCTTTACGAAGTACCGTGGTAAAGCTGGTGTAATGACGTAGCCGATCAAGGTACTCGGTAATACCGTCCTCAACGAAGCGGTTCTTGGTTTTGCCCAAGAGCACAAGTTCATGTTTCATGATCGCTCAGCACTTCACCTTATGCTGCTTTGCCAGAATCCCCTTGAGTATCTCACAAAACTTCTCGTAACCAATATCTTTATTAATCCCAGGACATGACTCGGCAATAATCATGAAATTATTTTCATCATCAAGAATAGAATCATGCAAAGGCCACTGGGCACACCGCCAGGGCCGCCCCTGATGCACCGTGCAGCCCTCATTAAAAAAAATACAATGGCCATGAACAACCTTCATCTGGACAATGTTTTGTGCGGCGCCACTCACCCGCCAATACTTCTCTGCAGTCTGGTCGCGGGATAATCCGAGGGCAGTACACATTCGTTGTTGGTCCTCAGCATCCAACGAGACAGTGGTTTCTCCATGACAACAAAAACCACAGCGAGTACATTGAAAAATCTTCGCTATCTCATCAGCAACAGACATCAAAACTCCTTACAAAAAACAACATCGCAGCACCACAAAACAACCAAAAGATTGCCAAGAGCGACAACGTTATTTCACTATAGCTATTTTCTTACGACGAACCGACAATATCACCGAAGGTGGCGATATCAATACCAAGCTGTCCGGCTGCGGCCTGCCATTTTTCCTTGTCATCCATATCAAAAAGAATCTCATCACTCGCCGGCGCAATAAGCCAACCATCCTCTCGCAATTCACTTTCCAGTTGCCCCGGCCCCCACCCCGTATAACCAAGCAGAAAGAGATAGCGCTCTGGTCCCTGACCCGCTGCCATATCCTCAAGGACTTTGGTTTCCCTGGAAAGCGACACGGTCGGTGTCACCACCAACTGATTCTTGATGGCATAACTTGAATCATATAAAATAAAGGCCGACTCAGGGTCCACCGGGCCACCACTATATACCGAAGGAAGAGAGCTTTGAGGAATTGGAAGATTTGTCCCTTTAAAAACATCTGCCATGGTAATTATTGGATTTGGTTTGTTAATCACAAGACCCATGGCACCTTCCTGATTATGCGAGCAAATGTACACCACCAATTTGGCAAATCGGGGGTCAGGCATCTGCCGGGTAGAAACCAAAAAAGATCCCGCCACATATTCCAGTATAGAGGTGTTATATTGTGTCATCTCTGTTCAATAGTCAGAATATACATTCATATAAGGCATAGCATGCCAACTCTCTCGGCAATGTAGCAGAGGCACAGCAGGTGCGTCAAGGCGATCTCACCGGAAGAGAAGAATTCGGTTTCCAAACCATGGGTCTATAAGGTACTATGGGAAATAGGAAATATTGCCTCATATGCTGTTTTGCAGCACATATCAGGAGGAAAACCATGTCCTTGCAACGCCCCACCCATCTTCCAGGAGATACCCTGCGTAAAGCGGTACAGGAATACTGCGCACTCAAGGAAAAAAATCCTGAAACCACTCACAACCAAAGACTGAACAGTGTCGCGGTACAGTTTGATCTTTCGCCATTGCAGTGTGATTTCTTAAGCAGACATCTCCGTGAAATCCCTCCCCACAACAAGGGCTAAGCTATGGATCCCTACCAAAGCATCGTGGCAACCATTGCACTCACCATGGGTGCGGCCTGGGCAAGCGGCATCAATCTCTATGCAACCTTAGCAACGCTGGGCATACTTGGGGCCACCGGAAACATGGTCCTTCCCGAGAACCTGCTGGTACTTCAAGATCCTTTGGTGATCAGTGCCGCCGGGGTCATGTATTGCGTAGAATTTTTCGCCGACAAGACTCCGGGAATTGATACCGGCTGGGACGCGATTCATTCTTTCATCCGTATTCCTGCGGGGGTGATCCTGGCAGCATCTTCTGTTGGAGAGGCCTCGCCAGCTCTGGTGGTAGCTGCCGGGATTCTCGGTGGCTCCATTTCGGCAACCAGCCATATGATGAAGGCTGGCTCTCGGGTACTGATCAACACCTCACCAGAGCCATTCAGCAACTGGACGGCATCGGTCAGCGAGGACATTGCTGTTGTCGGCGGCTTATGGGCTGCGATCTATCATCCCGTGGCCTTTCTCGTAGGTTTTATAATCTTCCTTATTTTGGTCATCTGGCTGCTTCCTAAAATCTGGCGGGGCATCTGCCTGGCATTTGCTAAAATCAAGCGTCTCTTCACGAAAACGCCCTGCGATAACGCTCCCAAACAGCCACCGCAAAACACCCTTCCTCCGGGCAATCAAGAGAGATAATATCTCAAAAGAAGCGATGACGAAAAAAAAAGCTGAGGCCAAATTAGCAATGACGTTTTTTATCAAGATGACTCAGATATAGCTTCAAGGTGTGAGAACACATTGTCTGGGTGGTGAATTTTTCACGGACTCTTTGCTGGGCTTTTTTACCAATTTCACAAAGGGTCTTTGGGTCCTTCTTCAAAACCGCATCAACCATGCGACCCATGGCCACAGGATCAGAGGGCGGCACCAACCACCCGGTTTCCTTATCAACAACGATCTCCAGGCTGCCACCATGGGCCGTGGCAATTACAGGTTTTGCCATGGCCATGGCCTCGACAGTGGTTCGGCCAAAGGCCTCGGGTTTACTCGAAGAGGCAGAGACAACAATGTCGGCCAAAAGATAGGCTGCCGCCATATCACTACAATTTCCAGTAAACAACACCCTGTCAGCCAGATTTTTTTGGGAAATATACTCTTTTAATTCAGCAATATACCCCGATTTTTTCGCGCCACCACCAACAATAACCACCTGGTAACTCGAAGAACCCACATACTCCAAGCCCTTGAGAAATACCCCCTGCCCTTTCAAGCGAGTCACCCGACCAGGCAACATAATCACAGTCTTACCGCGATCCAGCTGCCACTGAGCGGCAAGAGTATCGAGCCGTTCTTGGCTGACCATCTGGGGATCAAAAACCTCCTGGTCAATACCTCGAAAAACAAGATGCACATTCTCTGTTTTACGGTAACATTTTTTGATATGGCTTCGTATCGCCTCTGAAACCGCAATAACAACCTCACCACAGGTCATTATAGCGCTATAGGCATTCACCGAATAAAAACCATGAAAAGTGGTTACCAAAAGAGGTCTCTTGGCTCGAGGCAGGCTAAGCCAGGCGAGATAACCAAGCCAGGCAGGCACTCGAGAGCGAAGGTGGACAACGTCAATATCTTCTTTGAGAAAGAGTTTTCTCAACCCACGAATATGGCGTAAAGAAAGCGGTGACTTCACACCAATGTTCATGGTTATATGACGAGACCCCTCGCGCTCAAGCTGAGCCACAAGACGTCCCCCACCGGAAACCACCAGAGAGTCATGCCCCTCTGCGGCGAGAAAACGTCCCATTTCCAAGGTGCCTCGTTCAACCCCGCCCCCATCAAGCTCAGGAAGAAGCTGAACCACTTTGATTTTCTTTACAGCCATCGTCGTATGATCTCTTCGGCGCAACGCCTTGCTTCATTGAGCTGAACCGGTGCGGGCACAGGCTGTCCCTCCAGCCAGCTATAAAAATCAACCACCCACTTTCTTTTGCTAAAGTTTTCTAATACGAATTGATACTTACTCCCTTTAACCCTCCAAGGTAACGGATACACACCCACACGACAGCCCGCCCCCAAGGCCTCGTACATCATTGAGATAGAATCGACAGTTACCCAAACCATGGCCGACTCCCGGTAACGCTCCTCAATCCAACCTTTAGGGGTATCAGCATAATGAAAAAAAGACACCAGCCCCGTTTCTTGAGCAAACCGAGCCAGGTGGTCGCAAGTATCCTGGGGAGTCCGTGGTGAAGAAGACACAATCCATTGTTTAGCGGGATCTTTTTGGGCCACCGTAGCAACAAAATCAACAATCTTACGGGTCTTCCAGGAAAGTCCAGAAAAAAGTCCACAACCACCAAGCAAAATAAGCCCTTTTTCTGGATCCTTAGGGCCAGCCACCGCCGATAGCACCGGAGGACCATCGGTGATAAAAATATTCTCACTCGCTGGCAACCTGTCGTGGCGAGGCACCAGGCATAAATCAAACTGTCCCCTGATTCCTCTATCTGGAGCCATACAGGTAATGGCAGGCACTTTATAATTCTGCTTTGCGGCAAGCAGCATGACATGGGTCGCGGAACCCGTTCCAACGAACAGATCGGGACGACCTGCAATCGTAATATTTTTCAGACAACGCGCAGAACAGAACGACAAGCAGCAACGTCCTTCGATACGCTGCAAACGATTCTGGCGAGGAAGCTGAACCTCCTCAACAATAACTTCTGGACGCAAACGACAAATCTCAGAGACAACAGCCCGGCTCTGTTTCTCGTGGCCGGGACTGCCTTCAAGGAAAATAACTATAGAAAAGGACAAGGTGTTTTCTCAGCATACAAGGACGAAAAAATCTCCCGTCCTCTTCTTTTAGAACATGGGGTTAACTTTTATTTTCTGACGATACCGGTCGACGGCGACCTCCAGCAAGCTTGATTAAAATCTTATTGGAATTAATGAGTCGAGAAGTCATAGTCTGGAAAAGATGTTGCGTAACTTCTGGATGCTTCTGGATAATCTCATCAAGTTTATCTCCAGGAAAACGTTTTACAGTAGTCCGTCCCTGAGCAACAATCGTTGCGGTACGTTCTTCTCCGGAAATAGCGGCCATCTCACCAAAATACTCGCCTGGCTCGGTCATCTCTGCAATCTTTTTGCCCCCCTTTATGACCGTAAGGGCTCCCCTGATGATCTTAAAGAAGTCAATATCGGAGTTTCCTTCTCGGATAATGACATCACCGTCTTCATACTCTTCAACATCGGGGTTCAACAGATATGCCGGCAAACTCTCTTTATGGGCCACAGTACGACGTAAGGCTTCATGAATACTGGTTATACCATCACGCACCTTTTGCAAGGCCGCCTCTCTTAGCGGCGTCATCCCTTCTTGCATCGCAATCTTCCGCAACTGGTCTTCAGGAAGCTCAGAGCTAATAGCCTTCGCCACCTCATCAGTAATTTCCATCAATTCAAAGAAGCCAACCCGCCCTTTATAACCAAGGCCATTACATTCTGGACAACCAACGGGACCATAGATCGTCAAATCATCAAGCTCATCTTCCTGAAAGCCAAAAGAAAGCAACTCTTCTTTGGAATAGTTTTCTGGTTTACGACATTTTTTACACAAACGACGTCCAAGACGCTGGGCCAGAACCATGGTTACCGATGAGGCCAACATATACGAAGGAATACCAATATCAACGAGACGACTGATAGTTGCCGCACTATCGTTAGTGTGCAATGTAGAAAAAACAAGGTGTCCAGTCATGGCGGCCTTGATAGCAATCTCGGCGGTTTCCATATCCCGAATCTCACCGACCATGATAATATCAGGATCTTGGCGTAAAAAGGCTTTCAAGGCAGCGGCAAAGGTCATCCCCACCTCAGTATTTACATTGACCTGGTTAATACCTTTAAAACTGAATTCTACGGGATCTTCTGCGGTAAGTATCTTAATATCCTCAGCATTCAAAGAGTTGAGCGCCGAATACAGCGTAACAGTCTTTCCCGAACCTGTGGGTCCGGTGACAAGAAGTAACCCCTGGGGCCGATTGAGACAACGCTTCAACATCTCAAAGGTCTGGGGTTCAAAACCAAGCATGGTCAGATCAACATTGAGCGAACTCTTGTCAAGAATCCGTAAAACTACAGACTCGCCAAAAAGTGTTGGCAAAGAAGAGACACGAAAATCAACCGAACGATTCCGGCCAACACGCATCTTAATACGACCATCCTGAGGTATACGTCGTTCGGTGATATCAAGTCCAGCAAGAATTTTCAAACGGGCAACAAGGGCATTCTTGATATTCAAAGGGAGATTCATCGATTTAAACAAAGAACCATCCTTACGATATCGTACCTGCATGGATTTTTCATAGGGCTCAACATGAACGTCGGAAATCCCATCCTGCACAGCCTTTACAAGGATACCATTTACCAACTTGATAATAGGCGCATCCGAGGCAGCAAACTGATCGGCACCGCTCTCTTCCTGCTCTGCTTCAATCTCAAGAAAATCATCTGCCGCCTCAGCCAAGATAGATCCGAAGTCATCAACATTGGTCACCTCAAGTTCTTTTCCGCTATCCTCCTCTTCAACCTTGGGCAAGAACTGCTGTACTTCCTCATCGGAAATTCCGTAATACTGCTGGTAGGCCTCAATAATATCCTTTTCTGTAGATACACAGACAGCAAGTTCTTTACCGAGAGTTTCCTGGAGCTCTTCTACCTCTGTAGAATCACAGGGTTCCACCATGGTAACTTGCATGGTCTTTCCCGCCATACGTAACGGAAAGGCCATATACTTTTTCACCACCTCATAGGGAACCTGACGCAAAATCTCTTTTGAAGGTGGCTCATTGGCAATAACAACCCGCGAATAACTGTGCTGGCGACTCAGGAAATTAAAGACGGTATCATCTTCGATATATTCAAGACGGCGTAATATCGAACTGAGTTTGCCGCCATCTTTCTTCAAAGCTTTTTTGGCAATTTCAAGCTGAGTTGGCGTGATATAGCCTGCCTTACTGAGCAACTCACCAATCTTCAGCTTGCCGGCCTGGGATTGATCTTTGACGGTTCTCCTCCGAGAGGACTTCATAACTTGTTTCTTCAGTTTCTCTGTCATAAGACCAACACCTTCATCAGAAGCTCATTCATTGATTATAACAACAAATATTTCTCAGCAAAGCCCTCTGTGGCAACCATCCACAACTTCAGTTGAAAGAATCACAGAATGACAACAAAAAGCTTTACCCATATTGTAAAACAACGATAAAAAATTTCGCAATAGATAATACATACAAACCGTTACATTTGTCAGCAGAAATCTTATTCAAGTCACGCTTTTAATACATAAAAAGCCCCAAATCCCAAGAAAAGGATCGGGGCTTTTACATTCCACACTCTATATACAACATCAATCCTTACCAATCGACTGTCGAGAATCTCTTTCTCATCTCTTTTTGCAGAGGAATCATAATCTCCCGCATCGAAGGGTCAGCACCGGAAGAAGTCCGTAACGCAAAGATATGCTGCCATTCTTCCAAGTTGCAGTACACAATTATCTCTGTTTTGCAGGAATTAGGCAAAACGGTCCGCGCAGCCTGGGCAGTGGCAGTTTCAAGGAGCCTGAAATAAGATTTTTCCGCCTCTTCCATGGCCTCTTGCCACAAGAGAAATTCCGGAGAGTCTTCGGCGAAAAAAAGAGGTCGTACAAAACTGACTTCATTACCAAAGGTGTCACGGCTATAACGACAATAGCGCTGGCTCTCCTGCAAAAAGCTACAAGGTCGATGCCGAACAAGCTCATGGGTCACCGCCCTGTTCACAATGAGTTTAACCCCGACCACACGATGCCGAATCAACAGTTCTGGAGGCAACTTCTCCACATCATCCAATTCCACCTTGGCAACCGTAATCGCCGGATTGGCTATGCGCAGCTCTTCTTGATCAGAAAAAAGATCCTCAAAGAGATAAGGATGCCGCTGGTACAACACCGTTATCATATCATTAACAATATCATTTTCATTACAGGTCTTGTACAGTTCGCGAAATGCTCGAATAGAACCGGTAAGCAGCAGTCCTGTCTCAGTTCTATCAACGATCAAAAACTTCGGCTGGCAGGCAAAGAACTCAAACACCTGCTCAGGATGGCATTGCACAGTAAAGGTAGCCACAGCCATTTCAAGCACCGAATTATGGCCATGGAGTGCAATATTTTTTATAAAAGGGATGGCCGACTCTTCACTAATCTTAGCCTCGCTCTTATAGCATAACCGGCCACAGGTCTCAATGCGCCGTGCGATAGGGCCTCTATCAAGCTCGTCCTGAATTTCAAATGAGGGGTCTACAATTTTCATAATCAATCATCCTTCCAAAACGGTGACATTTGACGCAACGACGCAATGATTGGAGGCATTTTCTCCAAAACAAAATCGACCTCTTCCTCGGTATTATAGACACTTAAGGAAAAACGCAATGATCCATGTGCCGCGGTAAAAGGAACGCCCATGGCGCGAAGCACATGGGAAGGTTCCAGGGAGCCAGAGGTGCACGCAGAGCCAGACGAAGCGCAAATATTATACCGATCCATGTGGAGTAAAATGGCCTCGCCTTCAACAAACTCAAAACTGATATTGGTAGTATTGGGCAGCCGATTTTTTGCGTTGCCGTTCAAAATTGATTTAGGAACACTCTCAAGAAGACCTTTTTCCAGCTTATCACGAAGATAACGAACTCGGGTGTTTTCCTCTTCCATCATCTGACCAGCCAGCTCACAAGCCTTGCCCAGCCCAATGATCGACGCAACATTTTCCGTACCGCCACGACGGCCCTCCTCCTGATGACCGCCTGACAAGAACGGAACATAGGGAACACCTTTCTTGACATAGAGGACACCAACGCCCTTGGGTGCATGGAGTTTATGACCTGAAAGAGAGAGGAAGTCAATATCAAGCTCTTTCAGGTTGATGGGCACCTTACCCACGGCCTGTACCGCATCCGTGTGAAACAGAATGCCACGCTCTTTGGCCATGGTTGCCATTTCTTGTACAGGGAAGATCACCCCCGTTTCATTGTTGGCCCACATCACCGAAACAATGGCCGTATCCTCACTCAGCGCCGCCTCATAGTCACCAAGGTCAATCATACCATCATCATCAACGCGAAGTCTGGTGACACGATGCTTATGGCCCGTCAAGGTATCAAGAGTAGTGCAGAGATTTTTAATCGCAGGATGCTCGACCCTGGTGGTTACAATATGTCTTTTTTCGGGGAAGCTCTGCAACGCAGAAAGCACTGCGGTTGAGTCACTTTCCGTACCACAACTGGTAAAAATAATCTCCTCAGGATCTGCGCCAAGCAAGGTTGCCACCTGGGCGCGGGCCTTCTCTACGGCCTCGCCCACCTGGCCACCAAAGGTGTGCATCGACGAAGGGTTACCATATAGCTCGGTAAGATAAGGCACCATGGCCTCATAAACCTCAGGTGCTACCCGAGTGGTGGCGTTATTATCCATATAAACAACGGGCCATTCTATATTACTCATGCCTTGGCTTCCTCCACGATCAATGTTTGTAAAACGGATTCGCGGAGTTTCTGCTCAACAAATGCCTTGATTGTTTTTTGCGATGCAGAAGGTCCTTGCAAAGCAACGAACACAAAATCGCCATCGACATCAACCAGCTCAAGATCAGCGCCATCTTTGTGGAGAGCCGGCCGGATTTGCTGCTCAAGAACCTCTTCTATCTTTTTAATTTTTTGCAATGAGGTCATTTTCTTGGCTTTTGGCTCAGAAACAGTCTGGACCGCTGCTGCCGGAGTCGTTTCCAATAAAATTTCCCTGAGTTTATCTTCGCAACGACCGCAACCGCCACCAGCTTTAGTAAAGTTAGTAATCTCTTCGAGGGTCTGTAAAGACGACTCTTTTATGGCCCGTGTTATCTCAAGATCGGTGATGCCAAAGCATTCGCAAACCACCTCTCCCTCGGCCATGGGCAAAGTCAAACCACGAAAATCGGCAATGGCGGCTTCCAGAGCCTCACGACCCATCACCGAGCAATGCATTTTTTCTTTGGGCAACCCCCCAAGAAAATCAGCAATATCTTCGTTGGTGATCTTTGCAGCATCTTCAAGGGGCATACCTTTTATCATCTCCGTCAGGGCCGAAGAAGAAGCAATGGCGCTCGCGCATCCAAAGGTCTTGAATTTTGCGTCGGTAATAATCTCGTTATCATCGACATGAATGGTAAGTTTCAAGGCATCACCGCAGGCCAGAGAACCCACATCACCTGTACCACTGGCATTTTCCACCTCACCGACATTCCGTGGATTCAGGAAATGTTCCTGAACCTTATCTGTGTATTCCCACATTGAAGTCTCCTGGATCGTACAACTCTATTTTTATTTTTAGCTCTTAATTTCTGAACTTGAATAATCAAAGTACGTTGTTTTTATGCGACGCGCAAACCGACTCCAGAACCATATCTCAAAGATATATCAAGAATATATTTACGCCGCCCAAAAAAGAAGATGGCAAAGAGATTGCCTAGACAAAACTCTCATCACTCAAACAACACCTCATACTGATAATACCTTAGTGGCAAAAAGCAACCGGGTTTTATCCAATCCAGTCAAGGAAATATCTCGTTTTCAAAAAATTCTCCACCGAAACAAGGCAGAGGAATCTGGTATCTCCCTACGCATTATTCTCTTTCTCGGCAACAGAACTGGCCTCATCAACAAGCATCACTGGAATACCATCCCGTATCGGATAACAAAGCATACATGCTTTACAATAAAGACCCTGCATCTCTTCCTGGCAACTCACTGGCCCTTTACATTTCGGGCAGACCAATATCGAAAGTAACCCCTCATCTATCATTGTCGATCTCCTCGTTCTTTTGTTATCAAAATGAAAACAATTTATACCCACGGGACGGACAACCTGCAATTGAATTTCACCTTTTAAGAGGACAGCTGGCAACAAAAACAGGATCATCACAGCATTTTACCGTTTTCCCAGAACCAGGACAGACAACCTGAAAAAACCACCATGGGCATCAACACATTATCCATCTATTTTAATGCTTTAATTTCAATACATTACAAACAATATCTCGTCCAATTCAGATAAAAACAGCTTGATTTTTTCCGCAAAATGAAATAGGCAAAACGAACACATAGTTGGCCATAGCGACGGTATTATCTCGTGGGATCTCGTTGCTACGAATCAACCGATTCTACAGGGACCAGAAAGCCAGAAGCTTTCATGGCAGTGCTGTTAAAAAACAGATACAGTGCTCTCTCATCGCCAGTTGTTCTTATTAATACATTGCAGCCTGTCGGCTTCCAAAAGTTTCTTCGCAGGCTCTTCGCAGCAACGTACACCCCAGCCAACTCTCTCAAAAAAAAGAGATTTTCTTTGCATTTCACTGGTGACACCCTCAGAAGAGGGGTCTGATTTTCCCCGGCACAAGAGCAAATCGGGGATACAACTCAAACAATAGAATAAAGGGAGGGAATCTTTATGGATTATGGTTTACTTTCGATCGTACCACCTCTGGTTGCG
>PDWI01004347.1_pt1 | contig 19121 bp, 15 predicted proteins | sample 1430891 | NCBI WGS metagenome assembly PDWI01 (sample SAMN01162508, study PRJNA174530) | Oral metagenome, whole genome shotgun sequencing project. | biome: Marine environment; feature: Marine mammal; material: Swab sample of the gingival sulcus; isolation source: swab sample of gingival sulcus...
CATTTCCATAGGGTTATTGGTTGCTGGGTCGGGGTCACAGAAGACTACGCCACTACCATTATCTTTACATTCGGCAGTGTCTGCATAGGCAGAGGGGCTTAGTGCCAATAAAATAGCAGTCGATAGAATGGATTTATATAAACCATTGTTTATAATTAAATTATTTAATGAGGGGGGGTAAAACCCTTGGTGTTTGTTTTCATTTGAGGACTCCGTTTAATTAACATTAATTGGTAGAGATTATCATTCTAACGCAAAATGAATTAAATAAAAAGAAACTTTTGATATAACAGTGTGTTGAGGGATTTCCTACCTCCACGTTGTAGAAAGTATTATGCAACGTGGGGGTAGAACGTAGGGTGTACACCGTACACCGATTGAAATGCACTCACTACACGGTAATATTTCTATTTTCATTTATTCGATTGTTTTACTTTTTTCTTGATTTAACGAACGTGAAACGGTGTGCGATGTACACCCTACAACTCTTTTCAAACACCGATAGCTTATTGTGCCTTTGTGCGATATATGACCTACAATAATGCCAAAATCTCACTTGGGTTTTGGACGATATAATCAGCTTCCCATTGTTTCATATCATCATCGGTTTTGATGTAGCCATAAGCACAGGCAATGGTTGTCATTTCTGCTAAATTCCCCGCCATCATGTCGCTGTGGCTATCGCCGATATAGACACAATTTTTTGGATTAACTCCCATCATTTCACAGGCGAGGATTAATGGACTTGGGTCAGGTTTTTCAACAGGTAAGGTATCGCCACAGACGATTGCCTCAGCACGTTGATCTAGCTTGAAATGTTTGACGATTGGTTCGGTGGGTTTGGTGTATTTGTTGGTGACAATTGCCCATGGTGTGTTGGTTTTCTCGATTGCTGAGAGTAATTCCTCAACGCCCTGGTAAAGGTTACTGTTTTGAGTGTTACGTTCTTGATAACGTGGTAAATAATGCTGTTGCCAAAAATCATACAATGGCATGGGTAAATCATCACCAAAGCCCAATTGAATTAAGGTACGGGAACCATCAGACACATATTGTCGAAGCAACTGGTGGTCACATGCTGGCTTATCATATTCTGCTAAAAACTCATCAAGCGTACCTAATAAATCAGGGGCAGAGTCCAGCAAAGTGCCGTCTAAATCAAATAAAATTGCTTCATATTTCATTGTTATTTACTCATTGTTAGGGAGAAGTAATTATCTCTTTGTTCATTTAATAAATTCCCTCCCCCAGCGGGGGAAGGAACTAATTTTTTTAATATTTACATTTTTTCTCTAAATATAAAATGGGCTATTACTTGTTACCCAGTCTTACGAAAGGCAAAAATGTAGTTGATATCGGTGTTGCGACTACGAACAAAATCTTTGGATAACGGACGATATTCAAACCCGATAATATCAACCGCAGTTAATCCAGCCATTGCTGCCATGCGTTGCATTTCAGACGGTTTGATAAATAATTTGGGGTCGTGTGTGCCTTGCGGAACCATTTTGGCGATGTATTCAGCCACGACAACAGCTAATAAATGAGCTTTTTTCGTACGATTAATCGTGGAAAAAATGACGATACCGTTAGGTTTGACCATTTTCGCACAATCGGCAATAATGTTTTCAGGATTTTCAACGTGTTCTAACATTTCCATACAAAACACGCCGTCGAGTAATTCATTTTTTTCAGTCAGTTCATCGGCAAATTCGCTGGTACTTTGCAAGCGATAATCTACTGATGAGCCACTAGTCTGTTGATGTGTTTTTGCGGTTTGAATACCGACTTCGGATAAATCAATGGCAGTTACTGTTGCCCCACTGTCATCAAGTGATTCGGCTAAAATACCGCCACCACAACCAATATCGGCAACTTTTGCCCCAGATAGAGGCATTAATTCTTTGATGAATTGTAGGCGAATTGGGTTGATTTGATGCAGTGTTTTGAACTCTCCATCAAGATTCCAAAAGTCACTGGCGAGTGCGTCAAATTTTGCGATTTCTTGTTGTGTGTGTTGTGTTTGTGTTGTCATTTTATTCCTCTGTTGTTTCTATCTCTGGAATGATATCTGGTTTGCGATGTTCTTCGCCAAAATCAAATTCCATTTGTATGCCTTCGTGGGTAAGTGATAAGGTTGCCGCTGTGGTACTGACACCCATTGGCGAGTATTCCCCTTGTTCCTCAACGATAACATCCGCACCGATAATCATTCGGTAAATGCCAAAAACGGTCATTATCGCTGTGGCAATGGCAAAAGACCCGAAAAACCACTCTGTGCCAAACCGTACCATTATTGCACCAATAAGTATGGGTCCAAGCATATTACCGACACCAGCAATTTTTAGTAGTGCTGTTGTGGCAGGAAGGACTTCTTCGGGCTCTAGTCGATCATTGACATAAGCAATACAAATGGCATACATTGGTAACGATAGTCCACCGAGTAACATAAATAATAGGATTAAATATTGGGTGTTAGTGACTTCCATGGCGATAACGGTAACAATAAAGGATAAAGCACTAATGCCAATAATCACCAAGCGTCTGTCGATTTTATCGGATAAATACCCAAGCGGAAATTGTAAAATAATCACACCAACGAAAGCAGCAGCGACAAATAATGCGATTTCATTGGTTTGCATACCGATAGTTTTAGCATAAATTGCCGCCATACCGACAATGCCCCCGTTTAAGAAATTGGCAAAAAAGGACGATACAGCCCCAAAAGGCGAGCGTTTATAGAGTTGAAAAATGCTTAAATGTGAGGTACTTTCCTCGACCAACGGGGCAGGGCGAGTGGTCAATAATAACGGCACCGATGCCAAAGAAATAATGACCGATGCTAAGGCAAACAAGAAATAACCACTAATACTACCAATATTAAGGAGTAATTGTCCTGTTGCAAGTCCCACAAAAATAACAATAACATAAGTGCCTAACACTTTGGCACGGTTGTCATTATGCGTCTGGGAATTAAGCCAGCTTTCAGTAATCATATAAATTCCTGAAAAACAGAAGCCTGTTAGTACGCGCATAATAAACCATGAAGTTTCATCAACCCACATCGCATACGCTACTGCCGCTACTGATGCAATAGCCACTAATGCTGCAAAAACACGAATATAACCAACCCGTTTTAATAACATGGGTACAAGAATTGTACCGATAAAGTAGCCTGCGTAAAAGCCCATAGAAATCATTGAGAGGGCGATGGTGCTAAATCCTTCGTCAGAGCCTCGAATACCGAGCAATGAGCCTTGTAAACCATTCCCTAATAGCATTAAATAAAGGCTTAAAAATAGCATGCTAGTTCCAGCAAAGAGGGAATTAGCACTCGCAAATAGATTACCCATTTAAGCAAGTACCTCGCCTAAGACTTCAGAGAGCCATTCGGCTATCGCGGTAATTTCAGGCATACAAACTTCATGAGCCATTGGATAACTAACCAAGGTAACATTGTGTCCGTTTGCGGTTAAAAATTCTGCACTACTTTCACCCAAACTGTAGGGTACGACGTTATCTTGTGTACCATGAGCCATAAAAATGGGTGTCTTTTGATTAGCATTGCTGATTTCTTTTGTGTGTTTTTCTCGTTCTAAAACATAGCAGGATAACGCCATAATGCCTGCCAGTTTTTCAGGATAACGTAGTCCTGCGTGAATTGCCATTGCCCCACCCTGGGAAAAACCTGCCACAACAATTTTATCGGTTGGGATACCTAATTGAATTTGTTGCTCAATTAATTCATTAATCATCTCTGTTGAGTAGGCAATACCGTCTTGGTCTGTATTTTTTAGCTGAGCATCGGCAATGTCATACCAAGCAGGCATCATAAAACCATTATTAATGGTGACAGGACGTATCGGTGCATTAGGGAAAATCATTCGAATACCACAGCTATCGGTGGGCAGATACGGCACAATGCCTTCAAAATCGTGAGCATCAGCACCTAAACCGTGTAACCAAATCACAGCACAGCGAACATTGGTTTTTGGTTCAATAATTAACGGTGGGCGAGTATTTTTCATTTTGTTGCCTTAATTTATTATTTTTTCTAGGGAATTGATAATTCTATCCTACAACAAGCAGAAATAAAATGCTTTTTCTGATTTTTTCATTAAATGTTTATTTCCCTATAATTATAGGCTATCGGTTATAATAAGTTAGGCTATCGGTTATAATAAGTAGAAAATAACAGAAAATGATCATGCAAACTACTAATCTATCTGAATTCCCAACACATATTCAACAGATGTTGCCTGAATTATTGCAATTAGATTATGCACAGCGGTTATTGCTGATTGATTTACTGTCCACCGATAGTGATAAAAAGGAATTACAGCAAGCCATTCAGATAGGATTAAATTAGCTACTGGTTGAAAATTTTGATTGGCAAGAATATTTATCTGAATTAAAAAATAGTGTGTCAGTCAATAGCTAACGAATCAAATAAGTGTAAAATGATTTCAAATAAACGTAGTCCTTCTCCATTTTATCCTATTTTGTTACTGAAATCATCTGGAACCAAGTAAATTTCACGAAATTATATAGTTGTTCTGAAATATTGTTATTTGTTATGGAGCTATAGATAATAATAAAAATATATCCGACAAGAAAAATTGATATAAAGGAAAATGATACTGTAAGAAATGAAAAAAATCCGAAAAAAATTTTATTATCTTCTCTATAGGCATTTCTTAAAACTTTTGCCAGCAAGTGATTGTAAGAAAAATGTACGATTATTGAAAAAATACTTATAGTAATATGTATAATAGTTGGTATCAAAGTACTTATAAGCATACTTGTTACAAAAATACCTTTCCTAAATGGTTCATCTCTTGCCCAAATTGCATATTGCTCCCAATTTATGTTTATAGGGTATCCTATCTTTACCGCTATTATTTCTATAATAATAGCTAGTAATGAAAGAGATATAGCAATACTTAACAGAAAAAAACATGCAAATATTAAATTTAAAAACATAAAGATAATTACTTGAGAAACACTTTTATTATTAATACTTTTTTCTAAAAATATACGGCTTGTAGCTAAAGAAAGTGTATCAAATAGAGTATTTAACAAAGGAAGTAATACAAAAAAGAATAAATAAGCCGTAGGCATTCTTAATTTATTACTAATAGGGAATCCTGGAAATTTTGCTAAATCATAAATTACTAAACAAAATACTATTACTAAATTTAAGTGAATAATAAATTTTAGATTTGGTTTATATAATATTAAAACAGATACTGTGATGGTGAAACCTTGTGACATGAGAAACATCATCCAATTTATCATTTCACAACAAAAAATTTTTTCTGCTAATAACCATAAAATAATACAAGAGTTAACTGTAATAATTATATAGTCATTATAGTGAATTTTATAATACCTGGAAACTACCAAATAAAAACATATATGTCCTGACAGAAAAAATATCAAAGATACGCTAAAATATTCAATTAATTTTTCTTTATCATTGCTAAGAATATAAATTATGTATAGAAATGTTAATACTATTATAATGAGATAAATTACTACTATTTTGTTTTTTAATAGATATGTGACAATAAAATCCTTTTGTTTATTTAAATAAAGTATCCCTAAAATATACAGTGCTAGAATAAAAGGCAGTGCTTTTGATACTGTATTATTAGGAAATAATTCTATATTCGCAAATTTATTGCTTCCTTGAAAAAAACTATAAGAAATAATAAAAAATACTATAGGATAAAAGTATGAAATAGCCATTGATCTACTAATCGCCAGATAAGAAAATGGTTTACCATACCAGTACTGTAATATTTCTAAAAATTTTCTTATATTTTTTTTATAAAATAAAAATAGGCTATCTTCATCTAGGGCTTTTTGTAACCATTTACGCGTGTTTTTACGCTGCGATGTTACATACACCCACCCAATTAATGGTATATATATAACACTTATAAACCACATGATTGTTTTGAAATTGATTATATCGCCCATATAATAACCATAAATATTATTAACCTTTAATTACGTAATAATGTAGATACATTTCTAACTAAAGTACTTTCTAAATAATAATACATTATCAATTTTTTTATTATAACCTAATGTGTTATATATTTCATAATTTAATGAATAGCCCTGTTAGTAGTGTATTACTAAGGGACAAACTATGTTCCTTATTTTCTCATTTACTATTCACCTATACCAGTACGAAAAAGGGATTACGGCAACCTATTCAAATATTCTAAATTTTCCATTAAGTAAGGATGCTAATTTTTCTATTCCGTCCAAACCAAAGCAATAAGACTAAGACAAATAATCCCATCACCGATAGGGCAAGTAGATTGTATCGGTTATCGAATATTGTGCCACCCAATTGGTTGAAGCTAATTCCCGCTTGAATCATAGGAGTGCTTGGCAAAGCCCAGCGAACATACTGTAAAAATTCAGGTAATAATTGTGTTGGCCATGAATAACCGCTGATAAAATACATGGGTAGTGAGGAGAAGATTAATACTTGCATTGTGCGTTCCCTGTCTTTAATGAGCAACCCGAATAAGCAGCCAGAACAGGCAATACAAGGAGAAAATAAGGCAATCAATAATAAATTGCCAACTGGGTTGGCAAGCGTTTTATAACCCCAAAAATCAAACATTAATCCCGTATAGCCTAAACAAATGACATAATGAATCAGGCTGATGATAGTGATACGTCCTAACCACACCGATACCGATGCATATGCTGTGCCATTTTCCCACCACGTGCTGACCAACATTGCACAAGCAATTAATAAGGTTTGTTGTAAAATCAGCCAAGCCACCGCAGGGACAACATAGCTGCCATAACCTTCGTTATGATTATGTAGTGTTTGGATTTTTAGTGGTACAGGGTTGCTGATTGCTTCGATTTGTTTTTTATTCAATCCTAATGGGACAAGCCGTTTGGCTTCAATATCTGCTGAGACCGATAAGACGGCATCTGCCATCGCTTGTTGGGCATATTTACTGGGTAAAATATATCCACCATTACCCACCATATTGACGGTGGCGGCACTGCGTCTTTCCACCTTTTTTTGTAAGTCATTCTGGATAACCATGAGTGCCATTATTTCATTTTCTAATAGTTGTTGCTTGGCTTGGTACTCATCGGTGACGACTTGGCTATTAATGGCGGGGGCGGCGGAAACGTGGCGAATAATTTTTCTTGATAAGCTATCTTTGGCATTATCGACGATAGCCACAGGGATATTTCTCACCATTTCGTTGCTATATGGTAAGGGATAATAAAAACCATACATTATCGGTGCGATGATTAACAGTAACATAACCCCCGCATCGGTAAAAATGCTTTTCAGAGTTTCTTTTACTGCACTAAAAAAAGTCGTCATTATCGCATACCCCATCGGTGTTTACGTTTGAGTGCTAATAACATCAGTAAGCTTGATATCACCATCATTATCGTTACGGTGAGTAAAAAACCGTAGGTTGTGGGTAGTCCTGATTGCCACGCCTGGTGCATTTCAATTTGTGAGATTTGTAGTTGTTCGTAATGTGTGAGGGGCAGGGCTTTAGCAATAAGTTGGGCAGAATAGGGCATTGCCACAATCGGATACGTGACCCCTGAAAAAGCCAAGGCAGGGGCGGTAATCAGTCCTGCATTGGATAAGCCCATACGTTTTGACATTGCCCCCAGCGTTAAAATTGCCCCTAGCCATAATGATAACATCATAAATAAACAGCCTGTGACAATAGTGACAACCATATTTTCTATCGGTGGGTGTTCGGTTTTGGCAATTAATAGTAAGGTTAGGCTAATCCAAAAACAGAAAATCAGTGTGTGCCAAAATAATTTGCCAAATAACGCGACCAAAACAGCAATAAATTTTGGTGTGTGGGTGATGTCACTGCGTGTCACTCCCCAAAACCACGTACCGATAGTTTTGTCACGTAATTTTCTACCGATAACCCCCACACCAATAACGGTTGCTAAGATATGCAGTAGGGCTGGGATAACGGTGGCAGCGAGAAACTGTTGGTAATTGAGTTGTAAATTAAATGCCATTTTGGGGTTAGGTCGAATGGGAACTAGGGCGTTCATTGCTTGCTTATGTGACAATCCCATTTTTTTGAGTAGGCGTAATTCAACCCCTGCTGAATAAGTGCGAACAGCATCACTGACACCCGCTTGAACAATACCCGAGTGCGTGCCGTATTGTGCATTGACAACTAATGTCACTGGACTAGGTTTTAACTGATGAATGTGGCGAGAAAACCCCTTGGGAATAATCACAGCAGCATAGGCATCGGTGTTACGTAAATCGGTCTGCATTTCTTGGTGATTACGATAACGTGCAGTTACAGAAACATTTGGTGAGGCGTCAATGGTGTGAACGAGCTTTCTGGATAAAGTAGAGTTATCCTTGTCTAAAATACCGATAGGCAAATTATGAACTTGTGCCGTTGAAAAAGTAAGCCACACAGAGCCAATTGCAATTATTGGTAATAAAAATACCATGACTTTTTCGATGTGGCTGCGAGCGATCACTCGCCATTCCCACACGGCACTGCGATAAAAGATATGCCATAAGGCGCGTATCATTTAGTTCTCCTGTGCTGATTTTTCAGACTTCTCTGATGGTGCAGGTAATTCAACTAAGACACTCATACCAGGACGCATATTGGCTATCGGTGTTTCTGGGCGGGCTTTGACTAAAAATGTTCTCATATCAAAGCCGTCATCGGTACGAGTCGGTCGCCATGTGGCAAAATCAGGTAACACTGAACTAGCATAAACCTTAAAATTCACTGCTTGATTGTTAAGGGCAGGAATCGTGCCTGTAAACGTTTGACCGATAGCAAAATGGGTTAAATAGTCTTCTCTGACATTGAGTTCAAGGCGTTGGTCTTGTAAATCAACGACAATAACGACGGGGACGCCCTTGGCGATAATTTCACCCGTATTAGGAATGATTTCTGTTACCTCGCCCGAAACAGGACTGTTGAGTGTGGTTTCTCGTTTAGCGACCATTGCTTCATCAACAACAGCTTGCCCCTGGCGAGCTTTGGCATTCGCAGCGGAAATATCTTCTTTTCTTGCCCCTTCCTGTGCCATTTCGTATTGGGCTTTTGCCATATCATATTGTTTTTTAGCACTTAAATATTTGGCTTGTACTTCATCGGCTTTTTGACGGCTGAGTAGTCCTTCTTTGGCAAGGGTGCTAACTCGGTTCCAGCTTTTTCTGGTGACATTTAGACCCACTTTGGCACGTTGCATTTGTTCAAATGCCATTTGAATTTTCTGTTTTCTTGTCCCTGCTTGGGCCTTATCGGCAATTGCCCCAGCAGCGTCTCTGACGGCTTTGGCCTGGGCGACTTTGGCTGCAATTTCTGGGCTATCAAAGTGTAGTATCGGTGTGCCTTTTTCGATTTTTTGATTCTCTTTGATATAAATTTCATCAATTCGCCCAGAAATTTTACTAGAAATATTGGTTTCGTGAGCTTCCAATTGTCCTTGTAAAACCACAGGTTGTGGGGCAGTTGCTTTTAGATATCCTTGGATAATCAAAAAAAGAATACCACCAAGGATGACCAGAATAAGAAGTAATTTGATGAGTTTTTTCATTGTTTCTCTTTATGTTTTATAGGTTTTATTAGTTTACTGGGGGATATAATCTACAAAGGCATGAATGTCTCCAGTGGATGCCAGTAATTCCGATAAGGCTATCACATATTCATAGGCTGACTTGGCACGTAGCGTTTGTGCTTTGATTAATTTAGCACGTGCATCATTGACTTCAATGACGGTGTTCAACCCTTCTTTAAAACCAAGTTGTTGTAATTTTAATACTTGTTTGGCGAGTTTTTCTTCTTTTTCCAGCGACCGATAGCGATGTTTGGCATCGTTGACAGCCAGCCAGTTTTTTTCCACTAATAGTTTGATGTCTTGTCTGGCTTGTCGGCGAATCGCATCAACTTGATTAAGACTTTTCTCCGCGGCTTGTTGCATTTTACTTCTATCCACTGAACTGTGTACTGTCCAATGGGCATTGACACCGATAACCCAGTCATTATTATCACCGATTTGGTGGGTGCCAAAAGCAGCAACATTAGGTTTCCACGCAGCATCACTTAATGATTTCATAGCTTTTGCTTGTTTAGCTTTTGCTTCGATTTTAGCAAGTGCTGGATAGCGTGCCAGTGCTTTTTCTTGGAAAACTGAAAGTGGGGGTAATTTGCTATCATTAACAAATAAATTAGTTGCGATACTGGTTGTTTGCGGACTTTGTAATAATGAACTCAATGCACGTTGGGCAAGACGAAGGTTATCTTCGGCTTTTTCTAATTGAAACTTGGCATCAGATAATGCTGTTGTGGCGTGTAAGCGTTCTACTTTTGAAATCAGTCCTGTTGCTAACATTCTTTGAGCAGCATGGTCATGACCTTTGATGGCTTTGACGGCAGCTTTTCGCACTTTAACTACCTGCATTGCTAATTGTGTCTGAAAATAACGCTTGATTAACGTTGTGAATAGTTCCTCTTCAGTGCTGGTTACTTCACTGGCATAGACATCCGCACGCCCGTGGGCTAACTGTTGAATAGCATCAATACGTCCACCGGTATACAGGGGCATTAATGCTGTTATATCAGCACGGGAAAAATGATCAGATTTGCTGATATTGACTTCTGATGGGATTCTATTAATTGCCCCTGCAACTGATTGTTGTACCCCTGAAAGTATAGGTGAGGCTATCGGTGCTAAGGCGGGTAATTGCTGTGCTAGTCCGCCTATTTTTGCAGAGAGTCCATCGCCATATCCTCGTAGTCGGTCGCGTAATGCTGAGGTGCTAATGTCTCTCGAAATATGATAACGTCCAGCCATACCACTAATTAGCACGGTTGGCTTATGTAAATCATCTAGTGCTTCGGCCTGTAACTGACTGGCTTGCCAGCCTGATTGTGCCGCCAATAATTTATCTGAATGTGTTAAAACATACTCAGCAGCTTGTTGAAAAGTAATTGATTGTTGATGATTGATTGTAGTGAGTGTCGATGAAGCTAGTGGGGGTTCTAATGTGTTCTCTGTGGTTGGTTGTAAGGCAGTAGTTGTGTTATTTTGAGTATCAGAATGACTAGTAGCAAGAGTTGGTTGCACTTGGCTGCCTTTGAGTGATTGACTACAACCTAATAATAGGAATAGGGTTGTCATCATCAGTGTTTTTTTATCAATAGTGAACATTGGTTTCTCGTTGCAAAAAATCACGAGGAGTATAACAAATTTACCAACATGATACAAAGTGAAAGTTGCCGTTTTATAGTTGCTAAAAAGCCATTTTTCCGTATAATCACAAAACTTATTTTTTATTTTTTATTCAATAATGAAATTGATAGTTTATTTATGTTTTTTGTTGGGTTTGGGGGCGTGTGGTCAAAAAGGCCCGTTATATCTACCAAATAAGCCAATAAAAGAAGAAAAACTCACTGTTATTACTAATAATCCAAATGCGAAAATTAAACCTGAATTTATTCAGTTTAAGTCTATTATTGTGTCTGGGAAAAAAGCACAAATTGAGAAAAATACCGCCTCAGCGTGGCAAAAAATGTTAGTACCGTTGAAAAATAGTCGTAATTTGGTCCGTTATGTAGTGTTTAGTCGTGCGGTTAATAACGCTAAAACACCATTTGCGATGACGGTCGGTTTTGTTCAGAAAAAGAATATTAAAGGACAAGTAAACCAAAAAATTAACACGGGATTTTATTTGCGTTTTAGTAGTGTTGAGCACGGCATAAACCAAATTCCAACCTTATTAAATCGAGTCAAAGAATACTTCGATAACCACAAAGACATTCGCCACGGAAAAAATAAAGACTTCTTAGTCGAAAACAAAGGGCGTATTGATATTTATATTTCTATGGAGAAAGCCCCTAAATGACACATTCAGTAACACCACAAATTTTTCCTTATGTGAGTAATGATTGCTTGCAGAATATTGCCAGAGATTACGGCACACCTGTTTATGTTTATGATGCCAAACTCATTTGTGATAAATTTAATGCTTATAAAGAGGCTTTTGCTAATAGAAAACATCAAGTCTGTTATGCAGTTAAGGCAAACTCTAATTTAGCAGTGATTAAGTTGTTGGCAGATTTAGGGGCTGGTTTTGATATCGTTTCTATCGGTGAATTGCAACGGGTGTTGATGGCTGGTGGATTGGCTGAAAAAACGATTTTTTCAGGTGTAGGAAAGCAAATTGAAGAAATTGCTTTTGCCTTAGAAGTGGGCATTGAAGCCTTTGATATTGAGTCTTTACAGGAATTGAAAACGATTATTGCTGTCGCCGAGGAAATGGATTTAGTGGCACCGATTTCTATTCGTTTTAATCCAAATGTTGATGCAAAAACCCATCCTTATATTTCTACGGGCTTAAAAGATAATAAGTTCGGTGTCACAGAAGAACAAGCAATGGAAGCCTATCGGTTAGCGAGAGATAGCCAATATGCCGAAGTCGTTGGTATTAATATGCATATCGGTTCACAAATTACCGAGCTATCGGTGTTTGATGAAGCGATAAAAATACAATCACAATTTATTCAACGCCTAAAAGATGAATTAGGTATTAGCCTCAAACATATCAATGTTGGTGGTGGTATCGGTGTCAAATATAACGATGAACAACCGATAGCCATTAGTGATTGGGCGGAAATATTAAAAAGTCACTACACCGATAACGATGTGACATTATTAATGGAGCCAGGGCGTTCTATTGTGGCTAATGCTGGCGTACTACTAACCGAAGTCATTGGTCAGAAAAAACAATCAGGTAAGTCTTTTTGTGTTGTGGATGCGGCGATGAATGATTATGCACGGGTGTCCCTTTATCAGGCACACAATAATATTGTTAACATAAGCCGAGTGGCAGAAAAACCTGTCGAACAGGATGTCGTGGGTCCCGTCTGTGAATCAACTGATTGCTTTGCAAAAAATAGAGCGTTAGATGTTGCGACTGGCGATGTACTTGCCATTACCGATACGGGTGCTTATGGTTTTGCGATGGCATCAAATTATAATACACGTGGGCGAAGTGCTGAAGTTTTAGCCGAGGGAGATGATTATCATCTCATTCGTCGTAGAGAAAGTTTTGAAGAAATGATTGCCAATGAATTGATCGGGCAATTTGAATTAGACAGTTTAGAAGAATAATAAATCAGTATATTGAGTGCCAAATAGGCACAAGAGGGCAAAATGTTATTACCAGTAATTAAATTTTTAATGAAGCGTTTATTTCGTGTGGAAGTCAATGGTACCTATCAAGGTGGTACTGAAAACGGGCACGAAAAGACCTTAATTGTTGCTAACCACTCGTCGTTTATTGATGGGATTTTATTATTGCTTTTCTTGCCAACGAAACCCGTCTTTATTATTCATGAAGAAAGTGAAAAAAGTTTATTTTTCCGTTTCTTTTTGCGTTATGTTGATTATTTAACGGTTGATAGTTCGCATCCGATGGCAATACGCCAAGTGATTAAAGTTGTCAACAGTGGCACACCAGCAGTGATTTTCCCAGAGGGGCGAATTACCGTAACGGGTACGCTGATGAAACTCTATTCTGGGGCAGCATTTGCAGCGATAAAAACTGGGGCAACGCTAATTCCAGTGCAAATTACTGGGGCACAATATACGTATTTTAGCCGAGTAGGGCGATTATTTAATTTGCGTGCGTTTCCTAAGGTTCGCTTAACGGTTTTTCCGCCAACCCGTATTGATGTTCCTGATAACATTACGGACACCGATGCACAACGTGAATATGCCAAAGAGCAAATGCACCAGTTGATGACCAATATGGTGGTTGAAGCACGTCCAAAAGAAACCCTGTACGAGCATTTATTAGAAGCCAGTAAAGTACATGGTAGCGATAAACCCTTATACGAAGACAGTTTGGGTGAAGAAATTACGTATGGCGATATGATTAAAAAAACGGTATCGCTATCGGTATTGTTACAACGCAAACTTGATTTATCACAACGTGTGGGTGTGATGTTACCTAATAGTAATGCCTGTGCGATTACCTTTTATGCTTTGCAGCATATGGGTAAAACACCAGTAATGATTAACTTTACTTCGGGGAGTCGTTCGATTTTATCGGGCTTAGTAGCAACTGAAACCAAAATCATTTTAACCTCTAAACGCTTTATTCAAAAAGGTGAGTTACAACCACTGATTGATGAAATGAGTGATTATGAGATTATTTATTTAGAAGACTTACGCAAAATGGTCACGTTAGCAGATAAAGTGGCTATCGGTATTAAACGCAATTTCCCAAAAATGACATCAGTCAAACGTCATATTGATGATGAAGCCCTAATCTTATTTACTTCAGGAACGGAAGGGTTGCCCAAAGGTGTGGTGCATTGTCATGATGGTTTGATTACCCAAGTTTCACAAGTTAAAGCCATTTATGATGTTAATCCCCAGGATAAGTTTATGGCGTGCTTGCCAGTATTCCACGTATTTGGCTTAATGCTGAGTTTCTTACTCCCTATTTCAGCAGGGAGTTCGGCAGTTTTATACCCAACACCACTACATTATAAAGTCATCCCAGAATTGATTTATGAGAAGGGCTGTACAGTGCTGTTTAGTACCTCGACTTTTTTAGCGGGTTATGCACGCTTTGCGGAACAGTATGATTTACATAGCTTGCGTTATGTGATTTCTGGGGCAGAAAAATTATCCATTGAAGTCGTTAAAATCTATCACGAAAAATTTGGTATTCGTATCATGGAAGGTTATGGTGCAACGGAAACTGCTCCTGTGATTGCCGTCAATACACCGATGGCACATCGTCGTGGGTCAGTTGGACAAGTGTTACCAGGTATCGAGGCAGAACTGATACCAGTGGAAGGTATTGAAGGGGCTGGGCAACTGATCGTTAAAGCTGATAATGTGATGCTAGGTTATCTACGTGCAGAAAATCCTGGGGTGCTTGAAAAGACACCGATCAAAGATGGAAAACGTGTATATGACACAGGTGATATTGCTGAAATTGATGAAGACGGTTTCGTGCATTTACGTGGTCGGATTAAGCGTTTTGCAAAAATTGCAGGAGAAATGGTTTCTCTTGATACAGTAGAAAAAATCGCTATTCATAGTTCACCTGATGGAAGTCATGCGTCAGTTAGTCTTGAAGATAAGCGAAAAGGCGAGTGCCTACATTTATTTACTACTGATGAGAAACTCACTCGGAAAATGTTACAACAGGCAACCAAGGATCTTGGTATCCCTAAATTAGCCGTGCCTAAAACGATTCAAGTAGTTAAAGAAATTCCTGTATTTACCAGTGGAAAAACGAACTATCTTGAACTATTAGAGTTAGTCAAGAAATAGTACATCGTCAGGCATTCCTAAAATGTACATTTTGAACGAAAATTGTACTATTTTTAGAAAGCCCTTTGTGCATCCTGATATTGAAAAGCAGGCTATCGGTATTTGAAGATTGGTAAAACGCTGTTGTTTTAATCACGACAAAAACAATCGGCTTGGTGATCATTTGCCATACCGATAGCCTGCATATAGGCATAAATAATGGTTGAACCAATAAACTTCATTCCTCGTTTTTTCAGGTCTTTAGATATTGTGTCAGAAATCGGTGTGGTTATCGGTGCTTGGGCGTAGTCCTCGTGGTGATGATGTATTGGTTGGAAATCTACAAATTGCCAGAGATAATCAGAAAAACTGCCGAACTCTTTTTGTATTTGTAAAAAGATTTCGGCATTATTAATTGCTGATTGAATTTTTAATTTATTTCTGACAATACCCTTGTTTTGTAATAATTTTTCCCTATCGCTATCGGTATAACAGGCGACTTTTTCTGGTTTGAAATAATCAAAAGCTTTTCGATAATTTTCTCGTTTATTCAAAATAGTTTCCCACGACAGCCCAGCCTGTGCTGACTCCAATACCAACATTTCAAACAATTTATTATCGTCAAAACAAGGCTTGCCCCATTCATTATCGTGATAGGCTACCGATAAGGGATTGTCTAAATTGACCCACGAACATCGTTTTTTATTCATCATTTATCCTATAATTACGGTTATGTGAATTAATTTCTGGTACAAGGCACATCATCGAAGATAGTATAATAAATACAGCAAGATGATGTAACGCAGTAACAGGAATTAATTCGCATCACTGTTCATAAAATGCTTAAAATATGAACAACTAGATTCCAATTGCTTAACCGTATAGGTATCGGCGTAATCTTTTTTCAGCACCTTAAAATAGGTTCTAAATTTGTCATTTTTGGTGCGTTTGAACAAGTCTTTATCGTATTTATCTTGTTTGCCTTGCCATTGATAATATTTGCCTTGTTCGGCACTGGCGAGTTGGAAAAGGATAATCGCTTTTTGTTCTCTGTCTTTGGTCAGTGTTAGGGCTTTTTTATAATAACCGATAGCCTTATCAAAAGCCTCTCCATTCATCATCATTTCCCAGCGACGCCAGCCACTGCCGTAATAATATCTTGGCTTTTGTTGCTTACCATAAAAGCCATATCGCCAATCGTTGCCATTAGAAAAATTATCAATAAATAATTGTCGGAAATAGCCCAGTTTTGAGGTGTTATATATCACATTACCGATAAGCTGATTAGCTTGTCCTGCTTTCTCATCATCGCCTTTGGCGATTGCTTGGAGTTTGACCAATTTTTCTGCCAACTCGACTTTATTCATCATCGGTTTATCTTTAATAAAATCAAAATTTCGGATAAATATCGGTAGTGTCATTGTGTGCGAAATACTGGCGTTAAAATGTTCTTCTCTATTTTGTCCGAACACTGTATTAGAAATATGATTAAATCGGTCGTATTTTCTCAATTTGGCATAGGTGGTTTTAATTTCCTTGCCCTTGTCATAATATTCATATGTGGTTGGCACAATGCCATCGGTATTGTTGATCAATCTGTAATAGGTGAGTGCTTTGGAAAAATCGCCATTATGCATGGCATTATCGCCATATAATAAATTAAATAAAGAATCTGGCGAGGTGACATTCATCTGCCGCATTAACACTTTTTTCTCAAAAGGATTTTTATCGGTTTTTTGATAAAATTGGTCAACTGATTTTGTCAGTGTATTGTCTCGCACTGATAACAAGTCAGAAAGCTTATTCTGCATTAAAAATGACTTACCCAAATCCCCCTGAATGAAATATCGGTTGGCTAAAATATCAATAACAAATTCTGTCGTGCTTGAAATTTCTTCATAGCCTTCTTCATTGGTGTTCCAATCAAACACATCGGCATATTCTTTCATCAAATGTTTTTCGAACGTTTCATCAATCACAGACTGTGTGATAATGTCATTTAACATTTTCAATGTGCTAATTTGTTTCTGATAAGCTGGGTTATCGGTACTAATCTCGTTTAGTCGCTGAATCGATGCCCCATATTTTTGCTGTAAGAAATCTAAATACGCCAGTGAAATCCCCCAAAATGCCTTATCATTAGCTGTTTGGTACAGTTTTTCACTGATGGCTCTATCTTTTTCTAACTGTTTTATAAATTGTAAATTATGGTTGTTATTTTTTAGTGGCAAGCGATTATTTTTTTGCTTACTCGCCTCATCAGGATATTTTGATAAAAAATGCCATTCTAATTGGTTTATCGTACGTGCTTGTAATACTTTCAACACTTCCGAATTAGGATTAAGCTCATAAATTTTTTCCATCATCGGTAACTGATTGTTAAACGATTGATAGGCTAATAAGAAATACGCCATTTCTTTTTCTTGGCTATTCTTTGCCTTTGCTAACAATTGATTAAAATCGTTATCGGTGCTAAATTTCATTGAACTAAATGCACTGTCTTTATGTCTTTTGGTATGTAAAAAAACTTGGAAAAATAAATAATTCGCCTTGTCCTTCTGCCCCAAACCATTCAACGCCCCAGCGTACTGGTCAAGTGCCATATAATACGGTGCGGTTTTTATATTTAGTGGTTCAACGTACTCCTCAAATGCCTGAACTGCCTCTTCAAATTTCAAATTGTAATGATAGAAACGCACTAATTGATATCCGTATCTCAATTTGATGCGTTTGTCATCGGCTTGCTTGTACCATTTGAGTAAATCAGCGATGGTTTTCTTGCTATTTAGATTTTCAACCGTTTTTGCCTCTCGCCAATCATCTTTGCTGATAATGTGCATATAGGGTTGTAAGTACTTAGCCTCAATCAAATACGTAATGCCTGTATAGTGTTGATACAGAAAATCACGATCGATTTCTTTTATACCGAGATTTTCTAATTTTCCTGTGTGTAACCAATTTTTCAAATCATCAATTGTTGCCTTATAAACGATATTTTTTGTTTGTTCATAGGTCAGTTTGTTATCAAAATAAGCTTGCCAATCCGCAATATTTTCATCAGGAATAGTGATGTTGTTATTACTATAAAATGACGGACTCGGCTCGTACAAAAACGGGGTAAATGCCTTATCGGTAATAATATCTTGGGCAAATAAATTGAAATAAATATCGTCAGGATCGCTACCACCACACGCAAGTGCTTGTTGTGAAAGTGATAGACCAAGTAGTAGGGAGAGTAGCTGTTTTTTCATAGTTGTAAATTCCTTTCACCGATAAACCGTGAATCTAGATGATAGTAAATAATATCATAATCGCCTATTTTTTTATTGAGAAAATCAACCACTTGTTGCAGTTGTTGTGGCGAGATTTCTTCTACTTTGATACGAAAACCTTTGTTGAGGAAAAAGCCAAAATAAAAACCGTCTTGTAAGACTTCTACTTCGTTATTGCCCAGTTGCTTAAAGTCTTCATTCGCCACACTGTGTTTATTTAATGCGTTGATTAATTTGTGTTTGCCCAAATGGTTGGTGACAATGCCCCACGAATAAATTGGCAAGGCAACTGTGATATTTTTTATCGGATAATCATCAATATGTTGCAGATAATTTTTCAGCAGTGCCATATCTAAAATCGAATTTTTATCATCATTTTTCAGGGGCGATGAAGTGGAATAACACATCAAAAAGACTTTGTTCACAGGGGGAATACCTGTTTTGTCTTTGAATTTAACTTGGTGCAGTCGCAGGGTAACGGAAATGTCTTTGCCTGTGATT
>PDWI01004348.1_pt1 | contig 19117 bp, 15 predicted proteins | sample 1430891 | NCBI WGS metagenome assembly PDWI01 (sample SAMN01162508, study PRJNA174530) | Oral metagenome, whole genome shotgun sequencing project. | biome: Marine environment; feature: Marine mammal; material: Swab sample of the gingival sulcus; isolation source: swab sample of gingival sulcus...
CTGTGTGTTTTGCGTTTTTTTCCCATTGTCAGATCCTCCTGAATTTGGCCTGACTTATAGCTTACCATATTGTCCAGTTTTTGGGGGCCACCGCCCACATTATTTGCTACACACAATAATGTGTAAAAGATTGTGCGTCAAGATGTGTGCAATTGCTGGAAGGTGAACTGAGGGGCCTGCGTTTAGACCTGAAACCTTAAGGGGTGATAAAAAAGAGCTACTCTTTCGGGATGTCCAAAACGATGTAATAACATACACCGGGTAGATTGTTTTTGACCAGGTAAAGCTGAGAGTGGTGTGCTTTAACCGTTCTTCAGTTACCTGAACTTTTGAACAATTTCCTCAACTGCGCGAAAAGAAATTTTTTCCTGCTCAAGTCGTAGACGTTCAGAAAACTGATTATGCAACAGAAGTTGATATACCTCCTGCTCGTCTTCTAAAAGACGGGTTAAGACTCGCTTTGTCGGGCGATCTTCTTCCCCCCAATGGGGACGATGGGTCATGAGCGTTTCTTTATCCATCAGAAAGGAACAGGCATGAGGAAAATACCTTCTGCATTGATCCAGCATGACAAAACCGTGGGTATCTATATCTCCCCAGTAATGGATATGTTTTGTGTTCAGCCACTCAATAGGTGCGAGCCGATCAAGACCGAAGCCTAATCCGAAAATTATAATTGCCCTCTTCACTTCCGGAAAGGCTAAGCCGTTAATCTCATTTTCAGTGATGAAAACCGTATCTATATCCAGGTGGAGTTTGTGGAACTGATCAACAGGAACATGGAAATCGGACAATCCTGAAATAGAGTGACTGGAATCCAGAATCCGAAACCGGATCTGGATTGGTTTAGCAAGAAAGCCATAGCGCTGTTCAAACTTTTTTACCCCCCTTGCATCCCAATCGATAGTGTCTTTTGGAAGTACCAGATCAAGCAGTTCGGTGAGCAGCTTTTTATGCTTTTCTATAAATTTGGTATCAACTTCAGGGATAGCCAACTGCCGCACATAAATCCCTGGCCGTGGAGATTTTTTCAGGAATGCCAACACCGCCAATAATTGAGGCCAGCTGTCGTAGTGGGCAAGGGCTTTCAGGGGGCTTTTTTTCAGCCAGGGTCTTAGTTCCGGGAAATCAGTGAGAAGCAGTGTACACAAGTAATCAAAACGTTCAACGCTCTGCTGCTTGCCGACAAAGCGGAACAGCAGCTCTTCTGATGGAAAAATCACTGCCAGGGGCAAGCTGTTTGCCCCCAACTGACGATGCTTGACCTCCTGCATCTCCACCTCAAAAAGATTCCTCTTCCCTGCCGCAAGCAGCTCTCCTGCCCACTGCCTGACAGCATCATGTTGCTCCAGCAATTCTAATCCTGCTGGTCTTTTCAGGGGGATCCGTCTGGGAGCGACCGGCTCCTTGTCTAAGCGGGCAGCAAGCAGGATACCTCTTTCCCATTCCCGTTCCAGTTTTTTTCGTATATCGCTAACCTCTGTCCAGTCGCTCAAACTCCTCCCACCTCTCTTTTTTCTCGCTCTTTCTGAAACTCTTGTATGGTAAGGCAACGCAGCTGAGATTCCATTCCGCCTTCATTATGGACAAAACCAACCGAGGATACATAGGGTTCAATGGTGTGAATTTTCTGCAGGGGAGTGACGATCAAAAGCTGTAAATTGAGTTCCTTAAACAAACTCAGGGCATATCTCGTTGACTCATCAGAGCCGCGGCCAAAGGCCTCGTCTATGACGACAAAACGAAAACTTCTGGACGTAATGGCGCCTCGTTCAAGTCCAAACTGATACACAAGGCTTGCAGCAAGAACGGTATAGGCCAGCTTCTCTTTCTGGCCTCCTGATTTTCCTCCAGTATCGGTGTAGTGTTCATATTCGCTCCCATCCTCCTGATAACGCTCGGAGGCTGCAAAAGTAAACCAGTTACGCACGTCGGTAACCTTCTTCACCCACCTTCTGTCTATATCAACAGCTTCAGGCCGTCCTCTGAATCGTTCTATGAGTCTGCGCACCTCATGGAACTTCTTTTCTGCGTACTGCTCTTCCTCTGTTCCGGTAATGGAATCCGTGCCACAAATACGCAGCTGCTGATGAAAATCTCGAATATCCGGGTCTGTGCTCCTGGCAGTTTCCAACTCAACGTATCTGCCTGGATTGAACTCTATTCCTGCAAGAGAAAGATTGATTTTCCCGATTCGCTCTTGAATCATCCGGTTCTGCTTCTCAAGGTTGGCCTGAAACTGAACGACTTCACGGATAGTGTTCTGGTTGAGGGATTCTTTAAAATTTCGTTCATATCTGGGCAGGTCATCTCCCTCCAGATCCTCCAGCATCTTCTCGTATTCGGAACCAGCCCTGAGGGTTCTGTCGACCTCACGGGTTTCGACTTCAAAATCGTTGCAGTAATTGTGCATTGCTGCAATAATCTTTTCTTCCAGTTTTTTTAACCGCGTTGCAAAAGCATCAATCTGTTGTGTAAGCCATGTGTACATCTTCTGCTCACTGGCCTGACACGACTCTACAGTTAGCTGATGCCCTCCCAGCACCTCCTCTTTTATTGCTTCAAGGTCTTCAAAAACTTCAGTCAGGATGGATTGGTCAAGACTCTCGATAGAGTTTATGCACTGCTCAAGCTCGTCACGGGATTGCTGAGATTGCTGGTCAAGACGCCCCTGATCACCAAGCAATTTTTTTTCCTTCTCCTCGGTGGCTTCCAGTTTTTCTTCTGCCTCTTTGAGTTTGGTGGTCAGGGTTGCAAGGGTATCAGATGTTGCTTTCAGCTCTTCCATCTCCCTTTGCATATCATCCGCTCGTTTCGCATCACTTTGCCAATCTTGCTCGTCAAAATCGGTAAACGCTTCCAGAGCTCGTATGGCTTTTAAAATCTCGTCATTCTTTCCTTTTTTGTCCTCTATCTTGGCAAGCCTGACTCCAAGCTGTTCAATTACCTGTTCACAGTGCTCAATATCCCCTGTGATTACGCTAATTTTCTTTCTGTTATCCCACCCGAGGATATACCTTCTACGATCATCCAGCCGATACCGGTCATCTTTTTCATGGCGAAGACCGCCACTTTTGACCTGTCCGGCCAGAGTTATGGCCTGTTTTTCTCTACGAAAACGGGTGGTATCCCTGCAACAAATATAGTTGAATCGTTTCAACAATGCATACTCAAGCCAGTTGGCATAGACCGACTGTGGTTTGATTTCTATCTTTTTTACCAGAGAATCGGGGTCATAGGGTGGCGTATCCTGGACATTATCAAGAGCAACCTTGTAATAAACTAACCGCCCTTTGAGATGGGTATCATCGACATATTTTGCAACATCTGGGTAATGTTTCTCCGGCACAAGCAGAGACAAGCCAAAGTTATGCAGAACCCTTTCCATAGCCCCTTCCCACTGTTTTTCCGACTCCCGAACCTGGAGCAGTTCACCAACAAACGGTATCTCATCAACAGTAAGCTGGAGTTTGCGGCACATCTCTGCCCTGAGGTTAATCAATCTGGAGTGTATATTACTCTGTCGCGCACGCAGCGAGTCAAGCTCGTCACAAAGATCGTCATACTCTGCTCTCTTCTGTTTCAATGCCACAGCCTCCTTGGTTACAGATTCCTGCAACCTTTTGGCCGCATCTTCAGCCTCCCTAGCCACCTCTATGAGGCGGGTTTGATTTGCCCTGAAAACCTCTCGCGTCTCCACCAGAGATAAACCAACCTCCCCGGCCAGTTGACGGTATTGCTCTGCTCTCTTTTTCCTGGTTTTCTTTCTCGTGAGTAAACCTTCTTTTTCTTTCTTCAGCTGTTCCAGGCGATCCCCGCCATTTTCCGCTATAGCCCACTTCAGTTCTTCTGTGTCTCTTCTCCAGTCATTTTTCTGCTGAGCTAAAGCACAAAGTTCACTTTCCAGTTGTTCCAGTTTCCCGGTCACCGTCTTGAGCCGCACCTCAAGCAGTTCAGCCTTTATTGAAGAAAAGTAGCCAGGCAACGCCTCCCGACATAATTGCATCTCCTCGTTGTCTTTTACAATAGCGCTATACTGGTGATAGTTTTCAACCAGTGGTGAAAGCTGGCGAATCTGCTCCTTTGCCTTAAGCACTGCATCATAGGCACGCTGCAGGTCGTCATAATGGGCTATCAGCGCAGTAATGTCGGTTTTCACATCAAAGGACTCCAGCATATGCTGACGAACAAACTCGGTGAGATTACCTACGGACTTCATGGAGACGGTCTGATGGAAAAGTTCCAACGCCTGTTTGTGTTGAATGCCGAACTGTCGCATAAACTCAGCGCTGTACTGAGGAAAGGTTTCAAATATATCAAGACTATCTTCAGCCCGCAGCTGTTTTTTCAAATCGCCAAGGTCTGAGCCAAATCCAGAAAAATGCTGTGAAATGGTCAAGGGGGTCTTCGCCACAATATAATATCTGTCGGGCTGTCCCTGCTTATCCTTGCACCAGAAGACCTGTGCCAGGGTGATTTTCTGGTTATAGCCCTTGTTAAAAAACACCCCAAGGACCACTGAATAGGAATTATGATCCCGCAACGCCACGGGGGTGGAGGAAGGGCCGAACTCACTTCTTTCGGTCTTATAGTATCCAAGGACATAAGAGCGCAGGGAGCGTTCTTTTCTCTCTGCACCTGCTGCTTTATTGAAGGCTGCTCTATGGGCCGGTACAAAAAGCGTGGTTATTGCATCCACAAGGGTGGATTTCCCGGAACCGATATCTCCAGTAACCAGGCAGTTTTCTCCGTCCGGCTGGAGTGACCAAACCTTTTTATCAAAGGTTCCCCAGTTGTACACCTCGAGTCTTTCCAGGCGGAAACCAGCATGTTCGTCACTTCTGGTAAAATCAAACAGAGGTGTCTGCACGGCGCTCTCCACTAGCTTGGGGCTTTTCAGTTTGAAGATACGTCTGATACTCTTTTAACCGCTCGTCCATTTCATTGAGCCAATGCGCGTTTATAAACGCCTTGAGGATGCGCTTGACCTCAATGGAATTATCTTTTCCCGGCAACCTGCGGACAAAACCCAGTTCAACGACTTTACTTATATGGGCGTCAACCTTGTCCACCAGCTTGGCTTCATTTACCCCGGTGGGCAAAAAGGTAGAGAGCATTTCAACAATCTCGTCCCTGCTCATGATAAGACGTGTATCCTCACCAGAGGCATCAAACTCTGCAAGCCGCTGTCTCAGCAAGGCAAGCAGCAGGCTCACAGGATAAGAGAGCTGCCTGCGACCGACTAACCTCGGCAACGGCTCCTCCTCCCCCTCAACCTCTTTATATTTGAGAAAGGCGTACCCTTCGGATTCATCTACGATTAGAGACAGCCCCATCACGGATACATAATGTGAGAGGGCCACTTGTTCACTGATCAGTTGCTGCCATCCAGGCAGATCGTTCTCCCGGTACACCACTCCTTTCATCAGATTAATGACAATTTTTGAAATACCTGAATGTAGATTATCCATTGGCACAACAATCATCTGGTAAAAATTACTCTTGGCACCTGAACATGTTTTTCAGCAGAACCCCCGTTATGCAGGATGATTTCTTCCTGCCGGTCCTCATCAAAGACCGCTCTCTTCTCCGCAGCAATAGAGAAGTAGGTAACAAGCTCGGCCACCCCTTTTTCCACCGGATACCGGCTTGTCAGTTCACTAAGCGAGACCTGTTCTCGCCCCCGCAGCATGCTGCTGATCCGGTCCTCCAGTTTCGCTCTATCCACAACAAACTGCTCAAACAGGATATCGGTGTTAATAGCAGAACTATCTGCATCCTCAATATCCACCTCGACTACCGGCTTAACAGGAGGGGAAAACGGTGGTCTTTCAAAAGGCAAGGCCACGGTTGCAGCCGACGCATCAACTTCCATGAACATTGTTTTGGGCAGATTATCCCGCACTTCAATTGCAGTTTTCTGAATTTCCTGGAGAATTTCAACAATGCGCTTGTTTTCAAGATAGGTCTTGTCATCAAGGAATCTGCGCAGCTGTTTGGAAAGTTTTGCCACTGTACGCTGAGTATAACCGGAAGCTTCAAGCCAGTCATAGTGAATGTTCTTGAGGCGAGGATCAAGCTCAAGTTCCTGGACAGCATCAAACCCCATGACCTGTGATAACATCTCCGAGAACTCAAGCTGCCTTTCAATTGACATAAGAAAATTCCAAAAGACCTGAAAACTTCTTCCCTGATCTGAATTTGAGATAGCATCACGTTCATTGAGAATGTCCTCCAGTAGCTCCCCTTTACTCCCGTCCCAGGTTGCTATTTTCTCGCGAACCTCTTTGTCTAGTTGCTTAAAATTATTCTCAACCTCACGAAAATCTCGCAACAGTCCGATCGCGGTACTTTCCACCTGCTGAATTCGATCTCGCAAAGCTGTACTACTTAGCGTCGTCATCTTACCGTCTCGGATGGAGTCAATTTCCTGATCAATTTCCCGTTTTTTCTTCTGTAGCTCGATTATTCGTTTTTCAGGATCAACTTCAGTGCCATCAATCATTTGACGGAGCAAGTCAAACACCATCATCAGCCTTGACTCTGTGCCGACAAACTTTCGAGCAGCAAGACTGTCCAACCAGCTGATTGCTTTTTCCGTTGCTGCAGTAATATCATAGGCAGGCTCATCTGATGTTGAAGGATAAAACTTTCTCAACCAGCCTTTCTCATCCTGTGCCCACTCTTCAATATATTCTGAAGCAGAGCGAGGAAATTTATCTTCTCCTTCAACTTCTCTTAATTGAAACAACATATCTTCAAGTTTCGAAACAAGATCAGCCTGAGATATCTCACGAACATTTTCAGCAAGATACACCTGATGTAAAAAACTCAGTATCAAGGGTGCATGATCAGCAACAAGGAGGCGCCAGGCAGCGTGCGTTTTCCTTAACGTAGCTAACGTGTCATAATCAAGGTTCATCTTGTTGTAGCGTATGGAAATGACATTTGAGGATACGTTGTTTTTGTCATTTTTTCTTCCTGCCACTTCGCTCTTTAAAAAAGAGACGGATGGGAACCCGGTCAAGCTCCAGTCCTTCACGAAAGCGATTGGTCAGATAACGTTGGTAGGAGAAGTGGATGCCTTTGGGGTGACTGGCCACCACAGCAAAGGTGGGTGGTGCGGTGCCTAACTGGGCGGTGTAGAACAGCTTGAGGCGGCGTCCCTTGTACATGGGTGGTTCGTGCTGTTGGGTTGCGGCTTCCAAAAGTCGGTTAAGTGCTGAGGTGGGAAAACGCATGTTGAACTGGCGATGAACCTTGCCGATCTCTGGAAAGATACGCTTTATGCCGTAGCCATCCAGCGCTGATACCCTGAAAATTGGGGCAAAGGGGATGTAATTGGTGGCCATTTCCACCTCTTTAAGCAGCCACTCCTGGCGTTTCTTGTCACCTTTAATCAAATCCCACTTATTCAGCAGAATGATCAAAGCCTTACCATGCTCCTGGGTGTAGCCAATCACCTTGGTATCCTGCTCAGTGATCCCCTCATCTGCATCAATGATGACCATGGCAATATCGCAGCGGTTCAATGATTTAAGCGCTTTTAAAATGGAAAATTTTTCAATTTTATCGGTGGTTTTTCCTTTACGCCTAATTCCAGCAGTATCGATGAGCAGATAGTTATACTGGTCTCTGCTCAGTAACGTGTGCACTGCATCACGGGTGGTACCGGAGATGTTGGAAACCACCATCCGCTCCTGGCCGATGATGGCGTTCACCATGGAGGATTTCCCCACATTGGGACGGCCAAAGAACGCCAGCTTAATAGTATTTTCAGGGAGTTCCACTTTTTGTTCGGTCTGCTCAAGGTGATCGGTCAAGGCATCCATCAAGGTTCTGAAGCCGTAACCATGATCCCCAGAGAGCGCCCACAGCGCTTCCACGCCGAGCTCCCAGAAAGGCGAGAGGAGTTCGTGCTCAATTTCCGGCCCGTCAATCTTATTCACGATGAAAAAGACCCGTTTCTCTGTCCGCCGAAGCATAGTAACAATGTCAATATCCACCGGGGTCAGCCCTTGGCGACCGTCCATGAGAAAAAAGATAATATCAGCCTCCTCAATGGCCAGCATAGCCTGATGACGAATGTGGTTGGTGATGGTATCGTCTTCATCATCAATGCCGCCGGTATCAACCAGGGTAAAAGGATGATCTTCCCAGCTCACATTGGCGTAATGACGGTCGCGGGTCACCCCAGGGGTGGGATCAACCAGCGCATTACGGCTTTTGGTCATCCGGTTAAACAGGGTGGATTTACCTACATTTGGGCGTCCTATCAGGGCAACTAAGGTATCTGCAGCAGTTGTCATCTATCTTGTTTGTCAAGTTGAACCTGGCACTGCTTACAGAGTGCACGCAGGGCCTGGTACGAATTATTTTCTGGATGCTCCAGCAGGTTGAGAAGTGTGCTTAGCGCTGGCTTAAGAAATTGTTTAAAAAAGGGTTTCCCCCGTGTTTTTGTTAAAAAGGCGTAGGCCCCTATGATCTGCAGGTTACGCTGTACAGAAAGTGTTACGAGTTCCTGGCGGAGTTGATCAGGATTATACTCGATGAGTTGCTGGAGCTCATCCAGATACACTTCCACCAGTGTGTTTTGTGTCTTGTTTTCAAGACCAGCATAAGGATCAATGAGCAAGGAGGCAAGGTCATAAGCCAGAGGACCAAGGCTCCCACCCTGAAAATCAATAACCCGAACCTTATCATCCGTAATCATAATGTTGCGGCTTTGAAAATCACGGTGGAGGAAGAAATGACTCGGAGCTTGAGCAGCTTTTTTTGCCAGGTGTAAACACTCAGTCTCAACAGGGGCTCGATTAAAACCCAGATGCAGGTAATGCTCACAAAAAGCGCGTAAAAAATAGCCTGACTCCTTCTCAACCATGAGCCGGATATCATAAGAGGGACTGTCCCAACACCACTGTTGCCTGAACGCCTTTCCACCTTGTACCTGCATGCGGGCAAGCATTCGCACGGCCTGCTCGTACTGTTTGAGAACACGCTGGGTCATCCCGTTTTCTTGCACCAACAGATCGTGAAGCCTTGTATCACCTAAGTCTTCGCAGACAACCATATTGGTTTCCGCATCCATCCCGAAAATAGCTGGTACTGGTACCTGTTGTTGCTGCAGATGGAGACCAATTGCATAAAAAGCTGCTGCTTCTGCAGCACCAAAAGATTGATCTTGCGGAGGAAGCACACACATCACGTTTATATCTGAAAAAGATAAGCGGATAAAGGATCTGGTAGAGCCGTCGGCAACAATCTGTTCAATTATTGGAACTCCATTGGGAACACTTTTTTGCTGTTCCAGCAACTGGGCAGCTTTTGCTCTGATGGTCTGCGCTTCAATCATGACCATCCATCCCGGTAACAATGGCATCTGCAATCACGCTCTCTGGGGCGATCACCGCATTTTCCCACACAACAGCGTTGGTTAGGCTTGCACCAGCACCAATGACCACATTTTTACCCACAACTCCCCAGCCGCTAAAACGCACATCCTTACCAATGAGAGCTGTCGTATCAATGATCCATTGTTTGGCCTGCGGATGACCAGCCAGCAACCTCTTATGCAGCTCAAGGTAGTCTGCAGGAGTTCCCATGTCACACCAAAAACATCCGTCAACAGGGTAGGCCGCTATATCACCTGAGGCAGCCAATTCGCTATACAAATCAATGATGTGAAAAAAAACTGTCTCCGGGATCATCTCTATGACGTGGGGATCAACCACATGGACTCCAGTGAACGCTTTGGTACTGTTCTGCGCTCCTGAAAAAGAAGTGATCTTTCCCTTGTCCATGGTCAGCGAATTAAACCTGGGATAATCATGCACGGCCATGGTTACTTTCGCTTGCGTATCAGCGTGAAACTGATACAGAGCTGCGAGGTCAATATCGTGGTAAATATCCCCATTCATGACCAGCACCGGTTCAGCGGAAAAATGGCGCAGCGCTTCTCTGAGGCTTCCACCGGTCCCAAGTATCTCCTGCTCTTTCTGGATGATGACCTCAGGATACTGTGCAAGCGCTTCTCTCATTTGCTCTGCCAGATGATGGCAGTTCACCACTATCTTGTTACAGCCAGCCTCTTCAAGCATCTTCAGCCCTATGTCAAGCAGAGGCTGATTGCAGACAGGAAACAGTGGCTTAGGCTTTATATGGGTATATGGCTTTAACCGGGTACCAAACCCGGCAGCTAAAAGTATGGCCTGCATTACATTTTTTCACTGGTGATATGGAACAACCGGGCTTATCATGGAAAGATTGAGTGCTCTGTCAGTGGTCAGCCATAATTGATCTTGACTTGAACGGATAACCACTCTAAGTTCATCTCTTTGTACATTTTCCTTCCCATCCTTGCAACATCTCGGAATAAAATAAATGATTACATTACTTGATTATGGCGCTGGAAACGTTCGTTCAGTGATCAATGCCATTGAGCATCTTGGTGAAACCGTTACTCCGGTAGATACTGCAGAAGGTATTCGAAATGCCCAGCGGTTAGTGTTTCCTGGCGTGGGAAATTTTGGTGCCATGATGCAGATCCTGCGGGAAAAGCAACTGGTTGACCCGCTCCTTGAATATCTGCATGCAGACAAACCATTTTTTGGCATCTGCGTTGCCTTGCAGTCCCTTTTTGCCTTTAGCGAAGAAGCACCTGATGAGCCGGGGTTAGGGATTTTACCAGGTGTGGTAAAACGATTTGCTGTTGACCTGTCTGTTCCTCATATTGGCTGGAATGGTGTCACTGTGCACCAGTCATCCCCGCTTTTTCAAGGACTTGAGGGGAATGAAAAGTTCTACTTTGTCCACTCCTACCATGTTGCTCCTGAAAGCGATGAGTACACGCTTACCACAACGGATTACGGGTATACTTATGTCAGCTCTATCCGGAAGGGCAACATGGTCGCCACCCAGTTTCACCCGGAAAAATCTGGTAAGGCTGGGCTCAAACTGCTTGAGAACTTTTTATCAGCTCATAAAGAAACCATCACGCCTGCCAGGAATACGGCCCCGACCAAGCTTGCCAAACGAATTATCGCCTGCCTGGATGTTCGTTCCAATGACCAGGGCGATCTGGTGGTTACCAAAGGTGATCAATATGATGTGCGGGAAAAAGGTGATGTGCGCAATCTTGGTAAACCTGTAGAGCTTGCCCGTGAATACTACGAGCAGGGCGCTGATGAAATTACCTTTCTCAACATCACCGGGTTCAGAGACTTTCCGCTGGAAGATATGCCCATGATCGAGGTGCTGGAGAAGACCTCGACAAACGTCTTTGTGCCGCTGACCATAGGCGGCGGTATCCGTGACTTCACTGACTGCAATGGTAAGTACTACTCTGCACTTGATGTGGCCTCTGCCTATTTCCGTTCAGGTGCTGACAAGGTTTCCATCGGCTCAGACGCGGTACTCATCGTTGAAGAGGTAATAAAGCAGGGGAGGGCCACGGGATTAAGTTCTATTGAACAGATTGCCAGGGTGTATGGTAACCAGGCTGTGGTTATCTCTGTTGATCCGCGCAGGGTGTATGTCAATGCGCCAGAAGATGCTCCGAAACACACTGTGATGAAAACGGCAATTCCAGGGCCGAATGGTGAAGAATACTGCTGGTATCAATGCACCATCAAAGGGGGACGCGAGGGACGCGATCTGGATGCAGTAACCCTGGCAAAGGTATGCGAAGAGCTGGGAGCCGGTGAAATCTTGCTCAACTGTATCGACCGCGATGGTACGAACTCCGGTTTTGACATTGAACTGATCAACGCGGTTTGCGGCAAGGTCACCATTCCGGTAATTGCCTCAAGTGGTGCTGGCTGCAGTGAGCATTTCAACGAGGTTTTTACCGCCACCAAGGCAGAAGCAGCACTGGCAGCCGGGATTTTCCACCGCAAGGAAGTTCCCATCGCCGAAATGAAAGCCTACCTTGCGGACAAGAAGGTGGATATTCGCCTTTAAAAGGCTGCGTTAGAACGTCAAACCAAGGTGGTTACTCACCTGATGACGAATCACCTGAAAGACATGGCTGAGCTTTATAGGTAAACAGTAAGATACTTAGAGATATTCGGGCTTTGTGTCCAGGCCTTCGCTCAACCCCACCACCACAATACCAGCCTTGTCAGCAGCTCGAATCATAGCTTCCCTATCAAACATGAGGGATTGACCAGCTTCCACGGCAAGCACTGCCCCCTTAACTTCGGCCAGAGTTTGAATGGTTTGCTCGCCGGTTGCAGGCAGGTCAAAACGGAAATCCTGGTTGGGCTTCTTGCGTTTCACCACCACGGCCCCGGACCCGGATAATTTGCCTCCACGCCTGATTGCAGCATCAGTGCCTTCTATGGCTTCCACCGCCAATACGGTCCGTTCACGCACCACAACGCACTGGCCGATATCGAGCCTTCCAATTGCTGCCACCATGGACCAGCCAAACTCGATATCTTCCAGCTGTTCAGGTGTTGGCTTTTTGCGGGTGAGCAGCCCCTTGGGAAAGAAAAGATGATCCAGATAACGGGTGGAAGCGATGACACGAATGCCCTCTTCCTCAAGGGTTGCAGCAACAGCTCGCAGGATAGCATCATCAAGACGTTTATCGATCTTGTTCCACAGGGTCAGCCCTTTGATATCCGGAAGGATATCTTTAAACATCCTGGTTTTGGTGATGGTTCCGGCAAAGGCTGTTTCCTGGACGCCCTGGGCTTTTAAAAAGGTAATAATTTTGCCAAGCTGGCCTAGCTTTACCCAGCAGATACTATCAGCCAGATGCTCCAGTTCAGGCAAGGTTTCATTGGTATGGGCCACCGCAACAACCCGGTGCCCCTGCTTTTGTGCTGCCTCTGTGAAGAGTAAAGGGAACTGTCCTCCTCCTGCTATAAGCCCTATGTTTGACATGACAATGGATATTTTTTAGCCGTCTATGGTGCGTTTTACCACACCCCGGTTACTGGAGTGAAAAAAGTCCACCAGAAGCTGCACTTCAGCACAATCAGACATCTCCTCTTCAATTTGAGCCAATGCATCTTTGAGCAACAACTGAGGAGAACGGAACAGCAACTTGAAGGATTCATCAAGCATTTTAATGGTATCCCGCTTCATCCCGGCGCGGCGTAATCCAATCTTGTTTATTCCGGCAATACGCATGCGGTTACGGGTCCCTTCCAGAATAATGTACGGCGGTACATCCAGCGTAATTCCGGACATGCCGCCCACGTAAGCATAATCACCAATACGGCAGAACTGGTGGATAGCTACCAGCCCACCAAGGTTTGCATGATTACCAATCTCTACATGACCAGCAAGGGTCGCTACATTAGCCATGATTGCATGATTCTTGATAATGCAGTCGTGGGCGATATGGCAGTAGGCCATTATCATATTACTGTTGCCAATCACTGTTTTTCCATTCCCCTTTTCAGTCCCACGGTGAATGGAAACATACTCACGGATCTGATTATCATCGCCAATAATCAGCTCAGTGGGCTCACCGTTGTAATGCATATCCTGTGGTGGAGCACCAATGGAGGTGTATGAACCAATGACGTTACGGGCACCGATGGTAGTGTGGCCAGAAATAACAGAGTGGGCACAAATTCTGGTTTCGGGGCCAATGGTAATCGGCCCATCAATAACGACATACGGGTCAATAACGGCAGAGCTGTCTATATTGGCCTTTGGGTCAACCACTGCAGTGGGATGTATACACATAAAATCTTCCTATTCTTCAAACCTGAGCTGCAGGATACAGCCCGATGTATTTTTTAGTATAATGTGTTAAGGGCTTGGCCTGGTCTCAGGAAAAGGTGGCCATCAGCTCGGCTTCAGTGACAAGTTCATCATTCACATATGCTTTGCCAGCCATCTTGGTTAATTTAGGCTTTGCCTTGATCAACTCAAGCTTAAAGATGAGCTGGTCACCAGGGCGAACTATTTTACGAAAACGCACCTTATCAAGGCCGGCAAAATAGACCAACTTCTCTCCAATCATTTGGCGATCTGAAAGATAGGCAAGTATCCCGCCGGTTTGTGCCATGCCCTCCAAAATAAGCACTCCTGGCATGACTGGTTCACCTGGAAAATGTCCCTGGAAAAAAGGTTCACCCATGGATACGTTTTTCAAGCCAGTTATACTCATCTTCTCTTCAAAATCCAGGATACGGTCAACCAAAATAAATGGGTATCTGTGTGGAAGAAGATCAAGAATACCTTTAATATCAATGGGCAGTTGTACTTCAGCGCCTTGTTTCATCACTCTTCTCCCTTTTTTAAATCACTTTGATTAAGCTGTGCCTTTACCTCATCTAACTCTTTTCGCAAGCGGCGCACTTCCTTAATAGTGTCTGGAATACGACCATACGCCATGGCTGCACGGCCCCACTGTTTTGCATCAATTGCCGGAGCACCACCTATCACAGCACCAGGTTTCTGGTTGTTATGTACCCCGCTTCTGGCAGCTATCATAACGCCATCGCCGATCTGGATATGCCCTTTTATTGCGGTTTGCCCTCCAACCAGCACACTTCGGCCAAGGGTGGTGGAACCGGCAATGCCCACCTGTGCCACCAGCACTGCGTTTTCCCCAATCACCACATTATGTGCCACCTGGACCAGATTATCGATTCGGGCACCGGACTTAATCCAGGTTGTACCAAAGGCGGCCCGATCTATACAGGAACAGGCGCCGACCTGTACATCATCATCAATGCGTACATTCCCCACCTGGGGTTTTGAGTAATGGTTGCCCATTGTGTCAGTGGCAAAACCAAATCCATCACTGCCAATAATAGCCCCATGATGGATGGTGACGCGGCTGCCAATTATGCTGTCATCTGCAATACACACATTGGGGTAAAGCACGGTTTCATCGCCAATAGTGACATTATTGCCGATCACCACGCCGGGATGGATGACCACCCGCTCACCAAAGGTGACGTTATTGCCCAGGGCTGCATGCGGCCCAATGGAAACCTGTTCAGGAATGGTACAATTTTCACCGATGGTGGCAGCGGGATGCGTGCCTGTTGCTGTAAAAGGTTCTTCCAGCAGCAACATATGGATACGAGCCGCTGCAACATCTGGCTGATCAACAGCAATGCAGGCCATATCCACTAACTCAACACCAAAGGGGACGATACATCCACTGGCCTTGCTCTTTTCAAGGCTGGCTGCCTTTTTCTTATCCAGTAAAAAGGTCAGCTCCCCTGGGACTGCCAGCTCCATGCCGTTGAGCGCAGTGATCTCAATCTTTTCGTCACCGATAACAGTGCCACCAACATGGTCGGCAAGTTCTTTGAGTGTGTATGCACGTGTCAATGTATTCTCCTGTTACGCTGTTTTTTTCCTGAAGCATTCATGTTTTACCTTTCCTGTGCTCCATATTCATTGGTGCCCACCAGGGCGGCTCGACCTTAGCGTATTTCCTGGTCATCGTAAAGTAAAACCGCAGCCCGTTTGTCCATAAACTGATCAAGCCCAGCCTGCCAATCCTGCTCAAGTTCAGGTATGGGGACGCCATTTTCAAGAGCAATACGCAGCTGCTTACTCCCAAGAATCAGGTCCATGGGCAGTCGCTTGAAGTCATACTCATAGGGCGGTTCTTTATAGGAAAAATCGTGAGGATACAGGATCTGCATCGCCTGGAGCAAGGTCAGGCTGGTACGATACGGTTTAAACTGATGGGGAGCAACCACGTGGATATGAAATCCGTTGCACCCCTGTCCTGCCCACTTGCCTGAAGTTGGTTCAAAGACCAAGGGGCGCAAGATACAACCTGGCAGATCCACTTTACCGACAAATTCCAGTACCTGCTTATGGTCCAGGTAGGGGCTTCCAAAAAGCTCAAAAGGCAGGGTGGTGCCTCTCGCTTCCGAGACGGTCGTTCCTTCCCAGATCACCTGTCCAGGGTAGACCAAAGCTGTGTCAGAAGTGGGCATATTAGGGGATGGAAAAACCCAGGGAAACCCTGTTTCTGAAAAAAACATGCTCCGCTGCCACCCTTGAACCAGCACAACCTTAAGTTCAACATCAATGCTCAGTTCATCAGCACAGAACCGTGCCAGCTCACCCAAAGTCAGGCCATGGCGCATGGGGATAGCACACATGCCCACAAAGGAACGATACGCATCTTCAAGCACATTCCCCTCAACCAGATGGCCGCCAATGGGGTTAGGCCTGTCCAGGATAGCCACGCTAACCCCGGTTTCAGCTGCCACCTCCATACAGTAAACAACGGTCCAGATAAAGGTGTACACCCGGGTTCCCACATCTATGAGGTCCACCAACAGAATATCTATCTCGCTGAACATCTCAGGGTAAGGGCGACGAGTTTCACCGTAAAGCGAGTAACACTGCAGCCCTGATGCAGGGTCAATGATATGGCCGGACTCAATCATATTATCCTGTTTATCACTGTAAAAGCCATGTTGGGGGGAAAACAGGGTGGTGAGCTGTCCGGGAAAGGCATGGGCGATAACATCCCGGCTATGGGTCAGGTTTCGGTCAGTGGATGCCTGGTTGGAAAGCAGACCAAGCCGTTTTCCCTGTACCCAGGAAGGTTGGTTACGACAAAACTCCTCTAACCCAATGGAAATCAAGATGGTACCTCAATCAAAAAAGAACACATTCTAAAAGTGTGCCCAACACGATGTGTGGAGCTGGTTTGTTTAACAGACGCACTATACAGTGTTCTGCCTGCTTTGAAAAAGGGAATTCGTCAGTCTGGCTTGACAGGATGCAATCAGACCGGTGTACTCAACTCCAAAACCTGGCCCATTGTTCGATTCCTGGCAGCCAGTGGATCGTGGTTACATGGGGGTGGCACCAGGCCAGGTCCCAGCAGTGATGCTCCCCTGCCTGCCAGAGTTGTGCCTGCCACAAGACCCAGCCCTTTCCAGGAGCATCATCACGGGATGTATTGACCTCCATCTGCAGCCATAAGATGGGGCGTTGCTCCGTTTCTGCCCAGCTGTTCATACGAGCAGACAGGGAGGAGCCCTTGTCGTGTAAGTAATTTGTCAGGTAGGTATTATAAAGAACCACAGGGCTGGCTGGATGGACAGGAATATGGGTGTGTAGGAAGTGTTCCAGATCCTCTGGCAGCTCTCCCTTACACAGGGTAAGTTGCTTTCCTTCCTGCTCCAGCTCACGCAAGGCCTGGATACCTTCCTTTAACCTGGCCATTCGCTCAACCTGATCACCCCAGATAAAGGCTGCCAGGGTAAGTTCATCATCAAGACTTGCCAGAGAAAGGATGTTTTTATCGCATCCAGTTCTAGATAGAATGTCTATAGGACGTTTAGCCTGTGGCAGCGGAAAATCCCCCTTTGAGTTCACCGTAAACTGGGACGTTTTTCCACTCCCCAAAGCTATGATATTTTGTTGCCTACTGTGCGCTATAATTTCGAAACAACGACGCTCAGCCACCAGGTTAAGTCCGGCACTGGATCCCAGATCAACCAAATGGATTTCGCCCCATTCTGTGTAAAGTAGCGGCAACAGCCAGCACAACCCGCGGCCAGTTTCATTGGTCTGCACCTGTTCAGTTGCTATAAATTCAGCTAATCTCTGCTGCAGCGCAGTAACTGTTTGCACCAGGACTTGATCAAACTGGGGATCGCCCTCAACATAAGCACCACCTGCAGTGGGGAAAAACTGCGCCAGTTCATACGCCTCAGGATGCTCTGCAAGGATGCTTTTATGGATTCCAGCTGCAAAAAGCAGTGGTACGTCAAAGGATTTTCTCTTGCGTGCAGCAGCTGTAAGCCATATTCCAAGCGGCTGTTTCTTGCGAAGCCACCCTGCTGCTGCACACCATAACCGGGTAAAAAGAGGGGAATACCCAGACGCGAATTCAGCCTGTTTTTCAAAACGGCGGATCAGTCGCTGCTGAAAACTCGGTTGACAGTCCCTGCCATTTTTTTGGGGATTATCAGTTCCACCACAATCCATTACACAGGAATCTCGAGAAGAAAAAGGTGCTCTGTAAAAAGGCAAAGGGGCATGGTCTCAGGAGATATTGTCATCAAGCACCGACCTCACCGCTTTACTTAAAGCACTCATGGTAAGCGGTTTCATAAGTATGACACGCACCCCAAAATCCTTTACGCTCTGCTCATCCAACCGTTCACAGTATCCTGTGCAGATAATGATCGGCAGGCCTGGAGCACGTCGAGCGATTTCTTGTGCCATCTTGTCGCCGCTCAGCCCAGGCATATTCATGTCCGTAACGACCAGGTCAAACTGCTTTGGGTCTTGGCAAAAAATATCCATCGCTTCCTGACTGCCCACCGCACCAGTAACCGCATATCCGAGCAAGCTCAATATGTCTCTGCCAATATCCACCAAGCTCTTTTCGTCATCAACAAACAAAATCCGTTCCTTGCCATTGGCCATTTGGACAACTTCATCAACGTGCTCACGGGGATAGCTGGTTGCTGAAACCGGAAAATAGACCCGCATGGTGGTACCAACGCCAACAGTGCTCTCTACCAGGATCGCTCCCTTGTGGCTTTTCACTATGCCGTGGACCACAGACAACCCCAGCCCAGTACCTTTATTCTGGGATTTGGTGCTGAAATAGGGATCAAAAATGGTATGTACCACTGATGGGGAAATACCGGTTCCTGTGTCCTGCACCACCAGTTCTATACAGTCACTCTCCTGCATTTCTGCTTTAGCGGCATGGGGCATATTTTTCATGGAAATAAAATTGAGCGCCACGGTAAGTGTACCGCCACTTATCTCCATGGCATGGTAGGCATTGGTACACAGGTTCATGATAACCTGATGAATTTGCGTGGGATCAGCAATGATCTGTTGTTCCGTTGCCAAGTTGTGAACCAGCTTGATATTTGCTGGCAAGGAGGCCTTGAGCAATTTCAGGGTCTCCTTGACAATGGTGCTGAGCCCTACCGGTACCAGCTTTTTTTCCTGCATGCGGCTAAAGGTTAAAATTTGGGCCACCAGGTCTTTGGCACGGTTCCCGGCATCCAGGATCAGCCTGAATTTTTTTGCTGCAGAGTGATCAGACAGGAGTTTATGAGTTAGCCACTTTTTGTTTTTGTAACATCCTGTCTTTTCGACGCAATACTACCCTCACGTCTGTAAGACCCCATCAGCTACTTTC
>PDWI01004350.1_pt1 | contig 19115 bp, 17 predicted proteins | sample 1430891 | NCBI WGS metagenome assembly PDWI01 (sample SAMN01162508, study PRJNA174530) | Oral metagenome, whole genome shotgun sequencing project. | biome: Marine environment; feature: Marine mammal; material: Swab sample of the gingival sulcus; isolation source: swab sample of gingival sulcus...
GCGTTTGTTCTTTGGAATTTGTCTGTTTTTAAAACCCCCTCTTGGTTCGTATGTCCTAAAGATAATCTATAAGGAATATCTTTTAAACCTCCTGAAAAACTAAGGTTTACATCAGAAGTTGGTGCTCCTTGGTAAATCTCTTTTTGCCAGTCCGTATTTGATTTTCCTAATTTATCCGCATCAGTAGGGAAATTCTTTTTAACCAAACTGCTAAACTCTTCTGCATTCATTACATCTACGTACTTATCTACAAAAGAATAAGACATTTTGAAATCTACATTCACATTAAATGGCTGGTCTGATTTTCCTTTTTTAGTAGTAATTAACAAAACTCCGTTAGCCGCACGAGAACCGTAAATTGCTGTTGAAGACGCATCTTTTAATACAGTCATACTTGCCACATCATTTGGATTAATCGTATTTAACAATCCCATATCACTTGGAACGCCATCTACCACTAAAAGTGGTTCGTTTGCCAATGACAATGAACCATTACCACGAATACGAATCGCTTGTGTTTCTCCCGGTGCACCACCGTTAGAAGTAACTTCCACACCCGCAATCTTACCCTGAATTAATCCTGATGGATCAGAAGTTGGTGCTTTGTTAAAATCTTTTTCGTTTACTAAATTAACAGAACCTGTAACGTCCTTTTTAGTTGCTGTACCATATCCAACGACTACTACCTCGTCCAAAGCCTCCGCTGACTCTTTCAGAGCAACATTAATCGTTGTTTTGTTTCCTACGATAACAGTAGTCGTTTGAAACCCCATATAACTAAAGGTCAAAACACTACCTTTGTTTACGTTTTTAAGGTCATACTTACCGTCAAAATCGGTAGAAGTACCTTTCATCGTACCTTTTACAATAACATCTACACCCGGAAGTGGTTCCCCACTACCTGCATCGGTTACGACTCCTCTTACTGTTTGCTGAGCAAAAGCAGTTAACGAAGTGCATAACACCATACTCATCAAAAAAATCTTTAATTTTTTCATTTAATTTTGATATTGGTTAATACTCTTTTTGTTTCAAAAATGCCTTCAAAATGACATTTTTAGATAATTTACTTTTAATTTCACGAGATAAAAGTACTCTATTATTCCTAATCTCACACGTTATAGTTTGCGAAAATAGTTTGCGAAAACGGTGTAGTGTTCATAACTTATCAACTATACCGTTATAGTTACATTTTCGAAACACCAGTTTTTAATAACGAATTACCTGTGTTTAAAGGCTGTTTATGTTTGTTTTAAAACCATCTATTTTTGTTTAAAAATAACTATCGATAGCCTCTTTTTTGCAAATCGCAATTTTTTTGTAAATTCGCCCTGACGAGGAAGCGTTATAAAAATGTAAAAACTAGTAAATGAAGCCTAAAATAACCCTTAAAAGTATTGCCAATGAGTTTGGCGTTTCTATTTCTACCGTTTCAAAGGCGTTGAAAGACAGCAATGAAATCGGAGAAGAAACGAAAAGTAAAATTCAAGCCTATGCAAAATTTTACAACTACAAGCCAAACAGTTTAGCATTACATTTTAGATCTCAACGAGTACAAGTGATTGGGGTTTTAGTGCCTGAAATTGTACACCATTTTTTCTCTACCGTCATCAAAGGTGTGGAAGAATATGCCAGTCAAAAAGGCTATAGCACCATCGTTTGTTTATCTAACGAATCGTATGAAAAAGAGGTTTCGCAAACAGGATTGTTAGCAGATGGTAGCGTTGACGGATTGTTAGTTTCTATCTCAAGAGAGACTTTTCGAAAAAATGATTTTTCACATTTTGAGGCTCTTTTGAAAGACGATTTCCCCTTGGTTTTATTTGATAGAGTAACAGATACCATAAATTGCGACAAAGTTACTATTGACGACGTTCAAGGGGGTTATGAGGCGACAAAACACCTGCTTGACGTTGGGAGGAAAAACATTTTATTGCTTACAACACAGGATTCTTTTACTATCACAGAACTAAGAGAAAAAGGCTATCGCAAAGCATTGAAAGAATTCCACACATCTAATTCTAAATCAACTATTTGTAAAATTGATGACGAAAAAGATTTGTATTCTCAAATAGAAAAGGTTATCCAAGAAAACCCAATGATTGATGCTGTTTTGGCAGTTAATGAAGTTTATGCTGCCAACGTTTTGAAAGCCGTTGAAACCTTGAAAAAAGAAGTTCCAAAAGATATTGCTGTTATTGGTTTTACCAATGGTGCTATTTCACAATTCACATCGCCTGCGCTTACTGCCGTAGAACAGCACGGTTACACAATGGGGCAAAAAGCCGCAAAAGTTTTAATTGAAAGAATTGAAAGCAAGGTCATTAACCCTTTTAAAGAAGAAGTAATTCAGCCTACTTTAAAAGTAAGAGAATCTGCTTTTTAAATATTGTTATAAATATAATTGAGATTCGCGAAATAAGGTCGGAGTTTGTTATGTATTCGTTTTCTCTTTAACTCAAAAACATTTTTGTTTACATTTTTCAATAGCTTTCGACTATCCTCAATAAAATATTTCATTTTTTCTTTTGAGTTTTCACCTAAACCCTTAAAGCTCTGTTTTTCAACGATTGAACAAGGAAGTATCTCAAAACGATATCTTTTATTATCCGTTTTGGGGCGATGTACCCAAGTGAGATAATAACCTTTTTCTGAAATAGAAACCTTTTTATTTATATCTTTTGAAAAAGTAAGAGCTACCATCATTCCCCCATCTTTTGTTTTATCTCTTTGGTTAGAGACAAAATTCCCCAAAGAATAGGCAATAAAGTGTTCCTTTTCCGTTTCCGTAGGCGCTTTGTATTCCAAACCTTGTATAACGTGAGGGTGACCACCAATAATTACATCTACACCGTTAGAAAACAAAAAATTAGCCAATTTTCTCTGTTTTTTGCTTGGACGCCTTTTGTATTCTAGCCCCCAATGTAGCATCACGATTAATTTATCCAATTTTTTGTTTTTAGCCTCTTCAATATCCTTTTTTATTTGCTTTTTATCTATTCTATTTACAATAGTTGGCTTAGGTGTTGGCAATCCATTGGTGCCATATGTATAATTGAGCAACCCAACTTTTATCCCATTTTTTTCTAAAACAAGTAAGTTGTTTTTTACACGTGAAATACTATCCTGAAAAGTTCCTGTGTGAGCAATTCCTAAAGAATCTAAAACACTCAATGTCCTTAAAACACCTTTTTTACCTCTATCACAAGAATGATTATTTGCCGTAACTAGCACATCAACTCCCGCTTCTTTAACGGCTACCGCTAAGGCGTCAGGAGAACAAAACTGAGGATATCCTTTATAAGGTTTTCCAGCAAGAGTCACTTCTAAATTGGCAATTGCAATATCCGCTGATTTAATCAAAGGACTTATTTGCTTAAAAACAGAAGTATAATCGTAAGTACCGCTCAAATAGTCATAAGATGCTTCTATTTGCTCGTTGTGCCCCATAATATCTCCCATAAAAATGAGAGAAAGCGATTCTTTTTCTTGAGAATACCCAGCACAAATGCCGATACATAAAATATAAACTAGATTTTTAATCATCTTCAAAACTTTTATCATTGCGCCTCTTACAATTTCTTTAAACTAATAGCAAAACCTCCTCCAGCAGCTAAACTTAGTTTCTTACGAGTAGTAGAGGTTATTTTTTCTTTAAAAATTAAAATATCTGTAGGATTTTTATCCCAATGGGCATTTTTTCCATCCATATAAAAAGTGGCTTCATAAATAGTATTTTCATCTAAAAAATCAAAATGGATATCCATTGAGCGTTTTTCTTCATCCGTAATACCTCCTACAAACCAGTTCCCTGTTTTTCGTTCTTTTCGAGCAATCGTAACAAAATCACCGACTTCACCGTTAAGAACTTTTGTCTCCTCCCAATTAACACCTACATCTTTGATAAATTGAAAGGCTTTTGGATTTGCTTCATAGTTTTCCATTAAATCAGGTACCATTTGGATAGGACTGTAAATAACCACATACAACGCTAATTGATGTGCCAATGTAGTATTTACTTGATTACCTTTCTTGTATTTGTTGAATTTTATATCAAAAATTCCTGGTGTAAAATCAATAGGCCCTGCCAACATTCGTGTAAAAGCCACGATTGACAAATGTTCTGGTGGATTTCCTCCATCCATTGCCCAAGCATTAAACTCTTGACCTCGCAACCCTTCTCGTGAAATCGTATTAGGATACGTTCTGCGTAATCCTGTGGCTTTAATAGGCTCGTGAGCATTAATTGCAACTCGATATTTGGCTGCTTTAATAACTGTATTGTTGTAATGATTTACCATAAATTGTCCGTGATGATATTCACCTTTTGGCAATAAAGTTCCCACGTATCCTGTTTTCACCGCGTGAATTCCTAAATCTTTCATCAAAGCAAAAGCCGTATCTTGTTGCTTCGTATAGGTCGCTACATCTCCAGACGTTTCGTGATGCATAATCAGTTCTACTCCCTTTTTACGTCCATAGGCAACTACTTTCTCCAAGTCATAATCAGAATAAGGTGTTACAAAGTCAAAAATGCCGTCACGATTTGATGAAACCCAATCTTCCCAACCAGTATTCCAACCCTCTACTAACATTGCTTTAATGTTATTCTTTGCAGAAAAATCAATCATCTTTTTGGCATATTCAGTAGTTGCTCCGTGTTTTCCAGAAGCCAAATCCCACATTTTTCTTCCTAAGTGCATATCCCACCAAATTCCAGTATATTTTGTAGACTGAAACCACGAAATATTGCCTAATTTATTAGGTTCGTTGAGATTGACAATTAATTTAGACGCTATTAAATCCGTCGCCTTTTCTGCAATTTGAATCGTACGCCAAGGCGTGTGAAAAGGCACCTTTCTTTTAACCTTATATGTATGATTTTTAGAACCCACCAAACAACTTGTCATTTTTAATTGAGTAGTATCCACCTTTAAAGTCATCCCCGAATAATTCACCAATGACGCCTCGTGAAAACTCAAATGAACTCCATTTTTCATTTTCATCGTTACTGGGGTATTCACCGCATTATTAGGAATGTATTTTTGGGCTAAAATTTGTTTTTCCTTCTCAAAAGCATTGATTTTACTAAAAGGAGTTGTGTGATACAAATGCTCATAAATTTCCCAATCACCTGGAGTCCACCAAGTTTTAGTGTCTTCCGTTAATTGAAATTCGGTTAATTCTTCAGAAATCAATACCTCATCCATATTTTTTTGCTTTGGAAATTCATATCGAAATCCTATTCCATCGTTATACACTTTAAAAACAACTGTTAACTTTCGTTTTAACCCTGATTTTTCTTGTAGATTTACAGTTAATTGTTGGTAATTATTTTCGACTTCTTCTTGCTCTCCCCAAACCATTCTCCATTTTTCTGAAAAAGGAGTAACAACACTACTAACAACTTTAAAATTATCTTTTAGATTAGGTATATTTTCTAATAAAAAGCCCAAAGAAGACGGGGCAATAATTGTTTTACCTTTTAAATTCACTTGATAAAAAAACACCCCATTTTCCGAAATATTACAACGAACTTTCAATTGTTTATTGGGAGATGAGACCTCCATTATCGACTTCTCTTTGCAAGAAATAAAGAGAAACAAAACTAAACCGAATAGTATTTTTCTTCGAACCATTTTACTTGATGTTTTTCTGTGAATAAAATTGATAAACTACTACAAATTTACATTATAATTTTCAATTAAACACATCTATTGATTTTTAGAATTTTAAAATTCGTTCGTGCGGTTCGTATCCAAATTAATAAATATAAAGAGTAAAATCGTAAATCCTATCAAAGATGAGCCTCCATAACTGAAAAAAGGCAAAGGCACTCCAACCGTTGGCATAACCCCTATAACCATACCGACATTAACCACAAAATGGGTAAAAAAGATAATGGCGACACCATAGCCATACACCCTACTAAACTTCGATTTTTGACGCTCGGCAACAGCTATTATTCGAATAATAAAGATGACAAATAAAACGACAATAACACTACTTCCTACAAACCCCCATTCTTCGGCAACAGAAGTAAAAATATAGTCCGTTTCTTGCTCTGGGATGAAATTCCCTATCGTCCTATCCCCTTGCAAAAAACCTTTACCAGAAACGCCTCCCGAAGCAATAGAAATTAATGCTTGTTTTTTGTTGTAAATAGCAGCGGCATCTACTTCCTTTCCCAAAACAGCATTGAACCTATTTCGATGATGTTGTTTTAAAACATTATTGAATATAAAATTAACACAAAAAACAAATACTATAGAAGAAGCACACAAAAATAATGTTCTTTGCCAATAACGTCTGAAACGCTTTTTTCTTTTTTCAAAAAAATAAAAAAACAGTAACACAAAAACTGTTATAAGTATCAAACCTACAATAACTGGAATCCTTCCAAATGCCAACGTTAATAAAAACAAAAGTATCAAAACGCCTCCTACCGCAATGTAATACATCGGTAATCCTTCCCTATAAAAAAGCAAGAAAAAGGATAAAAAAACCAACGCAGAACCAGCATCTGGCTGTAATAAAATCAAGAAAACCGGTAATATTAACAATAAAAATACTTGCTGTTGATTTTTAAACTTTTTTAAGTCAAAAACTCTGTCGTTTAACAATTTTGCAATCGCCAAAGCCGTTATAGGTTTAGCAAACTCCGATGGCTGTAAAGTGATACTACCAAAGGAATACCACGATGTTGCTCCATTTATATTTTTGCCGAATATCAAAACCCCTAGTAAAAGGGCTAAGCCGACTAAATAAAATATCGAACTGTATCGCTCGTAAAACTTAGCCTCTAAAGTCAAGACTACAAATATGATAGGAATATTAATTCCTATCCAAAGCAACTGTTTCCCATATTTTGTTGAGAGGTCAAAAATTTCACCTGATCCAGAATGGCTTGTAACAGAATATATTGCCAACCAGCCAAAAAATAGAAATAAAAAATACATTCCTACCAAAAGCCAGTCCATCTCTTTTAATATATTTTTACTCTCTCTCATTCTCTTTTTTCATTTTTTCTAACATCAACTCCCTTTGCTGCCTCTTGTATTCTTCTTCAATACTTCCATTCATAATTCGAGTTTCTAAGGCCTTTCTCTTCGAACCGCCATTTAAAAATTTCTCAATCATCAATGTTGAGATAGGCCCTGCCCAAGTGGAACCCCACGAACCATTTTCTACAAATACTGCAATGGCTATTTTAGGGTTGTTTTTAGGAGCAAAAGCAATAAAAATAGAATGATCTTCTCCGTGACTATTTTCAGCTGTTCCTGTTTTTCCACAAATTTCGATTCCTCGAACTTTGGAATAATGAGCCGTACCTCTTTTATGTTCAACTACCTGAAACAATCCTTCAATAACCTCATCGTAATGTTTTGAATCGACAAAGGTATAATGAGGCGTTCGATACTTTTCATTAATAGGTTGATTTTTAATCTCTTTTACTATATGTGGTGTATAATAAAACCCTCTATTGGCAACGGTTGCCGTTAAATTTGCTAACTGTATAGGTGTAGTTAAAATTTCCCCTTGTCCAATAGCATTTGAAATACTATAAGTAGCTCGCCAACGAATATTAGGATACCATTTATCATAAAATTTTCCATTAGGAATAAAACCACGTTGACCTACTGACAAATCGTTGTGTAAATAATCCCCCAAACCAAAACTCTTGACGTGTTCATTCCATTTATTCATTCCAATCGTTGGACTTTCATATTTTTCAATACTTTTTAAATATGCATTGGCAAAAAAAGTATTACACGAACGATAAATCGCTTTTCTCAAATAAACTGGTTTTCCTACAATACCACAATGACAACCCATAAATTCGTTATCTCGATTTCCATATTTATATCCTTTATGACAATAAACGTGAGTTCCTTCATTTACAACTCCTTCTTGTAACCCTACTAAAGCTGTTACAACCTTAAAAGGTGAACCAGGAGGATACATTGCCTGTAACCCTCTATCAAACAACGGCTTATTAACAGAATCTAAATACAACTTATTGAAATTTTTAGAACGCTGCCTCCCTACCATCAAATTAGGATTATAGGTAGGAGAAGACACCAATGCTAAAATCTCTCCTGACGAGGGCTCTATCGCAACAATAGCTCCTCGTTTGTGATTCATTAACTTTTCACCATATTGCTGTAATTTTGAATCAATTGTAAGTTTAATATCTTTTCCTGAAATAGCAACAGTATCATATATACCTCCTTTATAAGAACCTACTTCTCTATTCAAATGATCTCGCTGTATATATTTCACCCCCTTTTTACCTCTTAACACCTTCTCATAAGTTTTCTCTACACCAGCAGTTCCTATAGGTTCCCCAAGTTGGTAATATGGTTTTTTTTTCAAAATATCATAATTAACCTCACTTATATAACCTACAACATTCGCTGCCGTTGGGATTACATACTTTCTAAGAGAACGTCGCTGAATCCTAAAACCTCGAAATTTATACATTTTCTCTTGAATATAAGCAAAGTCTTCTTTAGATATCTGCTTGAGAAAAATTGAGGGTTTTACTCTTGAGTATTTTTTTGCTTTTTGTAACCTTTTAATGAAATAATCCTTATCAATTTTTAAAAGAGAACAAAACTCCATCGTGTCAATATTCTTTACTTCTTTCGGCACAACCATTAAATCGTAAGATGGCTGATTTGCAACCATTAAAACACCATTTCTGTCAAAAATATAACCTCGTTCTGGATATTCATAAGTTGCTTTTACCGTAGAACCTCTTAAAACAGAAACACTGTATTTATTTTTTGTAACTTGCAAATAAAACAACCTCGAAATAAACAAGATGCCAACAAAAACAACCACAATGTAAAAAGGGAAAGATTTTTTCATTACTTACTCTTTTTTATAAATAATGAAATACCAATTGCACATAAAAATAGAGTCAGCAAACTTGTGGTAAACGTATATTTTAGGATATTTCCTATTTTTGAAAATTCAAAAAACTCCAGAGAGAAAACAATAAAGTGATGTATAACCACCAATATAATCGTGTAATAAGTCAACTTTATTGTAGGCATTGTTCTAATAGAAAACGAAGAAAAATCAACATCTTTTTTCTGAAAAAGAAGTTTTAATACAGATAGCCTTATATAAGCAATAAATACACACACCATCGCGTGAATACCTCCAGAATTACTGAAAAAATCAATGGTTAATCCTATAAAAAAGGCTCCTAATAGGTATAAAAATTTATTCCTTCTCAAGGGGAAGAAAAGTACCCACAAAATGTAAGGCATTGGACTAATATAACCTAAAAGAGAAATATTATTAAACACCAATACCTGTAAAAGCACTAGTAAAACAAACGTTAAACTTATTTTAACTATTTCATTCATTATCAGTTGCTTTTTCTATTTCTTGTTGTTCCTTTTTATCTCTGTTATAAATCACCTGTACATTACTAATCGAAGTCATATCATTAAACAGAGTAACTCCTACTTTTTTGTATTGTTTATCCTCAAAACGAACCTCGTTAATAACTCCGACAGGTATTCCTTCTGGAAAAATTGCCGATTTACCACTCGTAACTACTGTGTCTCCCTTTACAATAGATGCCTGTCTTGGCATATCTATAATTTGTGTTTTTGTGTAGTCTTTTCCATCCCAAATCATCGTTCCAAAATGAGAACTCTTCTTTAGACGAACGTTAATTTTTGAGTTGACATTTAAAATAGAAATCACTGTAGCATATCGGTTAGAAACATTACGAACAACCCCAATAATCCCTTTAGAATTTACTACTCCTAAATCAGGTATAACACCCACTCTACTACCTACATCTAAAGTCAAGAAATTGTGTTGCTTACTGTAATTATTATTAATAATTCGAGCTGGAATATAACGATATTTCTGCGATGTAGTATCTACTTGATCCTCTTTGGGTTTTCTAGCAAGCTGTGTCTTTAGAAGAGCATTCTCCTCATTCAACAACCGATTTTCTTCTCTCAAATACATATAATCCCTCACCGATGAAAATTGCTCATATATCGATCCTGTTATAAAGCTTGCAGAATTGACAAAAACACTCCTATGATAAGAGTAATTCCGAAGTATGAGTCCCATTGCGATACTTTCTAATAGAAAAAACACAATGAAAAATCGAAGTCGGTATAAGATCGCAAAAAGTTGACGCATAGGTTACTTATCAAACAATACTCTTTTATATTTCGCTATATTTTTAAGAGCAATTCCTGTTCCTCTTACAACGGCTCTCAATGGATCTTCTGCTACGTGAACTGGCAATTCCGTTTTACGAGACAAACGCTTATCCAAACCTCTAAGCATCGAACCTCCTCCAGCAAGATAAATACCTGTATTGTAAATATCTGCAGCCAATTCAGGAGGTGTTTTTGACAATGTTTCCATCACCGCCTCTTCCACTCTCACTATAGATTTTTCTAATGCTCTCGCCACTTCCCTATAAGATACTTTTATCTGCTTTGGTTTTCCTGTAATCAAATCACGTCCTTGCACCAACATATCTTCTGGCGGATCTTGTAAATCTTCAATGGCAGCTCCTATCTCAATTTTCACTTTTTCTGCTGTTCGCTCCCCTATAAACAAGTTGTGTTGCGTACGCATATAAAAAGCAATATCTCCTGTAAATACATCTCCTGCAACTTTTACAGATTTATCACGAACAATTCCTCCTAACGCTAAAACAGCAATTTCTGTCGTTCCACCACCTATATCAATAATCATATTCCCTTTAGGTTGTGTAATGTCAATCCCAACACCAATCGCTGCTGCCATAGGCTCATAAATCAAATGAATATCCTTGGCATTCATATGCTCTGCAGAGTCAATTACAGCTCTCTTTTCTACCTCTGTAATTCCTGAAGGAATACAAATAACCATTCGTAGAGACGGAGATATAAACTTATTTTTAATCGTAGGAATCGTTTTGATAAAAAACTTTATCATCTGTTCAGATGCCTCAAAATCAGCGATTACACCGTCTTTTAAAGGACGAACTGTTTCGATATCTTTATGCGTCTTTCCTTGCATCAAATTTGCTTCCTCTCCTGCGGCAATAATTTTACCAGTCTTATGGTCAATTGCTACTATTGACGGTTGATCCACAACTACTTTTCCTTCGTGGATAATCAGCGTATTAGCTGTTCCTAAATCTATTGCGACTTCTTCTGTTAAAAAATCAAAAAATCCCATATTTCAAATTAATGTTTAAAGTGGCGTATTCCTGTAAAAATCATTGCCATACCATTCGTATCACAATATTCTATTGACAATTTATCTTTAATAGAACCACCAGGTTGAATAACTGCTGTAATCCCCTCTTTATCCGCGATTTCTACACAATCAGGAAAAGGGAAAAAGGCATCACTCGCCATTACAGCTCCTTTCAAATCAAACGAAAAATGATGTGCCTTAGCAATCGCTTGTTGCAAAGCATCTACACGGCTCGTCTGCCCTGTACCGCTAGAAATCAACTGCTTATCTTTTGCTAAAACAATCGTATTAGACTTTGTATGTTTGCAAATTTTAGATGCAAACAACAAGTCTTCTACTTCTTTTTCCGTAGGTTTCTTAACCGTTACCTCTGTGATAACGGAAGTATCATCTGTTTTCGTATCTTTATCTTGATATAAAACACCATTCAATGCCGTACGGTACTGTTTTTTAGGCAATTCTATATCTTTCTGAATTAAAATAATTCTATTTTTCTTTCCTTTTAGAATTTCTAAGGCTTTTTCGTCGTATGCTGGAGCGATGACTACTTCGCAGAATAACTGATGAATTTCGTTTGCCGTAGGCTCGTCAATCGTTGTGTTTGCTATCAAAACACCTCCAAAAGCAGAAACTGGATCACCTGCCAAAGCGTCTTTATAAGCCTCACAAAGCGTTGCTCTCTGTGCCAATCCACAAGCGTTATTGTGTTTCAAAATAGCAAATGTAGGTGCTTCTCCTCTAAATTCTTCCATTAAATTAACTGCCGCATCTACGTCCAACAAGTTGTTATACGAAAGTTCTTTTCCGTGTAGTTTTTCGAATAACTCGTCCATATTTCCGCAGAAATAGCCTTTCTGATGTGGATTTTCTCCGTAACGGAGTTCTTTTGTGTTGGCAAAACTTTCTCGGAAATAGTCGTTTTTGCCGTTATTCAAATATTTGAAAATCGCCGTATCATAATGGCTCGAAACGGCAAACGCTCTTGATGCAAAATCTTTTCGCTGTTCTAACGTGGTTGCTCCGTTGTTTTCTGAAATTACTTTTAAGAAATCATCATATTGTTCCATTGACGAAACGCAAATAACATCTTTGTAATTTTTAGCCGCCGCTCGAATTAGTGAAATTCCTCCGATGTCAATTTTTTCAATAATTTCCTGCTCTGAGGCGTTGCTTTCTACCGTTTTTTCAAAAGGGTATAAATCAACAATGACAATGTCAATTTCTGGAATTTCATAGGTGGAAAGTTGCTTTTTGTCGTTTTCTTCATCACGTCTTGACAAAATTCCGCCAAATACTTTTGGGTGTAAAGTCTTTACTCTTCCTCCCAAAATAGACGGATACGAGGTCAAATCCTCTACTGGAACTACGTCAATGCCCTGCTCTTTGATAAATTTTTCTGTTCCCCCTGTGGAATAAATAGTTATCCCTAACTCACTCATTTTCTCAACAATAGGAAGTAATCCATTTTTATGGAAAACCGAGATAAGTGCTGATTTTGCCTGTTTTAAAACGCTCATTTTTACGAAAATTATATATAATTCGCAAATCTAACAATTATCTATGTCATAAACAAGTGGTTATTTGGAAAGTTTTTGGGGGATTACTATATCTATTTTTTCATTTTAATACTTTTTAATTGATGAAATATTTATTTTAAATAAGGGAGCAATTCTCATATTAGGAGTACCAATAGGTGTACAATTTCGACAAACTCCACTCACTTTTACTTTAAGTCCTTCTATTTGGTATTCTTTAGGTAAACTATTACCACAAGGAACTAACAGTCTTGGGGCTGTTTGTGTTGGGTCGTTAAACATTATAACAAAAACTTTATAATGCTCACTATACTTGACAAATACAGATTCATTATTTAAAGTTTTGTAAATGGATTTTTCGGTTTCACAATCAAAATATTTTTCTTTAGGAGTTTTCTTTTCCTCTTCTTTCTTCTCACAACCTACAGTTTCGAAAACCAATAGTGCTAAAACACTAAATACAATTAGTTTTTTCATCATTATTTCAATTTAGTAATTTTATAATCTTTAAATCTGTAAGTAGGAGCAATTGCCCCATCTGCATTTAAATCTTCGTTTGGGTAAGAAGAATATATGCGACCCGAAAACAATTTTCCGTCTATTTTTACTTTCAATCCCTCTTTGCAAAACTCTTTTGCTAAAGGCGGACAAACCAAATCAATATTATCCTTAGAATACGTGCCGTCTTTTGCTAATTCAGCGATTACATATTCTCCATAATCTTTTGAATATAGAACTACTCCCTTTTCGCTAAAATTATTTTTAAGTAACATTTCATCATATAATTTGTAGCATTTATCTTTTTGTTCCTCTTTGTTCTTTTCACAACCCACAGTTGCAAAAACCAATAGTGCCAAAGCACTAAATACAATCAGTTTTTTCATAGTTTTTATTTTTTCGGTTTAGACGAAATTATTTTTGTAATGATATAAGTATTTGCGGTTGGAGGTATATGATTTGCAAAACAAGGCTGTTCGTATTCAAAATAATAGAAATCTTTATCTGGGTCATATTCTCTGTACTCAAAATGTAAAAAAGTTCCTTTTTTCATTAATTCAACTGGCAAATTCACTTTGTCGAAATGAGGAACACCTATTGCATTTTCATAGTTCCAAGTAGGGTTGTTCTTGCCCCATAAAGATTTAAAAGTTCCCTTTTTACCTATTCCCTTAGGAGTTGTAACTTCTATATATAAAGCATTTCCCTCACAAATAGTTGTTTTTCCTAAAACATAACCTTTTGCCTCGTTTTTTGGCAATTTTTCCTCTTTTTTGCAACTTATTGTAGCAAAAATCAACAGCACCAAAGCACTAAATAAAATTATTTTTTTCATAATTATTCCGTTATTTTAGTTCTACTTACTTTCATTCCACATTTTGTTATATCAAATTTTATTTTGTAAAGAGTTGTATGTCCTCGAGAACCTCCATCAGAGCCTTCACTCACTTCAATTTTAACAGAATCAGAACCAACAAATCTATCTTTTGGTTGATAATAATATGCCCCCTTATCTCTGATGATTTTACTTACTTTAAAGTGTTGTGCTTGTTTGATAATCCCAGCACCCTCCTCATCGCCAAATGAACCGATAAGCCATTCGTATTTTTTAGATTTCTCTTGCTGTGTGTAATTTGTACAAGATTCTTTTTCCTCTTTGTTCTTCTCACAACCCACAGTTGCGAAAATCAATAGTGCTAAAGCACTAAATACAATTAGTTTTTTCATAAATTAATAATTATTCTTTTACATTAACTTTTAAGACCACTTCACTATTACTTGGTATTTTCTCTGCTATAATACCAAAACTGAAAAGTGGTGCTACAGTAGTATAATTGAGAGTAATAGTTAATAAATATTCGTATTTATCTCCTACTTTAGAAAATTTATGTTCTAATTTAGAAACACCTCTTGCCGCACCATAACTACCCATAACAACAGTTCGTTTACCAAAATCAATATTTTCTAGATCTTTTGGCATCGTTGCATTTTTATAAATTTTATTCAATTTTTCTTGTGAATTAACAATCATAATTTCTCCAACTCTACCATAACTTTCCCCTAAATACTTCAAAGAAAGTGTTTTTACGATTTTAGCATCTGACAGTATTTCTTTTTCTTCTTTATTCTTCTCACAACCCACAGTTGTAAAAATCAATAGTGCTAAAACACTAAATACAATTAGTTTTTTCATTATTTTATTTTTTAAAGTTAAACTATTATAGATGGGCTCCTAAACGATAGTAAACATCATTATCTCAACTTTTAGTTATAAAATCATCGTATATCACCTACGAAAGTTTATTACAAGTGTGTAATGACAACATTTTTAGACTGCCTCGTTATTTTATTAAAATGCGTAGTAGGGCGGTTTTGCCTTTGGCAAAACCTATAAATTGTATGGTGGTATATCAGTCATAAGTAATTGTTTTTAAAGTTACTTAATTGTGATGTAAAGATACAATATTGTTTTTATTTTGATGAAATTATTTTTGTAATGATATTAGGTATTTTCGGTTGGAGGAATTTTATATGCAAAACAAGGTCGTTCGTATTTGAAATTTGAATCTATGTTAGATTAATTATCAACAAATTCTTTTGAATTTAATATTATTTTCTGAATAAAAGCTTCATATTCTTCTTTTGTCTTAACTTTTATCGATGATGTAGAAATAAATGTATTCATTTTGTCATCTAAATCATCTACAAAAGGTTGATAATTTGCACTATAAAGAATTCGTGCAAGTAATAACATAGTAACTTCTCTGATAGCATATATTTTATCTCCACTATTAATTTGTCTTAATTCATCATTTTTTAATGAAATAGATACTATTTCTTTTTTTTGCTGATAACTTAATTTATTTATAAAAACTGATTGTGATATAAATAATTCTAAACCTTTAGAATATATTCTACAAGCTGCAGGGCGTACTGGCTCAACAAATTTTAAACGATTGTATAATATTTTAGATGCATTATTTCTATTAACAAAAACATTATATGCATTATTATCTACAAAAACAGTTTCAAAATTTTGTTGATAATAACTGGATCTAGCTACAATTTCATAAAAGAAAGGATATTCCCATAGTGCTTGAAATATAGCATCAGTTGTCATTTTATTTAATGTATCCATAGGTATCTGACAAGCTTCAACCATTTCTGCTGTAGATTTAAAATTTTTCCAAGCTTCCATACCAGGTAAAACAGGATAATTATATGAGTCCTTAGGACGCTCTAAATTCATACAATCTACAATATTAATATCTATTTCTTTACAAAATATGTGTGATTTATTTTGTTCTTTGTCACAAGAAATAAATAACAAAATGAATATATAATATATTAATTTATTTCTTTTCATTTCATTAGTATTTTGATATTATGAATAGTTCTTTTTTATTGCCTATTTATTCTCTTAGAATACGTAGTAAGGCGGTTTTGCCTTTGGTAAAACCTATAAATTGTATGGTGGTATATCAGTCATAAGTAATTATTTTTAAAGTTACTTAATTGTGATGTAAAAGTAAAGGTTATTTTTTACTTGTCAAAGTAAATATATATAAGAATTTTCTGATAATTACAAAACATAATTGGCTGGGGTAAAATCATACTCTTACTTTTTCCATTGATGAAAAAATAACAAAAAATATAGTCTGACAGAAATTTCTCTACATTTTTTGTTCGATTCCGAAATGTTAGAAACTCGTACGATACAAATAAAAACTGCCTAAAAAGCAAAACTTTTTAGACAGTCTTAGTTTTATTTATTCAGAAAACCCTTTACATTCCCAAAAGATACGCAAAAATAAGTGGAGCGACAATCGTCGCATCACTTTCTATGATGAATTTAGGCGTATCTACATCTAATTTTCCCCAAGTGATTTTTTCGTTAGGAACGGCTCCTGAGTAACTTCCATAACTCGTTGTCGAATCTGAAATTTGACAGAAATAACTCCAAAATGGTGTGTCTTCTCGTTCTAAATCTTGATATAGCATTGGAACTACACAGATAGGAAAATCTCCTGAAATTCCTCCTCCAATTTGGAAAAATCCAATTCCATTCGTAGAGTTTTCAGTGTACCAATCCGCCAAGAAAGTCATATATTCAATTCCTGTTTTCATCGTAGAGGCTTTCAATTCACCTTTCATCACATACGACGCAAAAATATTCCCCATCGTTGAGTCTTCCCAACCTGGAACAACAATCGGTAAATTTTTCTCTGCTGCAGCATACATCCACGAATCTTTTAGGTCTATTTCATAATATTCTTCCAAGACTCCTGATAACAGTAATTTATACATAAATTCGTGTGGAAAATAGCGTTCGCCGTTGTCTTCAGCCTCTTTCCAAATTTTGAAAATGTGCTTTTGTAATCTTCGGAAAGCCTCTTCTTCAGGAATACACGTATCTGTTACTCGGTTTAAGCCTTTTAATAGCAAATCCCACTCGTCTTGAGGTGTCAAATCACGGTAATGTGGCACTCTTTTGTAGTGCGAATGTGCTACCAAATTCATAATATCTTCTTCTAAATTCGCTCCTGTACAAGACACAATATGCACTTTGTCTTGACGAATCATTTCGGCGAAAATCTTTCCTAATTCAGCCGTACTCATCGCTCCTGCTAATGAAACCAGCATTTTTGAGCCATTTTCTAATTGGCTTTCATACCCTTTGGCAGCATCAACCACCGTTGCAGCGTTGAAATGTAAAAAATACTTTTCAATAAAATTAGTAATTGGTTTTTCCATTTTTTATATAGTTTTTAGTTTATTAGTTATTTAGTGGTTAGTAATTAACCATTTATCATTAACAATTAACCATTCTTTAGTCTTTCCTCTTTTAACTTCAGTGCATAAAAACCTGCAATACTTCTATCAAGATAAGAATAATCACAATCCACTCCAACATACTGCTGTATCGATGATTTAAAATATCACTAAACAAATCCAAGTTTTCTTTAATTGTATCTAAACTATTTTTGATTCCTTGGTAGCGATTAACGATGTCTAATTCATCTTTTAGTTTGTAATCTAAAGTGGTTAACTCCTTACTTGCCCACGCAACTTCTGGCGTGTCAAAAACAAACAAATTTTCAGCAATATTATTTTTCAAATTCATTGTTTTTCCAATGAATTTTCGCATCTGAATTTTCTTTAATTTAATGCCTCCTGTTTTTTCTAATTGCTTAGAATAAACGAGAGTTTTGTCGTGCAAATCCGATGTTTTATTTACATAATTGGTCAACGCAACTGATTGCGCCAAATTGATCATAATCGTATGTGCAATATCCAAATTGAGTTCTGGCACAACAATTTTGTCAAAATCAACATCAATAGATTCTCCTATATAAATCGTATATTTTTCAGAAGGAATTTCTATTATACTTTTACTGTAATTAACTATTGATATTGTTTTATCAATAAATGAGTTATCGCAATTTATATAAACTAAAACTCCATAGTCTTTTACATACAAATAAGAGTGTTCATCAATTCTGTATAGCAAAAAGGAATGCTCTCTTTTTACAACTTGATACTCTTGGAAATTCTTCCTAAAATTTCCTATTGAAATTCTCTTTTCAAGATGATATGCTTCGGCTACAAACATTTTTTTAGTTTTTAATATTCATCGTCTTCGTCGTCTCTGAATTTGTTATAAGAAACATTGTCTTTACTCTCGTAATTTTCGTCCTCATAATCTTCCTCTAAACAAAATTTGTAACTCAACATTTTGTAATACAATTTTGCTGCTAAGAAATCAGACGATTTTTCGTCCTCTCGTGGACATAATTCGACAATGTCAAACCCAACAACATTCTTTTCTTCAAAAACTTTGCGTAAGAAATCTAATGTTTCATACCAAAGTAAACCACCTGGTTCTGGCGTTCCTGTACTTGGTAAAATAGACGGATCAAAGGCGTCTAAATCAAACGTAATAAACACGTTCTCCGTCATTAAATCAATTGCATTTTCCATCCAATATTCATCAGAAACCATTTCGTGAGCAAAAAATGTTTTTTCACTATCCATTACGGTTTTTTCTGAGGAATCCATACTTCTGATGCCCACTTGTATCAAATTCGTATTTTGACTCGCCTCATATACGGCACAAGCGTGATTACAAGCCGTTCCCTCGTATTCTTTTCGCAAATCTGCGTGAGCGTCAATGTGTAAAACGGTCAAATTATCAAAACATTCATCAAAAGCCCTTATACTTCCTATGGAAACAGAATGTTCCCCTCCAAAAAGCGTTACAAATTTATTTTTGTTGATGTATTTTTTAGCCGTTTGATGCACTTCCTCTACCATCGCCTCTGGCGAAGAATTTTCGGTTACAGCATC
>PDWI01004351.1_pt1 | contig 19115 bp, 18 predicted proteins | sample 1430891 | NCBI WGS metagenome assembly PDWI01 (sample SAMN01162508, study PRJNA174530) | Oral metagenome, whole genome shotgun sequencing project. | biome: Marine environment; feature: Marine mammal; material: Swab sample of the gingival sulcus; isolation source: swab sample of gingival sulcus...
CCGTCAGGGAACGTAACATTCCGCCCCATAAAAAGATCAACCACTTGTTGCTGGGAAAGACCTGCAACTTTGTTTTCAGGATTGACCACAACAGCAATATCTGCCGTAACAGAAATTGGAGGCATGACAAAAAAAGCCATTAAAAATATAAAAATAATTTTCATGGGTACAACAAGACGCCGAAAACCAAAAGAGGTAATTATTTTATATATTTTTTGAATATTTACGCTAACCATTACCGTTTTTCAATAACCGTAAAATTATAAAATATATACTGTAAATTTAATCATTTATAGAAAATTTGGGGCCGCATATAGTAAGCGGTACTAAATCATACTAGATTGATATACAATAGACCAATAAGACTAAAATTGTCAATATAAAAAAACTTGCCTGTTCAGAGCGATAACGTACCAATGGAAATCTACTGCCCTTACAAAATCTGATTCAGAAAGCTCCTGGTGCGATTCTGGACCGGCGCAGTAAAAAACTGCGCAGGTGTCCCTTCTTCTATGATCTGGCCGTCAGCCATGAAGATTACCCTGTCTCCCACCTCCCTGGCAAACCCCATCTCATGGGTAACGCACACCATAGTCATACCTTCCCTGGCAAGGGTTTTCATTACGTCCAGGACTTCTCCGATCATTTCCGGATCCAGGGCAGATGTGGGTTCATCAAAAAGCATGATTTTCGGATCCATCGCCAATGCCCTGGCAATGGCAACTCTTTGCTGCTGCCCTCCTGACAGATTCGACGGCCAGGCATGGGCCTTGTCAGAAATACCCACCTTTTCCAGCAGACTCATGGCTTTTTCCTCTCTTTCCTTTTTATCCCGTTTACGAACCAGCTTCTGGGCCAGGGTTACGTTTCCCAGCACATTTTCATGGGGAAACAGATTAAAGGACTGGAACACCATGCCCATTTCTGCGCGAACCTTGTTGATGTCCGTCTTGGGGGCACAAATATCCACCCCGTCCACAAGAATCTGTCCCTCATCAATGGTTTCCAGACGATTCAGGCACCGCAAAAGGGTACTCTTGCCTGAGCCTGAGGGACCGATAATTACCACGACCTCCCCTGGTTTCACCGCGTTGGACACATTGATCAACGCCTTTACTTCATGGGGAGCATGAAAGGTTTTATATACATTTTTTATTTCTATCATTCTGGCAAAGCCTTCCCAATTTTCACATCAAGCGACCTTGAATAATCCAAGATCGGTATTATTTTTTTCCAAAGCCGCCACCCGGTTTCGCATTTGTTCTGCAAAATCGGACATGCACCGAAAAAAATGCGGCAAACACAAACAAAATTGGCCCTGATCCACCATCAAAATGCCACCTGCGGCGTTGGCTGCGGCTCCGATCTCCTTGCTGCGTATGTCTAGTCTAATACGCCTCAGTCGCAGGAACCTTGCCGCCTTGCATCTGGCATCTTGCTGGTAATCAGGAAAAAGACGTATGTATCATAAAATAAGAATGTTGTAAAATCAGGCGGTGGATTTGGGTTGGGGAAATCTTTCAAGACGGACGGGAAAAAATGCACGGCTATACAATTTTAGCTTGAATATCAAGGAAATATCTGCAACAATCAGACTCAGATAATCTGTATGTGTTTACAATAGATAATATAAATCGAACAAATCGACAACTTTTTATATGAAAGTATCTATAACTTATTTAAATACTTTCATTCTTGGTTGTAGGCTGATCTGGAGGATAACATAACCAGTCAGCCCGTGGCTGTTATATGAAAGTGTCTATAAGCTACTAAATTACTTTCATTCTTGGTTGTGGGCTGATCTGGAGGATTCCATACCCAGTCGGCCCGTGGCCGTTATACGGGAAAGAGCCCAATATAAACCAAAAATCCTTTATTTCAAGAACAGGAGAACCCATGAAAGTAAAATTCAAAAGAATTCTCTTCGCCTCTGATTTATCTGCGAATATGAAGCAGATTTTTGAACAGGCTGCGGCCATGTCCACCTATTTGGACGCGGAACTTATTATTGTCCATGTAATGGAAGAGGGCGAATCAAGCTCCCAGAAACAGGTACGAATGGTCTTTGGAGAAGATTTGTTCGAAAGCATCAAAAACCAGCGTAAAGAAGGAGCCAGAAACATACTTATCGGAAAAAATACCGATGCCCTGAAAATTCGCCAGGCCATTTCGGGATTATTAACAGAAAACGATCCAGAAAAAGCAGACATAATGTCTCCCGTTGCAGACATTATTGTTGTGGAAAGCTCCTCAGTCGCCAACGAACTGATTGAAATTGCCAAAGAAAAAGAGTGTGATTTTATCATTACCGGCTGCAAACAGCAGGGCCTGATTGCAAAGGCAATGGGAAGCAAACTCATCCGTAAAATACTGAAAAGAAGTCCCATTCCCGTATTGGTTATTCCCATAACAAATCCCGAATAATGAATGCAAAAGGGAGCCGTGAAGCATTTTTGTAATCACACGGCTCTCTTTACCATTCTTACAATCTAAAAAAAATCATTCAAAATAGATATGACAGCGGTAAACGATATTGTATTGATCTATCTTGAAGATAAGCCCATCAGCTTTGCCAGGGTGGAAGCCATCTTTCCAGATCACAAAAAAGACTGGTTTCAGATCAAGCTGCTCATGCTTCAGATTCCTCTTCAGGTAGCAACCTGGATATTAAAGGATGAGTACATCAACGGCACCCAGTTTCACATGAACGGCCAGAAAATGCGTCTGGAAAAGGTTGTCTGTCCCAAGACCGATATGTCAGAAATGCCCCCTTCCCCAAAAAACACAAAAGAAAAAACCGAGGATTCCCAGGAATCTGTGGGCAAAGTTGTTTCTCTTTCGGCCTTTCGCAAGAAAAAAAAATAACAGCCTTCAACCTCTCCGCAAGAAAGCCTCCATGAAATCCTGTCATCCCCTTGTTCTTTCGGCATCCCGGCGTACCGATATTCCCGGATGCTATACATCCTGGTTCATGGACTGTATTTCCCAGGGCTGTTTCCAGGTTCGGCAGCCTTTTACCGGTAAATACCGAACCATCTATGTACAACCGGAACATACCCACTCCATTGTATTCTGGTCAAAAAACTACGCCCCCTTTCTTTCGGCCAAAGCAAACACCATATTGACGGACAAGGGCTTTTCCCTGTATTTTCATTTTACCATCAACTCAGAAAATCCCTTACTGGAACCCAACCTGCCCCCATTGGACAGACGGCTTCAACAACTGGAGACCCTGGTTCAGGCCCATGGCCCGGACAAAATTGCCTGGCGGTTTGGACCCGTTTGCTTTTATGAAGATGAAAAGGGACACAAAGGGAACAACCTTGATGATTTTGCCGCCATTGCCCGGTGTGCTGGCAGACTTGGGATTGGCAAATGCGTTGTCAGTTTTTATGATCCCTACCCAAAAGTGAAAACCCGGCAACAATTTTTACGTTCCCGCAGCAAAAAAACCGTCAGGATGATTGTCCCGGACAAGGCAAAACAAATACGGATCATCAGAAAAATGGCAGACCATATCAAACCCTGGAAGATGACCCTGGCCCTTTGCTCGGAAAAAGAGCTGTTCTCAGCCATTTGCCCGGAACAGGACCTGTTTTCTCCCCCAAATACGGACCCTGCTCCTGATAATCTTGTGGAAAACGCCTGTATCGACGGTCGTATGCTTCAAAAACTGTATGGCGGAAATCCCTGCCTTGAAAGGGACAAGGGACAACGGGCCGCCTCCGGATGCCGCTGCACCCAATCCGTGGATATTGGCTCCTATAACGATCACCCATGTTCCCATAACTGCCTGTTTTGCTATGCCCGTACTTGCCTGGATATACAAATACAGCACTCCATAATTGCCAACAACAAAGCATAAGCAGTATTATATGAAAATTCAAAATCTTAACATTCCAGGGTACACCTTTCTTGCCCCATTGGCAGGAATTACCAATCTGCCTTTCCGCCGTATGGTAAAATCATGCGGGTGCCCTGTGGTATGCTCGGAGATGATCAGCGCAAATGCCCTGGTCCACGGATCAGAAAAGACCCTGGCCATGATTCAATCTGCCCCGGAAGAAAAACCCCTTTCTGTACAAATTTTCGGAGCAGAGCCGGAACCCATGAGCTATGGAACGAAAATCATCACACAAAGCGGCCAGGCAGATATTCTGGACATCAATTTTGGATGCAGCGTCAGAAAAGTCATCAAACAAGGAGCAGGGGCAGCTTTAATGAAAGATATGAAAAGGGCAAAAGCCGTGATTGACGCTGTACGCAAGGCCACCCATCTGCCCCTTACCATAAAGATCAGAGCCGGCTGGGACGCCTCCGGTTCCCAGGCTCTGGAACTTGCCCGGATCGCCGAAGACCAGGGAGTGGATGCCATTGTGGTGCATCCAAGAACCGCCACCCAGGGCTTTTCCGGCAGGGCAAACCAGGATTTGATCCGACAGATCAAAAACAAGGCAAAAATTCCTGTCATCGGAAACGGAGACATATGCACACCGGAAGATGCTGGTCAGATGATGGAACAGACGGGCTGTGACGGAGTAATGGCAGGCAGGGCCGTCCTGGCCAACCCTTTTCTCCCGGCCCAGATTGAATCCTTTTTGGAAACGGGCCGTTACCAGCAGTATCCTGTTACCGCCGTATTTGAAAAAATGGAAGAGCTGACAGCCCTGTACACAGAACATTTTGGAGCAGACATTGCCTGCAAACTGCTGCGGGGCAGACTTTCCTGGTTTATCAAAGGACTACCAGGAGCCTGTGTCTTCCGCAGACGATTGTCCAGTATTGACTCACCAGAACAGGCAAGAGAACTCATTGACTCCCTGCGCACCCACATCCCTGATCCACCATCAAAAAAGACGTATGTATCATAAAATAAGCATGTTATAAAATTGGTCGGCGGATTTAGCTTCTACTCAAAAAAACCATAAAACTCCTGGCTGCGGCCATGCCTATTGAAATATTGAAGCATTCTGCAGTATATTTCTTTTTATTTCCAACGAAATAGTATATATATCTACATTTAACAGAAAAAAGAGTGCCAAACAGCTCAGGTAATATATCCCTATGGAAGAATATTTTGAAGCGTCTCCGCAAATAAAACCAGAACATATCCTTGATATACTTTTTCGGGGAAAGTGGCTGCTGGTAATACCCCTGTGCATTACCCTGACCATTGGTATAACCAAAACCCTGACCTCGAATAAAATATATGAGGCATCAACTCTGATTCTGATTCAGCCCCAGAGAGTTCCCACAAATTATGTGCAATCGGTTGTAACGGACAATGTGAATCAGCGAATCAGCACCATGTCCCAGCAGATTCTGAGCCGAAGCAATCTGGAAAGAATTATTAACCAGTTTGGGTTGTATAATAAACAGAAAGGAATGTACCTGGAAGACAAAATCGCCAATATGAGAAAAAGGATTCAGATCAAACTGGATCGAGGCAGATCCAGTTCAAAAACCTTTTCCATTTCTTACCGGGGGAGCGACCCGGACAGGGTAATGCGCATTGCCAATACCCTGGCAGCATATTACATGGACGAAAACCTCCGGGTAAGAGAAGCCCAGGCCGTTGGCACCAGTGAATTTCTGGATTCTGAACTGGAAAAAACCCGTAAAAATCTTGAGGAAAGAGAACAGCGCCTGGCCGCATATCGAACAAAATATATGGGAGGACTTCCCGATGAACTGGACTCCAATTTAAAAACCCTGGACAGACTCCAGAAGCAATTAAGCGATAAAAACATGGAACTCAGGGAAGCCAGAAACGCAAAAGCCATGATTGAAACCCAGATTTCCCAATCCAGGGAAATGCTGGTACAGCCATTTGAAGATCCCTTTGCCTCTTCTGATTTTGAAGATTACAATACCCTTGTTGACTCCATGAACGAAAACAATCTCAAGGTTGCCCAGGCCCAGTACGACAACCTTCTTCTTCAATATACAGAAAAACATCCTGATGCGGTAAAACTCAAGAAAACCATTGACAAACTCACCGTAATCGTAGAAGCCGAACGAAAGGCCTTCAAGAAAAAACAGCAGGAAGAACTTGAAAAGGAAAAATTACGGGAACAGGAAGAAGAAAAAGCGCTGCTATCAACAGAGGAGTCAAATATGGAGTTTACTGCCATGCAACAAGGCTCCCAGCTCCAAAATATAAAAAATCTCATAGCAACCCTGAAAAACGATATCAAAGCCATTGAAGAAAAGATGGCCCTGTACCAGCAACGGGTGGAAGATACGCCCAAACGGGAGCTGGAGCTTCAATCCCTGAAAAGGGATTATGCTAATATTCAGGGGGTTTATCACTCCCTTCTGGACAGAAAGCTGGAGGCAGAACTTTCTGTGAATATGGAAAGAAAACAAAAAGGGGAACAATTCAAAATTCTGGATCATGCCCAGCTACCGGAAAAACCCATTTCTCCAAACGTCAAGATGCTGCTTTTGCTTTCTGTGGCAAGCGGACTGGCCATTGGAGGCGGGATTTTAGCAGTAAAAGAGATTATTGGTTTTTCTGTCATCCGACGGGATGACCAGATAGAAAACAGGCTGGGACTCAATGTTCTGGCTGTCATCCCCATATTGAAAAGCTCAAGAGATATTATGAAACAGCGTATAATGCAGGCATTTTTTATGCTGTGCTGCTTATATGCTGCTGGTTTTTTAGCTTTCTTTGTCATACTCAATCAAAAAGGTATTGATAGAACCATCCGTTTTCTATATAAAATTATACTGTAAGCCAACCCTGCTTTCCTCTTCCTTTGACATTTATGGAAGATAACGGCCACAGGCCGATCTGGTCTATCTATGACCAGACTCAGCCCACAACCAAGATTAATAGCATTTAAGCAACTTATAGACACTTTTAACAATCATGAAACAGACCAGAGACGAAAAAAACCAATCTGAAATATACGACTACGATGTAGGGTTTCCCGAATACATAGATTCGGGAATGGTAACCATACTCAAACCCTATTGCTTTGAAGCAGAACAATTCCGCCAGGTAAAAACCAGTATTCTTTTCCCTGAAAACGGACTGCCGGCCCGAACCATAATGATTACAAGCCCATCTCCCGATGAAGGAAAATCCTTTGTTTCCGCCAATCTTGCCGTGAGCATGGCCCAGAGTATTGATGAATACGTTTTACTCATGGACTGTGATTTGCGTTCCCCTTCCGTCCACACCATGTTTGGTATGGATGACCCTGGAATAAAGGGCTTGAGCGAATATCTTGCCAATGAAATTCCTCTGGAGCAGGCTCTTCACAAAACCTTTATCAAAAAACTGACCCTGCTTCCTTCAGGGGCAATTCCAGATAATCCTGCAGAGCTGATATCCTCGGAACACATGCGAAATCTTGTCAGCGAAGTCCGGGAACGGTACAGCGATCGTTATATCCTCATTGATACGCCTCCTCCCTACCTGACCGCAGAAACCAATGCCATTGCACGACACGTGGACGGAATTATTCTGGTGGTTCGTCATGGAAAAACCCGAATAAAAGAAGTGCAGGATATTATTGATATTTACGGAACGGAAAAAATACTGGGTGTGGTTCGAAATTTTTCTGAAAAAACCATTGGGTCAGACTATCCAAGATACGGAGGAGAATATCACAGACAGGGAAGCTACGGAATGAACCGGGGCTGATTCTGGCGGTAATGAAAACCCCATAGAATATCTGAATATTTTCACCAACATTTATGCTCAGAATATTAAAACAATATTTTCCCATACGGAACATGCTCTTTTTTGGAGTGGAGACTTCTGTCATTTTTGGAAGCCTGCTTATCTCTACTGCCTATCTGACAATTTTTTCCATAGATATGCCAGACACAGGAACTCTGCTCAAAATCGCTTTAATCACGATTGTTTGTCAGCTATGTCTATATTATAATGATCTGTATGACTTCCAGTTGATTCCAAGGATCAGGGATATTGTCATCCGCATCCTGCAAGCCCTTGGCATGACTTCCTTGCTGCTTGCCTGCATATATTTCCTGTTTCCCCGTACCATATTGAATCAAGTAATCTATTTTACCAGTATTCTTTTTCTGCTTTTGTTCATGGTCTGCTGGAGAATCATCTATATTGAAATACTCAATCTGGGGCTTTTCAATGAGCACATCCTGCTTTTAGGGTCCAGCGATCTTTCCATGGAAATCTATTCAGCCATACAAAAAAGTATTGACTGTGGATATTCCGTATCCATTGTGGTGCCCAATACAGACAATGAAAAACTTGCCACTATCCCAAAGGAAAAATGTATTCCTTTGGGTTGTGTCCCCCTGTGGGAACTGGCCAGAAAAAAGGAAGTCAAAAAAATTGTTGTGGGGCTGCAAAAGGGCAATGAAGATTTCCCTGTGGCCGATCTCATTGATTGCAGAACACAGGGAATAGAAGTAATTGAAGGCTCTGCTTTTTACTCCATGCTCACGGGCAAGGTTCTGGTAAGAAAAATTGATCCGGCATGGCTCATATTTTCCCAGGGATTCCAAAAATCCAGGATCAAGTCCTTTTTCAAGAGAAGCCAGGATATTATTATTTCAGGCCTGATGCTCACGGTTCTTTCTCCTTTTCTTGTAATCATTGCCCTGCTCATCAAGCTGGATTCAAAAGGCCCGGTCTTTTTTCTCCAGGATCGGGTGGGCAGATATAAAAAAGAATACATGATGCGAAAGTTCCGCTCCATGATAGAAAATGCTGAAGAAAAGACAGGCCCTGTCTGGGCAAGCTCGGAAGACAGCAGAATCACCAGAATGGGAAAATTCATCCGAAAATACAGGATTGATGAATTGCCCCAGTTATGGCAGGTTCTTACTGGAACCATGAGCCTTGTGGGGCCAAGACCCGAACGAAAGCACTTTACGGATCAGCTGGAAAAAACCATTCCCTTTTACAGCCAAAGATTTAATGTAAAGCCGGGGCTCACAGGATGGGCCCAGGTTTGTTATGACTACGGCGCTTCAGAAGAAGATGCCGAAGAAAAACTCAACTATGATTTATTTTATATTCAGAATATGTCCTTTGCTATGGATACCCTGATTATACTGAAAACCGTAAAAACGGTTTTGTTTGGTAAAGGGGCAAGATAACGGCCACAGGCCGATCTGGTCTGTCCATGACCAGACTCAGCCCACAACGAACAATGAAAGTAATTTAGTAACTTATAGAAACTTTCATATAAAAACGGCCACAGGCCGATCTGGTCTGTCAACGACCAGACTTGACCCACAACAAAGAATTAAAGTAATTCAAGAGATTATAGAAATTTTCATATAAAAACAAAAAAGGATTTTTACAATGACAGCCAAGACAACCCGAAATATTCTTAAAGGACTGATTATCCTTATCTGTATTTGTACTGTGTGTATTCCCCAGCTTCTCGCAAAAGAAAAAAAATCTCCAAACTCCGGGGCCTTTTCCCAGCCTTCTTCCTCTGAATACAGAATCGGCACAGGCGATGTATTGAGCATCAGTACCTGGAAGGAAAAGGATTTGAGCTTTGAAAATGTTGTGGTAAGAAATGATGGAAAGATTACCTTTCCCTTGCTGGATGATATTCAGGCAAGGGGAAGAACAACAATGGAGTTAAAAAATACCATTCAAAAGGGTCTGGAAGCCTTTCTGGATGCACCTATGGTTACGGTTACTCTCATGGAGCCGGGCAGCCAGAAATACTATATTCTTGGGGAAGTTCAGGAAACCGGAGAGTATCCCATTATGAAAAAACTTACCGTGGTGCAGGCATTTGCACTTGCAAAGGGCTTTACAGAATGGGCATCCAAGGATAAAATTATCCTGTTCAGAAGATCCGGGGGAAAGGGAAGCATGGTAAAAATTGACTACGATGACATCGTTGACGGCGACCTGAGTCAGGACGTATATTTACAAGCCGATGACATTATCATTGTACCCTAAAATGTAAGGATATGGATTCCATGAAACGAAAATCTGTTCCATTCAGAACGTCTGCCAGGCATTCAGGAAATGTTCAGGGAGGTTTCCCTCTTTTGTTCCTTCTGCTCACGGGACTGTTTTTTCCCTTATCTGCCCAGGCAGACAAAATGAACATGCACATTTCTCCTATCATCATGATTTCCCAGGAATACAGGGATAATTTTTATAAAACCCAAGATGATACCCAGGATGAATGGATCACTTCCTACTATCTTGGAGCGGTCCTTGGCTGCAAAGGGAAAAAAAGTGATTTTTTTCTGGAATATGCTCCTGAATATAGAGACTATTACAACAATAACGAAAAAGACTCTCTGGAACACAACGCAAGGGCATTATTTCATGCTGCGCCTTCCAAAAAAACCGAAATTCAGGCCCTGCTGGTATATGACGGACACGGATCAGATGATGAAAGGCAACGGTGGCGGCATCATGGAGATCTATCCCTGAAAACACAATTATCTAAAACCTTTACCCTGTCTATGGAAGAAACATATTCCCGGCAGTTCCAGCGCCAGAAACGAACCGGACTTTACAAGGAAGATGATACAAACCGCAGCAGGATAGAAATCCAACGGAATTACGGTGAAAAAAACACCATGTCCCTGTATGGAGAATACAGCTTTATTGACTATACAAAAACAGACCCGGATTCCCACAACCAATATAAGGCAGGCGCATCCTTTACACATTGGCTCTCCCGCCTTACCGGCATTGAAACCAGTTTGACCTATACCAAAAAGCATTTTGACAATGCTCCTGAAAACATGGGCGACGATGATTCCACAACCACAGGCTATATAAAATACCTTCGCAGGGTAAATCCCCAAATGGATGTTTTTGCCAAATACCGCCATTATTATTCGGAACGAAAAGATCTTTCCCACCATGTATTCCATCCTTCCGTGGGATTTGACTGGGCGGTTTCAGAAAATTCAGGAATTTCCATTGGTGCTGGTGCCTTGTTCAACAAGTGGGACAATGACAATGAAGACGAAGTATATCCCTTTCTGGAACTGGATATATACAGGAAATTTTCCCTGGGCCCCAGAGCATCTATCCTTGTTGCAGCTGCCAGCCGCTATGATTCCGGAGATGAACAGGCCGCAAGCATGGGATACAATGCCCTGTATGAAGGACAGATTCAATTGGATTACCAGCTGACCCGAAGACTTGCCTCTCAAATTGCCGCCCAATACGACTACCAGAAATTTTATGAAGAGCGTATCAACCGCCTTGATCAGCAGCTTACCTTACGTGCCGGATTAAAATGGAGAACCCTGGAATGGCTTGAAATGGGAATAGACCTGCGCCATGAACAGATTTTCACAGATAGTGATGTCCAAGAATACAAGGTAAATTCAGTTTTGGCATTTGCCCGTTTTCTTCCCAAAAACCCTGAGAAAACCCGATTACCATCTGGAGAAAGGCGTTTGCTGGGATCTCCTTTTGACCAGGCAAGCTCAGGAAGATTTTCCCGGTAAAAGGAAGCCCTTTTCAATGACCTGTGTAAGAACCCTGATGATTGTCGGCATATTGACAGCAACATCTTTGATTTCCTTGTTCTCCCACAATAATCCATCGGTTCCTCCCATGCGGCCATTCTCTGAATTTCCCCTGAAAATTGCCGAATGGAAAGGCCAACCCAATCAAATAAACCCGCGGGAATATGCCATACTGGGAGTGGAATACTATGTTCTGGCAGATTTTTACCGGCAAGGGCAAGACAATACCCCGATCAATTTTTATCTGGGATATTATGAAAGCCAGAAACAGGGAGATACCATCCATTCTCCCAAAAACTGTCTGCCCGGAGCAGGCTGGAACATCCTTGAAACCGGAACCATTGATGTGGAAATTCCCGGCAAAAAAAAACCTGTTACCCTGGCTCGTCTGCTCTTGGGAAAGGGCAGGAAACGTCAGGTGGTTCTATACTGGTTTCACTCCAGGGGCAGGGTAATTTCCAGCGAATATATGCAAAAAATATGGTTGGTTACAGACTCCATTTTCCGACACAGAACAGACGGATCTTTTGTCCGCATCGTTTCTCCTGTGTCAACGGATGAGAATCATACCATTGAAGTCCTTACAAATTTTGTGCAGCAGATTTTTCCTGTTCTTGACAAGTATATCCCCTCATGATGAAGGCCAATGCAATCATGAAATCCCTTCCACATTCTTTGTCCTGGTCCATAACCTATCCCATATTGGTTGGGGCAGCCTATGTATTTTTATACTGGCATGTCATGGCAGACCTTGCTTCGGACTGGTCTTGTGATCCCAATTTTTCCCACGGTTTCATTATTCCCCTGGTATTTTTGTACATGATCCGGCACAAAAAACACACCCTGGAAGCCATTGACAAGCAACCTTCCAACTGGGGCTTTCTCATCCTCGGTATGGGCATGGTGGTATATATTGTGGGCTATCTTGGAGCAGAGCTGTTTTTCATGCGAATTTCCATGATTATTACCCTTACAGGAATCATTGCCGTGTATGCTGGATTTCGGGTGTTGACCATCCTTGCGCTTCCCCTTGCCTATCTTCTGCTCATGATTCCCGTGCCTGCCATTATCTGGAATCAGATTGCCTTTCCCCTGCAATTGTTTGCCGCAAAAATGGCCTCCCATACCATTGCCTTGGCAGGAATCCCCGTATTCCGGGAGGGCAATATCCTCCATCTTGCCAACACCTCCCTTGAGGTAATAGATGCCTGTTCCGGCATCCGCTCCCTGACTTCTCTCATTGCTTTGACATGGCTGTTTGCCTTTATCGCAGAATTTAGTCTGTGGAAAAAATGGATACTCTTTTTGTCTGCCATCCCCATTGCGGTTATGGTAAACGTCATCCGCCTGACAATAACAGGAATGATGGCCGCATGGATCGGCCCAGAGTCAGCCCACGGATTTCTCCATGACATGTCAGGGATGATCATATTTATCTCTGCTTTGATTCTGGTTTTTTTCGTATTTTTTATCTTACAAAAATGCAAAGGATAATCCGCTTACTATGGACACGGCAACGGCAGAGAACCTCCATTTTCTCCTCACATTTGATGTGGAAGACTGGTTTCAGGTGGAAAATTTCAAATCCTGTATTCCTTTTTCCTCCTGGAAGAACTGCGAGCTGAGGGTGGAAAAAAATGTCAACACCATTCTGGATCTCATGGATTCCTTTGATTTTGCACCAAAAGCCACATTTTTCATCCTTGGCTGGATTGCCGAAAGACTGCCGGATATGGTGCGGCAAATCCACCAAAGGGGCCATGAAGTTGCCTCCCACGGATATGGACATGAACTTCCCACAAAACTCGCCCCCCATGCCCTGATGGAAGATCTTTGTTCCAGCAAAAAACTTCTGGAAGATATGATCGGTCAGGAGGTAACAGGCTATCGTGCGCCCAGTTTTGCAGCAGACAATCGGATTCTCAATCTGGTCGGCCAGGCACAATACCGCTATGATGCAAGCTATAATTCCTTTGCTGCCCACGGACGATACGGAAAAATGGATTTATCCTCCGCAGAAAAAAAAGAGGGATATTATATTGTGAGCCGTGATTTTTTTGAAATTCCCGTAACCAATCTGCACTTGGGAAATACCGTCATTCCCCTTGGCGGAGGAGGATATTTCCGGCTCATTCCCTTTCCCATTTTCAGACAGGCCGTAAAACAGGCCATGAAACAGGACAAGACCTTCATGTTCTACGCCCATCCCTGGGAAATTGACCCGGATCAGCCAAGGGTCAATCATGTTCCCTGGAAGCTCAAATTCCGGCACTATGTGAACCTTGACAAAACAGAAAAAAAACTGGAAAAACTCATACAATCCTTTTCCCATTGCAGGTTTTTATCCTGCCGACAGCTTTTATCCATACCCTGACACCAAAGAGAACATAATATTGCAGCCATTTCAGATTCATATTCAATCGGCCTTACCCAGCCATGAAACCCTTTGGGATGATTATGTCCTTACCCACCCCAAAGGGATCGGATACCAGTTGTTTGCCTGGAAAAAAATCATGGAGGCGGCCTATCATCTCAAAACAGAATATCTCATGGCAGAGTCCGAAAATCAGATTGTGGGCGTATTGCCCCTGGCTGTGATAAAACCTCCATTTTTCGTGCCCTCCCTGGTTTCTTTGCCCTATTGCGATGCCGCAGGCCCCCTGGCAGACAATGAAGACATTGAAGAAAAATTGCTGAACGCTGCCGCACAGATCAAAGCTCTTCCCCAAAAAGCCCATCGAAACATCCGCTCAATTGATCCTTTTGCCCGGATAGCTCCTGACACCATTGCCCATAAAGAAAAGGTAAGAATGCTCATGGAGCTTCCCGAATCCTCGGAAGAACTATGGACATCACTAAAATCCAAGGTAAGAAGTCAGGTCAGAAAGGCAGAAAAAAACGGCCTTACGGTACGTATGGGAAAAAAAGAGCTGCTGGAGGATTTTTATGATATTTTTTGTGAAAACATGAGGGATCTTGGTTCTGTTCCCCATAGTTTTTCGTGGTTTGCCTCCCTGATGAAATTCATGCCAGAACGTGCCAGAATATGCGTGATCTATACCAAAGACCAGATACCTGCTGCTGCCGGGCTGATTATCTGCCATCCCAATGTTGTTTCCATTCCCTGGGCTTCTTCCCTGAGAAAATACAACAAAACCAATGCAAATATGCTCTTGTACTGGAAATTTTTAGAATTTTCCGCTGACAGCCAATATCCGGTTTTTGATTTTGGCCGCTCAACCAGAGAAGAAGGAACCTTTCGATTCAAACAACAATGGGGGGCAAGCCCTGCGCTTTTGTATTGGGCAGATTTCCAGGGAAAAAACCTGATTCCACAGCCTCCTTCCGGCCAGGGCAGCAAAGGGAAATCAAGATCCATTGCAGAAAAAATTCTTTCAAAACTGCCCATTGGTGCTTCCAAAGCCCTGGGAACCATGACAAGAAAGTATATTTCCTTATGAATACACACTCCCCTGACATATCCTTTGTGATCCTGGCGTGGAACTGCAAGGATTTTATGGAAAACTGCCTTTTTTCCATCCAGGCATCCCTTTCAGAAACAAAGACCCCATACGAGATCATTGTTGTGGACAACGGTTCTTCTGATGGTACTTCCGAAATTCTGGAATCCCTTGTCCAAAAAAAAGAGCTGCCCTTACAGGTAATCTGTCTGGAAAAAAATACCGGAACCACCTATTCGCGCAATCTTGCATTTACAAGGGCAAAAGGAACCTATATCTGTGTGATGGACTCGGATGTACAACTGCGTTCCCATGTGGTGGAAACCCTCATGCTGCGAATGGAATCCGATTCATCTGTTGGCCTTGCCGTTCCAAAACTTGTATATCCCGACGGAAAACTGCAAAAATCCACGGATGTTTTTCCCAGTATCACACGAAAAATATACCGATATTTTTTCCTGAAGAATCTGGAAGCAAGGGAAGCACAAAAAAAGGGAAATATGGAAGAATTGAGGGTGGTTGACTATGCCATATCTGCCCTGTGGGTGATGAAGGCCGATCTTGTGAAAAACGTTGGACTGCTGGATGAAAATATTTTTTACGCGCCGGAAGACGTGGATTATTGTTTACGGATATGGAAAGCTGGGTATAAAATCCTCTATGATCCGGCTGTCTTTGCCATTCACCACACCCAGGAAATTTCCAGGGGGTTTCGGCTCAACCGGGCGTTTTTCAGCCATATAAAAGGATTATTCTACTATTTTCACAAACACGGCTATTGGTTCCGGGCACCCAAAATATCGTCTGACTCTATTCATCATAAAGGCAAATCACAACCCATGAAAATCATACATATTCTCAACCACAGCTTTCCCCTTCTGGACGGATACGCTTCCCGAAGCCAGAGCATTCTCATTTCCCAGAAGCACATGGGATTTTCCCCTGTTGTTCTGACATCTCCCAAACACGAGGACGATCTTGGGACCATCTGCCCGAAACAGGAAATCATCGACGGAATTTCTTTTTACCGAACCGGAAAAAATCCCCTGGAATCTGTCCCTCTGCTGGGGGATATTGCCCATATTTTCATTGTGTTTATTGCCCTTTGCCGCTTGATTCCAAAAGAAAAACCAGACCTGATCCACCCACATTCTCCCGTTCTCAATGGACTTGCCGCCTTTTTTGCCGCAAAACGATTTTCCCTGCCCCTTGTCTATGAAATCCGGGCATTCTGGGAAGATGCCGGGGTGGATCAGGCAACCTATACCCAAGGTTCCATAAAATATAAACTGGTTCGTTTTCTGGAAACCTGGGTCTGCAAAAAAGCGGATCATGTTGCGGTTCTGTGCCAGGGAATCAAGCAGGATTTGATTTCAAGGGGAATTTCTCCTTCCAAACTTACCCCTGTGTATAATGGTATCAATCCTGACAATTTTATTCCCTGCGATCCTGATCCTGAACTGGAAGAAAAATGGCAGATAAAAGGGAAAAAAATCGTTGGATTTATTGGTTCTTTTTATAGATACGAAGGGCTTGATCTTCTGGTAACGGCTTTTGCAAGGATGATCGAAAAAGATCCCAATCTGCGGCTTGTTCTCGTGGGGGGAGGAGAAATGGAAGAATCCCTCAAACGGCAGGTGCAAGAGCTTGGGCTGCAGGATTCCGTGATTCTACCGGGAAGAATCGCACATTCCCGTATTCAGTCTGTGTATGCCATGATCGACGTGCTGGTATATCCCAGGTATTCGGTGCGATTAACAGAACTTGTTACCCCCTTAAAACCCATTGAGGCAATGGCCATGGGAAAACTTGTGGTGGCAAGCGACATTGGAGGACACCGGGAATTGATTTCCCATGGAAATACAGGTATCCTCTTTTTACCGGGAAATGCAGACAGCCTTGCCCTGGCTGTACTGGATCTGCTTGCCAATCCTGATATGGCAGAAAAAATCAGCTCCCAGGCCTTACATTATGTGGCAAACCATAAAACCTGGCCTGCCACCACAAAGGTATATAAACAAATATATAAAAATACACATCCCTGATTACCAAAAAATAAGGGAAAACCAAAAAGGAGTACAAGAGTATGAAAAAACTGGTGGGCGGAGCTACAGCTTTGGTGCTGGGAGCCATTCTTTTTTCTTGTTTTTCAGATGAATTTATAAAACTTTGTCTTGGGGTAGTTCCTGTAATACTGCTTTTGGGGGGCAGTATTGTCATATATCTGAGTTATGTAAACTTATCTGATGAACTCAATAAAAAAGAAGAAAAAGAGGAACAGGAAGTTGAAGTATTGGCTAAAAACGATGACCAACAAAATAAAGACGCTATGCAGGCAGCTTTCTGGGGAAATACTGAATCTTTAATATTTCATGATCCCCAATGTAATTTTGCCCAGAGCAAAAAATGCACCCAACCGTTTCCAGATAAAGAATCTGCTATTTTGGCTGGGTATTCTCCATGCGGTATCTGCGAACCTTAATCCCTGCCTGATTGCCAGGAAAACGCTGCCTGGTTCCTTTCAGCAGCGTTTTCCTGGGTTGTTATTTACATACCGCTTCCGTCTCCGCACAAGGAAAGTTTATCGGCAGACTCACGACTCTGGGCCGTTCCCGGATAGTTTGCAATAATATACTCATACCGCTGACGAGCTGCCTTATACTTTTTTACCTTTAAATAATAATTGGCAATATACAATTCATGGGATGCCAGACTCTCCAGGCATTTCTTGATATATTCCTGGGCATTTCTTGCCTGGGAACTGTCAGGAAACTGCTCGGAAAGTCTCTGGAATATATCCAGAGCGTTTCTTGAAGGGGTCTGATCCCGGTCAATGGTATCAATCTGTTTAAACCAGCACATTCCCATCTGACTGATTACGTAAGGGATTGCCTCATTTCTGGGATGAAGACGCTCAAAACTTTCATAGGCAGCTACTGCCTGGGCATAGTCTTTGAGGAAAAAATAGGAATCGGCAATCTTCAGCTCTGCCAAAATTGCATATTTGGAAAATGGATACCAGTCACGCAGATCCATATAGGCTTTTACCGCATCATGATAATCCTCGTTATTAAAGGCAATGGAACCCTCGGCAGCAAGCTGTTCTGCACTCTTCTCCATGCCAGAGGTTGTTTCATCGAAAAAGGAACAGCCTGGAAAAAAGCACATTCCAAGAATCAGAGCGCCAATAAAAATAGACCAGATATATTTTTTCATTATTACAAACTTTCAATATAATGTTCAGCGCTCATGGCTGCAATGGCCGCATCACCCACAGCCGTGGCAATCTGCCGTAAAGGAGTATTTCTGATGTCTCCTGCTGCAAACACTCCAGGGACATTGGTCTGCATATGTTCATCTGCAATGATAAATCCATACTCATCGGTGGCTACCTGATCCTTGATAAAATCACCATTGGGTTCAATTCCCACCCAGATAAAACAGCCGCTGGCCTCGACAATCTTTTCCTCATTGGTTTTCACATTCTTGATTTTTACCCCTTCAATACCGAACAGACCTTCCAGCCCTGTGGCAACGCTGTCCCACAAGATTTCAATCTTGTCGTTGGCAAAAGCTCTTTCCTGTAAAATCTTTGCGGCCCGCAGCTGGTCTCTTCTATGAACAAGATAGACCTTTTTCGCAAATTTGGTCAGAAATACAGCCTCCTGTACCGCAGTATCTCCGCCGCCCACAGCAACCACCACCTTATCCCTGAAAAAAGGGCCGTCACAGGTTGCACAAAAAGACAAGCCTTTACCCATGTATTTATCCTCACCAATGCCAAGTCTTCTGGGAGATGCACCGGAAGCAATAATCAATGATGAGCAGGTAATGGTTTTCTCTTTTAAAAGAATCTTTTTTTCTTTTCCATCTGAAAGATCCAGGGACTGTACTTCTCCATTTTCAATGGAAAGCCCCAGATTTTCCGCCTGAATCCTGAATTTTTCCGCCAGGTCATAGCCGGAAATTCCTTCGGGAAACCCCGGGTAATTTTCTATCCAGTCCGTAACAAGTATCTGGCCTCCGGGAACGGACTTTTCCAGAACCAGAACCTTCAGCCTGGCTCTTGCGGCATACAATCCAGCCGTTAAACCAGCAGGACCTGAGCCGATAATCACAAGATCATAATCTGCCATGAGCATTGTCTCCTTACAGGCAATTTTTTATATGAAAGTTTATATAACT
>PDWI01004352.1_pt1 | contig 19113 bp, 12 predicted proteins | sample 1430891 | NCBI WGS metagenome assembly PDWI01 (sample SAMN01162508, study PRJNA174530) | Oral metagenome, whole genome shotgun sequencing project. | biome: Marine environment; feature: Marine mammal; material: Swab sample of the gingival sulcus; isolation source: swab sample of gingival sulcus...
TCTAAAAATCATTTTGCATCCTTTTTTATGTGAAAAATTAGAATACAAAAATCAAAACCTTTATCTCAAAATCCTATACGTCATCGCGGAAACGGTTACGTTCAAACTGATGGATATAGTTCTTACAAAATATTAGAAGAATGGGATTACCCTAAAGCAAGACGTTTAGATTCACATATTTTAGAAACGTCATACAACAACTGGGAGAATCTAGAAACATGTCTGAAAAGGAAATGAAAGACCTGCTCACTGACAAATGGGCTGAATCCAACTAAAACATATACCTAGCAACAACGCTTGTTTAGCACTTAATGGACTGTTGGAGGTGATACGTCGTCGCGGAGACGCTTACGTTATACTAGTTTCTAAAAAATGAATTCTAGATAAAATTCCCCTACAAAAATATTTTAGATTTACACTAAAATTTTAATTCGAACTCGGGTTAATACTTCTCAGGCTCATAAACCTTATTACAATCTTCTTTAAGGCTATAAACAAAATTTTGCATAGATGCAGCCCACTCTTTTTTGCTTTTTGATTTATCGAACACCTTGTAAGAAATCGGCTTCCCAAAATAATAAGGAAGAGGTTTATTTCTGTGCTTGGTCATTTCATCAACCAAATAAAACATCTCCAAATTAACTTTAAGCCCTATGAATTTACGAAATTTATACAGGCGATAAAAAAAGTTTGAATTTTTACCATCTATATAAATAGGAATTATATCTCTTTGATGCTGAACTGATTTAGTAATAAAGTTTTGCTTCCATTCAGGGTCTCGCACTTGCCCCTTATAAACTCTGGAAACCAAACCGGCAGGAAAAATAAGAATTTGCTTGTCCGATGCGAAATTTTCTTCCAAAATACGAGCATTCTCTCGCCCTTGAGCACCATGTTTATTCACCGGCAAAAACAAAGGTTCGTAATTCTTTATCCGCATCAACAAGTCGTTGACAATAAATCGCAAATCCCACTTTTTTTGAGCAAGAATATCTAAAAGCGTTACCGCCTCCATGGCTCCCCAAGGGTGGTTCGCTACAAAAATAAAGCGTCCCGAGTCGGGAACATTTTCAAAACTGTGCAACTTCGGCTGAATATTAAACTCGTCGTGAACTAAATGATGTACAAAATCCAACCCCGTAACACCTTTATATTTAGCAAGGGTCTCGTTAATTTCGTCCTCGTGTATGGTTTTACGAATAAAGCGAAGCAAAAAGCCCGGCATCAGTTTGGCTAAATTAGGACTCTTAGAGGCAATCGCTTCTTTAACATCAACAAATTTCTTGTCCGGAAGCATTCCTAATCTTTTTTCTTATTCCTTAAATAAGCAGGTACTTTATACATATCTTCAACCGTTTTCGAGTGCGAAGACTCCGACAAGTCTCTATGCTCTAGATGCGTCTTTGTATTAGAATCTTCAATTTCTAAAGAAATATCAAGCGTATCGGTACGACCGTAAATAGTATCTATCGGGTCAAGCTCTTTTTTCTCGATTACTTCTCCATCTAAGTTAAGCTCCTTTTCAACTTTATGAACCGGAGCATCCTGATTCTTATGAGCTATCAATTCCGGAATGCTATTTTCGTTAAATCCGGTTGCGATAATAGTTACAGACACTTCTTGGTCTAAGTTCTCATCTTTTCCAGTTCCTAAAATAATATCAGCATTATTACCGGCAACATCCTGAACATAATCGGAAATAGTTCCAATTTCGTCCATTGTAATTTCGTTGGCTCCGGATGTAATATTCAACAAGATATTTTTAGCACCTCGAATATTATTGTTGCTCAATAGCGGTGACTCCAAGGCTTCTTTAATAGCATTGACAGCACGGTTGTCTCCTTCGGCAATTCCTCTACCCATCAAGGCGACACCAGAGTTGCTCATAACCGTATTAACATCGGCAAAATCGACATTCATATGTCCGTGAACGGTAATAATTTCTGCAATACCTTTAGCCGCGACAGTTAAAATATTATCGGCATAGCCAAAAGCTTCCGACAACTGCAAATCGCCATAAATATCTCTTAATTTTTCGTTGTTGATAACCAACAATGAATCGACATGTTTTTTCAGGTTGTTGATACCCTCAACCGCTTGTAAGATTCTTCTCTTTCCTTCAAATTTAAAAGGAATCGTTACAATTCCGACCGTCAATATACCTAAATCTTTAGCAGCTTCTGCCACTACCGGAGCAGCTCCTGTTCCGGTTCCACCTCCCATTCCTACGGTTATAAACGCCATTTTTGTTCCGTGCGATAGCACTTCTCGTATCGCATCGATACTCTCCACGGCAGACTCTTTTCCGCGTTCCGGCATATTTCCGGCTCCCAAACCTTGCGTAAGGGTTTTACCAAGTTGTATTTTAGTTGCTATAGGACTATCTTCTAAGGCTTGAGAATCGGTGTTGCAAACTACAAAATCGACATCTTTAATCCCTTGTCGAAACATATAGTTAACAGCATTACTACCACCGCCACCAACGCCTATTACTTTTATAATAGAGTGTTCTGAAACGGGTAATTCAAAATCCATAATATCTTCATTCATAACACAATAATTTTAAATTTCTTGATCTTCCTCAATGAAAAAATTCTTTAATCGACCTCTTAGAGATTCGAAAAACGATGTTTTTTCTTGCTGTTTATCTTTTGTTTCTTTTTGTTCTGTTTGTTCCAAACTTTCGCTTTTCTGCTTACCTTCCTCGTTGATTCTTTGCGTTTCCATTCCAAACAGTAACAATCCTGTAGCCGTCGAATAAATCGGATTGTTCAAATCTTCGTCTATTTGCGAACTTATAAATTGTTGGTTTGGACGCCCTATCCTGATAGGCACCTGATTGAAATGAAATGCAAAAAGCTGCATGATGTCGTGTAATAAAGCTCCTCCTCCGGTTAGCACAAAACCCCTATTAAGTTGCTCGCTGTAACCACTTACCTCTATCTGAAATTTGATTAAATCAATAATCTCTTCCATTCTACACTTGATAACATGACTTAAATCTTTTTGCTTGATTTTGATTTTCTGACCTGCAATATTTTTAAGATTAATATTATCGGTACTGCTTGTTTTCAAGGTGTATCCAAACTGATGTTTTAGCTCTCTGGCATATCTATAATCTAACTCAAATGCCTGCTGTATATCTTGGGTAATGGCTTCTCCACCAAAAGGAATGACTGCGGAATGCATCACGGTTCCATCCTTAAAAATAACCATATCACTCGTTCCTCCTCCTATATCTATCAAGACCACTCCTTGCTTAATTTCTTCTTTCGTCAAAACAGATTTAGCAGAGGCTATCGACTCCAAAACCAATTCTTTAGTCTTGATATTGTTCGATTTCAGGCTTTTATTGATATTACTAAAAGCACTCTCCTGAGCAATGGTAAGGTGCATATTAGCCGACAAAAAACCGGATGTTTTTCCGATAGGCATTTCTTTAAAAAGCCCCTCCTCTACCCCAAACGACTGAGGAGCTACGTTGACCACTTTTTCTCCAGGCTTAATATTTGCCAAGAAATTTTTTCGGCACAACTTTTCAATATCGTTAAAATTAATGATATGCTTTTCGTTATCAAACTCTATCTGAGGACTACTCTTAGTACTTCTAACATGCTGACCGGCTATTCCAACCCACACATTATCGTCGATGGATTCTCCGGTACTTAGTTGCTCCATAGCCTTGCGAATAGAAGCCGATGTTTCCTCAATGTTTTTAACGATTCCTCGTTCTACTCCGGCAGATTCGTAACTACCCATTTCGGTAATTTCCACCTTGTGTTCTCCGGCTCTTTTCCCTCGTACAACAACTATTTTTGTTGTTCCTAAGTCTATGGCTGTAAATGTATTATCTTCCATCTTTTTTGTGTTTATTTTACACAGACAATCTGATTGTTATACTTTAAACTGATGGTTTTGTACTTTTCCCATCCTACATAAGGCAATGCTTGATGATAGAATTCGGTCAGTATTTCCAAATTTTCTGCAAAGTTACTATTTTGCCCCAAAATAATCTTCTTCGCTCCTATTTTTGGAATCAAAATAATCTCATTTTTTTGATTAACAACAATCTGGTCGCATAAAGCACTCCAATACGTGTTGTTTTTCAATTCTTTAGATAGTAAAAATAAGTCACAAAGTAAACTATCAGAGTTGCCCTCACTTAAATTGACATCTTTAAATTTATCGTAAGCTCGAACAAAATCCCCCGTAATTACAGGCACTCGTGCAGTATAGTTTTCTGACAAAGGCATCAATTTACCATTCTCATCTATGTAATAGCTGTTTTGTGCCTTATCCAAAATTCTAACAATAGGGTTTCTTTGCAAGATAAGAATATGTAAACGTCCCTTATAACTTTTATATACTTCTGCATTTTCGATACTAGGATGCTTTTCTATACTGTTTTCTATGTCTAAGTCGTTGATATTCTTAATCGGATAACCCGAAATATCGAAATTATTATCTTTCAATAATTTATAAACATCTTTAGGGCTAACGAATAAATGAGAACTACTGTCTGCTATTTCTATATCAATGCGTGTACAACGTTTCTTGTCCGATTTCTGGCTGACAAAACCAATCGAAACAACCATATACAAGGCTACCAAAAGCCCGAACCAAAAAGGTTTATGTTTAAGTCTTATTTTTGAACGTTTATACTTCATTAAATTCTGTTATTTTTCGTTTAAAAAAGTTTCTATCGGCTCGACCAATGTGTCAATATCGCCTGCTCCCAAAGTCAATAGCACTTCTATTTTTCTTGTTTTTAAAAGCTCAATCACTTCGCTTTTAGAGGATAAATCTTTTTTATCAAGTTTTACTTTATCAAAAATAATTTTCGAGCTAACGCCTTCTATGGGCAATTCTCTGGCTGGATAAATATCCAAAAGAATAAGCTCGTCTAAGGCTGATAATGCTTGAGCGAATTCCGGAGCAAAGTCTTTTGTTCTGCTGTATAAATGCGGCTGAAAAATACCACAGATAATTTTATCGGGATAAATAGCTCTAACCGAAGAAATAAACGCCTTCAACTCCTCGGGATGATGGGCGTAATCGTCTATATAAATCAAATCTTCGGACAACAATTGATAATCGAAACGTCTTTTAACCCCTGAATAACTCGCCAAGGCTTCTTTTAATGCTTGAATCCCCAGTCCATTCTCTAATGCCACCGCCGATGCTCCTACCGCATTTTCCAAATTAACCTTCCCGGGCACTCCCAGTTTAAGGTTATCAATCAACCCTTGAGGCGTTTGTAAGTCGAAACGATATAGTCCTTTTTCCAAAAATATGTTTTGAGCGTAATAATCGGACTCCGTACTGTCTAAGCTGTAAGTAAGATAGCGAATATCCCGACGATTATTAAAAGGCAAGCCTAACTTCTGAATCAGTGTGCCACCCGATTTTATCTGATTGATATACTCAAAAAAGCTGTGATGCAGACTTTCTTTTTTCTCGTAAATATCCAAATGGTCGGCATCCATAGAGCTGATAAGTGCCATATCCGGGTACAGATTCAAAAAAGACCTATCAAACTCATCAGCTTCCATCACCACAATATCAGACTCTTTCGACAAAACAAGGTTGGAATTATAATTTTTACTGATACCTCCTAAAAATCCGTTGGCTTTTTGTTCAGAATTGTTTAGCAAATGGGTACTCATTGTTGAGATGGTCGTTTTTCCGTGTGTCCCGGCAACGCCTATGGTACGATACGACTTCGATATTTCCCCCAAAGCCTTAGCTCTTTTGATGATTCGGAACCCCTCTTTTTTAAAATAATTCAATTGCCGATGCTCCTCCGGAATAGCAGGCGTGTAAATAACCAAAGTATTTACCGAATTTTTAAAATCGCTTGGAATCAAATCAATTTCATCTTGATAGGTAATTTCAATTCCTTCCTGCTCTAAAACTTGAGTCAAAGGCGTTTCAACGCGGTCGTAACCTGCAATATTTTTACCGTGCATATTGTAGAAACGAGCAATCGCACTCATCCCGATACCACCAATCCCAACAAAAAAGATATTTTTATATTCCAATGTATTATACTGTGCCATTCTTTTACCTCTAGAAGCCTTTCTATTCCTTGATTATTCAAAAAAATAGAGTTTGTATTTTTTTGAAAATCAAAACGTTTTTACAACATCCCGTTTCTCGGTAAAAATACAAAATTTCCTTTTTAAACATAGCCCCATGTAAAAAAAGATTTAAACAAAAAAAACACAGTAATTCCTAAATTCCGAAAAGCTAAAAATTTACGATACTATTTTTATTAAAGTCTTGTATATAAGTTGAATATCATGCCTTAAGGTAGGTGAAGCTATATATTTTCGGTTCAGTTTTAGTTTATGAGGCATAATTTCGTTTATATAGGTTTTTTCAGGGTCTTCGGATTGCCCAAGCAAGGTATTTTCATCGAAATATTCAATGGAAGCGTAATCGGTAATTCCGGGCTTTACCTTTAAAACCTGACATTGTTCATCGGTGTACAAATCGACATATTTACGTACTTCTGGTCTAGGACCTACCAAGCTCATATCGCCTTTTAACACGTTAATCAATTGAGCAAATTCATCTAACTTATATTTGCGTATAAACTTACCGACTTTGGTAATACGATGGTCATCTCCAACAGTTAGCAGTCCTTTTTTATCGGAACCGCTACGCATCGAGCGAAATTTATAGATTCTAAAATCTCGGTTATTTTTCCCCACTCGCGTTTGACGATAAAACACCCCTCCTCTACTTTCCAAAACAATGCACAAAGACAAAACAATCAGAAAAGGCGAAAGAATCACCAAACCCAATAAGGAAACCAATATATCGAAGAACCTTTTAGCCATTGAGCACCATTTTTACCGATTTCACAACAGCTTCAATCACTTGTTGCACTTGCTCATCGCTTAAATCTTGATAAACCGGTAAGGAAATTTCCCTTTTGAAATTATCGTAAGCAACGGGATAATCCTCTACTTTATACCCTCTATTTTTGTAAGCCGACAAAAGCGGTAAGGGTTGAAAATGCACATTGACCGATACGTCTCGATTAAATATTTCTTGAATAATTTCGTTACGTTGCTCCTCCGAAACTCCTTTAATTCTTAACGTATAAAGATGATAAGAAGTCGTCCTATTTTTATCTTCGATAATAGGCAACTCAGCCCAATCGTATTGAGAAAAAGCGGTTTGATACGCCTGCATAATCGCCTTTCGTCTTGGCAAATTGTCTATGTCGTAATATTTAAGAGCCACCAAACCCAAAGAAGCCTGAATATCAGTCATATTCCCCTTATACCCGGCATCTATAACATCGTATTGCCAAGCTCCTTTTTGGGTTTTAGCCAAAGCATCTTTACTTTGTCCGTGTAAAGACAGGGTATTGAATATTTTATAAACCGCCTCGTTATCAAAAGGTTTTGGAAGGTTAAAAGCAATCGCCCCTCCCTCTGCTGTGGTTAGGTTTTTAACCGCGTGAAACGAAAAAACAGAAATATCAGTCAAATTTCCCGTTCTTTTTCCCTGATACCATGCCCCTAAAGAATGAGCACAATCACTCATGACCAATATACGCCCTAATTGCTGCTGAGCCTCGCTGTTCGGGCTAAATGTTTTTTGAATCTCAGGACTTACCACTAGTTTATTAATAGATTCTATATCAGATGGTAAGCCCGCAATATCTACCGGAATAATCACCTTGGTTTTGGGGGTAATTGCTTTTTTGATACTATCAATATTAATGTTAAAATCATCGGCATTGGAATCGACCATCACTATTTTAGCCCCGGTATGAGCCACCGTATTAGCAGTAGCAGTATAAGTATAAGCCGGAATGATAACCTCATCTCCCTCTTGCACCCCAAACCAACGCAAAACCGCCTCCAAACCAAAGGTCGCAGAATTGACACATAAGGTCTTTTGATGCCCGCAATATTCGGTTATTTTTTGCTCGAACAATTTAGCCTTAGGACCCGTAGTTATCCAACCCGATTTAAGCGTATCGGTTACTTCGTCTATAGCTTCTTGCTTAATGTGTGGCGGTGAGAATGGTATCATCTTCTTTATTTTTCTTTAATGCAAAGATAAACAAAGCCGAGAACATACTAAAATAGACCACGCCGGTTTGAAAAAACAGAAAATCATCGGTTAAAAATAAAAAAGACATGGTTCCAATCCATAAATAAGCTATCATTTTGTGGTGTTTTCCGGCTTGTCTGTACATCGCATAAAATAATAAAAGGATACTAAACAAACCTAAAACACCAAAGGTTAAAAACGACCTTAAATATTGATTATGAGGATAAGTCCCTTCTTCATGGGCTGAAACATATCCGTTTTCGCCATAATACTTTACCAACTCATCTTGCACATCTCCGGTACCAACCCCAAATAGCCAATTTTGTTTAATCAGCTGTAAACTGGCTTGCAAAGAGCTCATTCTTAAAACCGTAGATTCTCTGGAGGTATAGTCCACTTCCCGAGGCTCAAAAACACTTTTAACATTGGAGATTCTAGATTTCAACACCTCAGTATTTAAAGCAAAAGCAAAACTGATAGATAATACCACAAGAATCGCAAAAATTATTTTTCGGTTTACGATTCGCATTTTAAGAAGATAAGCGAAAAAGAAAATCATCAAAAGAACCAAAACCAACAAAGAGGCTTTTGAGGATAATAAAACGGTATATATCACAAAGGTTAATAAAATACCTGCCGTCAAAAATCGTGATTTAATAGGAAGATACTCCTGCTTATTTCTAATCAGCTCAATGGCGGAAATGATAACGCCAAATATTACATAATTAGCCATATGATTCGCCCCCATTACCCAAACAGACAAATGGTTATAAAAGAACACACTTATAGAATTATTCTCCTGATATTGTTCGATAGATTGAAAAATAGACATTACAAAAACAATCAAAATACCCAAAACAAAACCGGAATAAAGCATCTTCCACTTATGAGAATCTTCCAAGCGTTTAAAGTCTAAGGTAATCAAAGGGAAAATAAAAAGAGATAAATTGACTTCTACAAAATGCCAACCTTCCTTGTAATTACTGGTATTTAGCATCCCCAACAAAGACAAAAAGAAAGGCAACATAAAAACATAGGTATATACATTTTTAAACTGATAAGTCAATTTGGAAAGTATATCTTTATCGACAAAATATAATAGTCCTAAAAAAACGATAGCTACGGATGTCCCTTTGACATAAGATGTTAGAAACATTGCTAAAATCGTCCATCCTAGCACTATTAGTTTTGCTCTGATACTTTTGATATTCATTATTATCTAAATTTATTCGAGTTTGATGAGCTTTTGCAAAAGTATTTGTTTTTTAACAAGTGTTTGCAAGACAAATATCTAATTTTATAAAACCTTGCAGAATTTTATCACAGCTTCGGGCTTTCCGAAGCATCCCCATTACTTTGAAGACTTTCATTACTAAAAGTCCTGCTGATTTTAGGACACAAACTATCTTTAAGTTTTTCTACTCCTGCAAATAAACGCGTTTAACACGTTGCGAAATGCCTGTTAACACCTCGTACTCTATCGTTCCCATTTGCTGAGCCATATTTTGAATGCCATAATTCTCGCCAAAAATCTCTACCGTATCTCCCTCTTTAACCTCCAAATCTGTAACATCCAACATACACATATCCATACAAACATTGCCTACGATAGGGGCTTCCTTACCATTAATCCAAAATCGCCCTTTACCATTGCCCAAACTGCGACGAATACCATCGGCATAGCCAATCGGGATAATGGCAATACGTCCTTTTTGCGATAATTTTCCGGCTCTGTTATACCCTATCGTTTCGTTTTCTTCGATGATTTTTATTTGCGATATTTTTGTTTTTAAGGCACTCACAGGCTTTAAAGACAACTCCTTATCCGCAGAAATACCATACATACCAATCCCCAAACGCACCATATCGAACTGAGCATTCGGATGTCGTAAAATACCGTTGGAATTAGAAATATGTCGCATTATCTTATAGGGAAAAACAGATTGAATTTGACTGCTTACCTTTTCAAATTCAGCAATTTGACGATTCGTAAAATCGTTCAAAGTATCGTCGTCACTTCCAGCAAGATGCGAAAAGACACTTACAATCTTTAAACTCGGATTTTTTTGAATAAAAGCAATCATATCGGTTACCTCATCCGCTTTAAAACCCAGGCGGTTCATCCCTGTATCTATCTTAATATGCATTGGAGCAAAGACAGTTCCACTTCTTCTAACCGCCTCGTAATATGCCTTTAATATTCGCATATTGTAAATTTCAGGCTCTAAACCTTGACGTATCATTTGGTCTAAGCCCATCTCTTCGGGATTCATAACCATAATCGGTAAACTGATACCTGCTTTTCTAAGTTCAAAGCCCTCATCGGCATAAGCAACCGCCAGATAATCAATATTATGATATTGCAAAATATTCGATATTTCCACAAAACCAACTCCGTAGGAGAACGCCTTAACCATTGCCATCATCTTAACATTCGGTTTTAATTTGGAATGAAAAAAATTGATATTGTGTATCAAATGGCTCAAATTAACTTCTAAAACCGTTTCGTGATTCTTATTTTGCAAAAAGTTAGAAATACGCTCAAACTCAAACCTCCTGGCTCCTTTTATTAAGATAGCTTCCTCTTTAAATCGTTCGGTGCTAACCGTGCTCAAAAAATCGTCCGTAGTTTTAAAAAAGACCGATGTTTCGGGAAACAAATCCGCTTTAGAACTAATAGCCTCCCCGATACCATACAGCTGATTCACCTCCTTTTGCTTCAACATTTCAGCCACTTCTTTGTATAAAAGGTGCGTGTCTTTACCTGTCTGCAAAATATCCGATAAAATCAGCGTGCGTTTGGTGTAGTTGTATTGTTGCGACAGTAATTCCAAGGCTATGCTTAAAGAATCAATATCGGAGTTGTAACTGTCGTTGATAAGAATGCAGTTGTTGATGGCTTTTTTCTGCTCCAAACGCATTGCAACTTGCGTCAAGTTAGAAAATCGCGTTTGAATAGTCTCTACATCATAGCCCAAATACAACATCAACAAAAGAATATGCATCAAATTCTCGTAAGAAGCATAATCTGTAAAAGGCAAACGAATACTGAACGTTTCATTTTTATAAATAGCTTGTATTTCCGTACTGTCTTTTTGAATCGCCTTTTCTTTGATTCTCAAAGTCGCAATATATTTCTCCGACCATGTTAACATCTCGGTATCCTCAAAGCGAGACGATTTTGAAAACTGAAAATCAACCAACTGATTATCTTTACAATAAACAATTGTTTTACAACGGGTAAACAGTTTTATTTTTTCGGATATTTTATGTTTATAGTCTATAAAACCCTCTTGATGAGCTTCTCCAATATTCGTAAAAATACCAATCGTCGGCTGAATAATCTGTTCCAAGCTTGTCATTTCTCCATCTTTAGAGATACCGGCTTCAAAAATACCAAGTTGAGCCTGTTTTTCGAGCATCCAAACCGATAAAGGAACGCCTATCTGAGAATTATAAGAACGAGGGTTACGCACAATTTGTTTATCTCGCTTTAACAGCTCGAACAACCACTCCTTTACAATGGTCTTCCCGTTACTTCCGGTAATTCCAATAATGGGAATATCAAACTGTTTGCGATGATGTCGCACCAAAACCTGCAAAGCTTTTAAAGAATCTTCAACCTTAATAAAACAAGCCTCAGAAAATGGCTTCGTATCGAAATCATCTTGAATAACAAAAGCTCGAACTCCTTTTTGATACAAATCTTCGATATAATTAGAGCCGTTGTTTTTTTCTGTTTTAAGAGCAAAAAACAAACTTTGCTCCGCATCGCGAAGTCTTCTACTATCGGTTAAAAGCTGAGTTATAAAACAATCTTCGGAAATCTCTCCTTCTTGCTTCCCTTTTGTTATTTCTATAATTTTCTGTATGCTGTATTTCATATACTTTTATGTTAAAAAGCTAAGCTTATCGCAAAAATAGTTATCATTTTTAAAGTATTTAAATATAAACAAGCTGAATTTGGGATAATATTTTCTCGCAAACTCTCTAAGTTTAGATTAAAATCGAGCATTACAAATGCTTTTTAATGTAAAAGCGTAGATGCAATCTATGCTTAGGACTTCGGGGTTCTTGGTTGTCTGTTGTTGGTTGTCGGCGTTTGAACTTTTCAACTTTACAACCTTAGAACTTAAGCTATTTAACGTCCGGGATAATCTTTGCTGACAGAATCAGATAATTAGCGTCACGTTATTTATGATTCATAGTTAGAAAAACGCTTTCGCATTACAAATGCTTAACAATAAAAAAGCGTAGATTGCATCTACGCTTAAGGCTTCGGGTCTTAAATTAAGAATTGAAAAAGTTGTTGGTTGTCGGCTGTCGGCGTTTGAACTTTTCAACTTTACAACCTTAAAACTTTCAAACAAATTATTCATAATTCATAACTCATAATTTATAATTAAAATAGCCGTCATGGTTGGAACCTTCAACCTTTAACTTGAAACTTTTAACCCAAAAGCAATCGCGACCGCAGAACGCACGCCCGCGTTAGGGATTGCAGAGGAAATCCTTTTGTGAGGCACGAGCAAAAGATTGGAACGGAAAGCCCGACCCGGAGGGGAACGCCCAAAATAAATTTTGACACAAAATACTGCGTTTAGCAGAGTGTAATAGATAAATCTTTGCGAATTTGTAGGAGAATATCAATTTAAATATTCTACTTTTGTACCTATGGGTAAAAAAATAAAAACGTTTTTTTCTGACTACTTAATTGCTCTTGTTATTTTTATTTTTTGCTTGTTGTTATTTCCACCCCTTGACAAATACAAACTGGAATCAAGAACAAGCAAAGGAAAAAATTATGTACTGAAGAGCTTTGTGGATGTTAACCGTGACGGGATAAGTGAATATTTCAAAATTGAACAGAAAAAAAATTTTTTGTGGTCTGCCTCCCTATTCAACGACGATGATGTATTATTAGATAAAACAAATTTACCTTATAGCTTATTTGTAAATCGTAAATCTAATCTTGTTATTAAAGATTTTGACAGTAATGGTTTTCTCGATTTTTTCTTGCTTGGTGTTAAGCAGGATTCCTTGTATTTAATCAAACTGGAATACAACAACGATAGGTTAGAAATGCTTTCTGTAGAGGAGCTATTTTTAGAGGAAGTCAAAAACATTAATCAACAGTATCATTTTAAGACCAAAATAGACTATGCAGATTTAAATGGAGATGGATTTGAAGAAATTGTCATCTTGGCAAACGCAGGATCCGCGATACTACCCCGGAGAATTTATTCTGTCGATTTAAAAACTAAGACGGTTCAAAAATCTCCTATTGCCGGAATTAACATTTGTGATTTTACGGTTACAGATTTAAATAACGACGGTAAACAAGAAATCCTCCTCAACACGCGGTCAGGTTGTGATATAAAGGAAGATATATTTGATGAAAAAAGCCGGTTCGGAAAAAATGTCTCCCCCCTTGTTTTCAAGCATCAAGATAAACTTCTTAAATACACGGATTGTAGCCCATGGCTTGTCGTTTTAGACAATAAATTAGATTATCTATTTGAGCCTATTCCTTTCAGGAGGCTCAGAGGAACTATCGCCTTGCAAAAAGGTAAATACTTGGGAGAAGATAAGATATATGCTATTTACAGCAACCTGAATACTTTATCTTTAGAGCCTATATTAATGGTTTTCGACACGAAAGGAGTTAAAAAGTTCAAGAAAAACCTTTTTGAAGAGCAATACGCTTGGGCACCTCTTATAATTCCGGAACAGCCTTCGTCTATTGACGATGTTATGTTTCTTGATAATAGAGCAAAATATTTTAGAATCACAAAAGATGGGGTTTTATCACAAGCCAATTCTAATTACATTATCAAAAACACCAAGAACTTTGTAGTCAGTCAGATTGATAATCAAAGATTGTTCTTAACTATTTACGATGGAAAATTAGGAATTTGTACAGAAGACGAAAAGTTAAATGCTGACTTTCATATCCCCGCAGATTTAAGAGATAACTTATGGATTTCTAAAAAAGCAACCCATCAAAAAAGGGATTTGATAATGATAGATGCAAATGGAGCGGAAATAGAACTCAGTTTATCTATCAGACCTTGTTATACTTTCCGATATTTATTTTGGATATTGTATTATGTACTCATTTTGGTTATTCTTAAACTAATCAGATTCTTTTTAAAAAGAATAAAAGTGAACAAAGTAGCCAATATAGACCTTGTTGTTGAGGAACGAGTAGCACTTATCCAACGTCAAAAGAACGAATTGGAAGCTCTATCAAAAAAAATAAGGAAACAACACGAAATAGAACATCAACAAAAAGAAAATCTTGAAAAAAGGCAAGAAGAATTGGCGAATCTGTACGATAGGTTATCTTCTAGTGCAAATTATGGTAAAAATTTAAAGACTAGAATCTTACCTAACGAAGAGAGCATGAAGACCGTATTCCCTCAAAGTTTTGTGTTTTTTAAACCTCGTAATATGATAGGAGGCGATTTTTATGCGGTAGAACATTTTGAGAACAAAAAAATATTAATAGTCGGAGACTGTCCCGGAGAGGCTATTTCTGCAGGTTTCTTATCTATCTTTCTTATTAGTTTATTAAAAAACATAAGGTTTACAAACGATTTAACCGCTTCCGACATTATTAAAAAAGTTAATAAAGAATTATATAGACATTTATCGGGATATATAGAGTTAAGAGGAGAAGGCGTAGAAATGGCTGTTCTTATCTTTGAAGAAAATCAAGAAGACAACAATACGAAATTACAAATAGCATCTGCAAATATTCCTATTTATAGCTTTTTACCAAGTGCGTTTCTAAGCATGGAAGAAATAATGCCAAACGATTACGCAATACGTTCCGATATTGGAAACCAAGCATTTGCTGATGTCGATTTGGTATTTCCTAAAGACACGATGTTCTATGTCGCTACCAAAGGACTGTTTACTCAAGAAGGGAACGATCAAAAAGAAGCTTTTGGAAAAAAGAAACTTTTTACAAGCTTACAACATATCCGCGTCTTAGAGATGAAGAAACAAAGAGAAATTTTAATTAATAATTTTACCGAATGGCAAGGTATTCATTATCAAAATGATGATGTACTTTGTGTTGGCTTAAAAATATAAAAAAGTGTGATGAAATCAATTGATGAAGTTCACAAAAAAATAGAATCTTTTGTTCGGAAGTATTATGTAAACAGCATAATAAGAGGTGTTTTATTATTTGTGTTACTTTTTATTGTTGCTTTTTTAAGTTTGGTTTCAAGCGAGTACCTTGGGCATTTTTCTATTTTGGTCAGAACCATCCTATATTTTTCTGCAATTACAATTTTGGTTTTAGTGGCTTTAATTTGGATTGTAAGACCTTTCTTAGCCCTCAATAAGATTATAAAAACCATTGGTCATCAAGAAATAAATGCGATACTTCGCGTACATTTCCCCGATTTAAAAGACCACTTGCAAAACGTATTAGAGTTGGAAGCCAACAAAGATACTTTGTACTCGTCGGCATTGCTAGAAGCCGCTATCGAACAGAAATCTAAAGAGATTCGTGTCATTCCGTTTAGTAATGCTATTCAGTTTAAATCTAACCTAAAATATTTAAAGTTGATAGCCGTTCCAGTTTTGATTTTGCTGATTTTGTACGCTTTTTCGCCTAAAGTAATACAAGAAGGTACCGAGCGAATGGTCAATTATGACACGTATTACGAAAAGCCATCCGATTTTTGGTTTGTGGTTGAAAATGAATCTTTATCGGTTCGTAACGGAAACAACTTAACCATTAAAGTCCATACCGAAGGAAAATACATCCCCAACCCCATTTACATAAAGTATGGCGGACTGGATTATTTGTTGCAACAAAAAGGAGAAAATACATTTTTGTACGAATTTAATCAAGTGCATCAAAATTTTGAATTTACCTTAAAGGCAGAAGATTATCAATCTAAAAAATACTCGGTAGAAGTCTTACCCAACCCGCAAATATTAAGCTTTGAAATCGACATTACGCCTCCTGCTTACACACATTTAGACGCTGAAAAGATTCGTAACAACGGCGATTTGTTAGTACCTGTTGGCTCTAAAGTTACTTGGCAATTTAAAACAGTCGATGTTGATAAATTATGGTTTAGCTTGACGGATTCTTCTCTGTTTGCCAAACAAGAAGATGCAGGACGTTACAATCTGTCTGTCAGATTATTGGAAGATATTAATTACACTGTTAATTCGTCTAATCGCTTGTTTTCGGAGCAGGATGTCTTAAAATATAAAGCACAGGTTATCCCCGATGAATTTCCTAATATTCAGATACAAACCGCACTCGATTCAGCACGTTTAACGGCTTATTATTTTAGAGGACAAGTGAGTGACGATTATGGCATTAGTAAAGTCAATTTTTGTTACCGCATAGAGGATGAAGAAAAGATACATCAAATACAAGTTCCCGAGATTGGGGCGGAGACCTTGCAAGAGTTCTTTTATGCTTTTGATTTTAAAGACTTTATTAAAAACGGACAGCGTTTAAGTTACTTTTTCGAGGTTTGGGACAACGATGCTGTTAATGGCTCTAAGCGTTCACAATCTAAAGTTTTTCAATACTATTTACCGAGTCAGGAAGAATTGAATCAGTTGGAAGAAGAAAGTGCAACGGATATGCAAGAGAAACTTTCCGAGACTCAAAAATTGGCTAAGGAGTTACGTTCGGACATAAAGAATTTAAAGAAAGAGATGGTCGAGAAAGACCTTAATTCTTGGGAAATGAATCAAAAATTGGAAAGTCTTAACGAGAAACAAAGCAACTTGCAAAAACTGATGAAAGAGGTGGCTCAAGAAAACGAGAAAACCAACGAGTTGCTTAAACAGTTAAGCGACCAAGACCAACAATTGCTCGAAAAACAACAGCAAATAGAGGAAATGCTCAATCAGTTGATGGACGAGGAGATGAAAAAGATGATGGAGGAAATCAACAAGTTGATGGATGAGTTTAACAAAGACAAGTTCAACGAGTTGAGCGAAGAGATGGAAATGTCGATGGAAGACCTTTCGGAACAATTAGACCGAAATTTGGAGCAACTGAAACGTTTCGAGGTCGAGAAAAAAATGTATAAAACCATTGATGAACTAAAGGAACTTGCCAAAGAACATCAGAAATTGTCCGAAGAAACCCGTGAGGGCGAAAAAGATTCCGAAGCCTTGAAAGAAAAGCAAGAGGAACATCAGAAAACCTTAGAAGAAATACAAAAAGAACTCGAAGAAACCCGAAAGAAAAACGAAGCTTTAGAGGAGCCAATGAAAATAGACGATTTCTCGAAGCAGATGAACGAACTTCAAGAGCAGATGCAAAAAAGTCAGCAGAATCTTGAAAAAGGGAAGAAGAAAAAGGCATCGAAAGGACAAAAAAGCAGTGCTGACAAGATGAAGGCAATGGCGGCTCAGATGGAACAGATGATGTCCAATATGATGATGCAACAACAGGCTCAGGATATGGAAGGACTCAAACAAATCATCGAAAACGTAAACAGCTTTTCATTTGAGCAAGAAGATGTTATGATTAATTACAGAGGAATAAGCAATAAAAGCCCTAAATATATAGAGCTGTTCAATCGTCAGAACAAGACACAGGAGAACTTTGAGCTGATTAAGGATTCTTTGTATGCCTTAGCCAAAACGCAACCCATGCTAGCAGCTCCTATCAACAAAGAGATTCTGAATATTGAGCGAGAGCTGATAAAAACTGAAAAGAGTTTAGAAGATAGAAGAACCGGCACTGCCCAACAAAGTCAGCAAACGACAATGATGTCTGCCAATAATTTAACGCTTTTGCTATCGGAAGTTTTGGAGCAAATGAAGATGCAGCAACAGCAGCAATCCTCTTGTCAGAAAGGAGGTTCTTGCCCTAATCCGGGAAAAAATTCTAAACCGGGTTTTGGTCAGGCAAAGAAACAGGCTCAATCTCTTAAATCCCAAATGCAAAATATGTTACAGCAACTTAAAGAGGGTAATAAAGATGGGCAAAAAGGAAGCAAGGGACAGAAAGGCATGAACGGGAAATTGGGTAAAATGATTGCCGAGCATGAAAAAATGCAAAAAATGTTGTCCGACTTGGCAAATAGTCAGGGCGTTTCGCCCGAATCGGCTAAAAAACTAAAGGAAATTAAACGTCAGTCCGAGTTTATAGAAGATGAGTTGATTCGTCAGAATGTAACGCCTTCGCTTCTAAAAAGGCAAGAGCTGATTCTTACCCGATTGTTAGAGGCTGAAAACTCTGAGTTTAAACGAGAATTGGACAAAAAACGAGAGTCTAAAACAAGCTATAACGAGCAAAAAAGTAATCCTAAAGAATTCTTTAAGGATAAAGACAAAGAGAATATGAACAGTAATATTCTTATCAAACAAAAGCTAAAACTGAACAGCTTTTACAAAAAAGAGTATCAAAATTATATGATTAAACTGAATGACTAAGGCATCTATACATTTCTTTTCGGAGGATATTGACTTCCCAAACATCAACAAGAAAGAGGTTAAAGATTGGATTATTCGCCTTATTGAAGGCAAGCAGAAAAAGGCAGGAAAGATAAATTTTATCTTTGTTTCCGATGATAAAATATTGGAAATCAACAATCAGTACTTGAATCACGATTACTATACCGATGTTATTACCTTCGATTATTGCGAAGACATCACCGTATCCGGCGACATATTTATCAGCCTCGACACCGTTGAAAGTAACGCAACTTTATACGAACAAGATTTTTCCAAAGAACTGCATCGTGTGATTATACATGGTGTACTGCATTTAATCGGTTATCACGATAAAACGGATGCCGAAGCCCAAGAAATGCGGGAACAAGAAAATTTGGCTTTAGCATTATTATACGCTTAAAAAGTTTGTATAACAATACTTTTTTAATACTTTTGTAGCGGATTTGGATTAGATAGGGGACGGAAAGTCCCCTAATTTTTTAGTATATGATTGATAGTCAGTTAATAGAAGCGTTTTTAGAGGAGAATATTAAGGAAGAACATTTCTTAATAAATTTTACGGTAGGTGCTAATAACCAGATA
>PDWI01004353.1_pt1 | contig 19112 bp, 15 predicted proteins | sample 1430891 | NCBI WGS metagenome assembly PDWI01 (sample SAMN01162508, study PRJNA174530) | Oral metagenome, whole genome shotgun sequencing project. | biome: Marine environment; feature: Marine mammal; material: Swab sample of the gingival sulcus; isolation source: swab sample of gingival sulcus...
ACCTGAAAAGGTAATCATGTTGGAATCGGATGAATTTTTCGGAAAATTTGAATTTCGTCCGCTTGAACCAGGTTATGGTATTACTGTAGGTAATGCTTTACGCCGTATTCTGCTTTCTTCTTTGGAAGGGTATGCTATCACTTCTATCAAAATTGATGGAGTTGACCACGAATTTGCAACCATTCCGGGAGTCATTGATGATGTAACAAACATTATTCTTAACTTAAAACAAGTTCGTTTTAAACAAATTGTAGAAGATTCAGAAAACGAAAAAGTTACGATTAACGTTAAAAAGTCAAAAACTTTTACAGGAAAAGATTTAGGAAAACATCTGAATGGATTTGAAGTATTAAATCCTGATTTAGTAATTTGTGAATTAGATGAATCAGCTGATTTTACCATTGATATTACTATTGGTAAAGGACGTGGTTATCTACCTGCTGACGAAAATAAAGACTTTGCGAATGCAGAGATAGGATTAATTCCTATTGATGCTATTTTTACACCGATTAAGAATGTAAAATACAGTGTTGAGAATTTCCGTGTAGAACAGGTTACAGACTATGAAAAGTTGATTTTTGAAATCACTACAGATGGTTCTATTAATCCGAAAGATGCTTTGACAGAGGCGGCTAAAATATTGATATATCATTTTATGTTGTTCTCTGATGATAAGATAGAATTTGAACTTCCTGAGAAAGAATCAGAAGAGGAATTTGATGAAGAAGCATTAAAAATGCGTCAATTATTAAAAACAAAACTTACTGAAATGGAACTTTCTGTTCGTGCATTGAACTGCTTGAAAGCCGCTGATGTAAATACATTGGGTGAGTTGGTAAGCAATAACAAACACGACTTATTGAAATTTCGTAATTTCGGTAAAAAATCATTAACTGAACTTGAAAATCTATTGGAAGTTAAAGGACTTAATTTCGGAATGGATATCAGTAAATATAAATTAGAAAAAGAGTAAGATAAAATGAGACATAATAAGAAATTCAATCATTTAAGTCGTACAGCCTCGCACCGTAAAGCAATGCTTGCTAATATGGCTGTTTCGCTTATTCAACACAAAAGAATTGCTACAACTCTTGCAAAAGCAAAAGCATTAAGAGTGTACGTAGAACCACTTCTAACAAAATCAAAAACAGATACTACGCATTCAAGACGTTTGGTATTTAAACATTTGCAAAATAAAGAAGCGGTAACAGAACTTTTTAGAGAAGTAGCAGTAAAAATAGCAGACCGTCCGGGTGGATATACTCGTATTCTTCGTACAGGTTTCCGTTTGGGAGATAATGCAGAGATGTGTATCATTGAGTTGGTTGATTACAATGAAAATATGCTAAAAGAAAGCAAATCTAAAAAATCAACAAAAACTCGTCGTTCAAGAAGAAAATCTTCGGGTACTGCTAAAACTACTCCTGCTGATGCAGTTAAAGAAACTGCTGAAAAAGTAGAAAAGAAGGTTGAAAAAGCAACAAAAGAGAAAACAGAATCGACAGAAGAAAAAGAAGCATAGATTTCATTTTTGAAATACATCGATAAAATAAATGAGGTAAACTTTTTATAAGATTTACCTCATTTGTTTTTTAAAACTCTAGGATTAGTAGAATAGGGGAAATTTTAATTTTAGTTAGGAATAAAGGACTCTATCTGTTTATTTTATTCTATTGATACAAAATGCTGGTTCAACAGATTTTATTTTTAATCAAAAAGTTCTTTTATCTTGTTTAATAAAATATTAAAGAAACTCTCTTTTTCTTTTTTTACTTTGTGGGACTTAATCGTTGTCTTAACTTTTTCAGCTAATAAAATGTTTTTAGAGTTGATTTTATCTTGTTTCTTAAAATATAATTGATTGGTTTTAATAGAAATTTTTTCTAAACTATCACAATTACAGTATAATCGTTTAATTTCATTTGTTACCTCTTCAATATTATCTTTTTGATTCTCAATATCCTCTTTATTCTTGACAATTTCATATTCAACTGTAATCACTCCATATTTTATCATATCTAACTCTTTAGCAGCTTGGTAGGATAAATCAATACTACGTCCTTTTATATAAGGACCTCTGTCGTTCACTCGAACATATACAACTCTGTCATTCTTTAGGTTTCTTACTTTTAAAATGGTATTAAAAGGCAACTTTTTATGTGCACAAGTCATAGCATACATATCAAATTTTTCCCCATTGGCTGTTGTTCTACCGTGGAAATAATGGGCATAATAAGATGCTTTGACTCTTTTCTTTTTTTGTGAGAAATTTACATTTGGAAATGCAAAAAGAATTAACGTTAATAATATAATCTTTCTATTCATAACTTTTTATTGTGTGTTTTATTTATCTGCTGTAATTATTCTATGGGTATTAGCATTGATTGTTAATCTTACATTTTTTCTTTGTTTGTGATATAAATATTTTTTCCTTTCTTCTGAAATTGAGTAAAATCAGTTGATTGGATAATAGAGTAAATCAACTTTTTCAATACCCTCTTTTTGATAGTTTTAGATTAAGTTTTTTGTTAATTCTTTGATACACAAGTTCGGTGTAGCAAATATTTTCTAAAAGAATCTTTTTATATTCTTTCATATAAAAAGATGAATCGTTTTAATAAATACTTTTTTTACTTGCAAGAAGTGTATTTTGTAGTAATGAAACGATAGTCATAGGACCTACACCACCCGGTACAGGGGTTATATAACTGCATTTTTCAGCAACCTCATCAAATTTAACATCTCCTGAAAGACGAAAACCACTCTTTGTTTTGTCTGATTTCACTCGGGTCGTTCCTACATCAATTACCACTGCTCCCTTTTTGACCATATCAGCAGTTAAAAATTCAGGAACACCAAGTGCTGCAATAATAATATCAGCCTGTTGAGTAATCTCTTTTAAGTTTTTTGTACGACTGTGACAAACGGTAACCGTAGAATTACCAACATCATTCTTTTGCATCATCAAACTGGCGATTGGTTTACCCACTATATTACTTCTACCTATTACAACGCAATGTTTTCCACTTGTTTCTATTTTATATCTTCTCAAAAGTTCCACAATTCCAAATGGCGTTGCCGAAACAAAACAAGGTAATCCGATTGACATACGACCCACGTTAATAGGGTGAAAACCGTCCACATCTTTCTTGTAATCAATCGCTTCTATTACTTTCTGTTCCGAAATATGTTTTGGCAGAGGAAGTTGAACGATAAAGCCATCAACATCATCATTTTTGTTGAGTTCTTCTACTTTTTGTAAAAGTTCTTCTTCTGTGATGTCCTCCTCCAAAGCTATTTTTGTTGATGTGAAACCAACCTCTTCACACGATTTAACTTTGTGAGCCACGTATGTTTCACTTCCTCCGTCGTGTCCTACGATGATTACTGCCAAATGAGGACGCTTATTACCACTATTAATCCACTCTTGTACCTTTTCGGCAATCTCTTTTTTTATCTCTTTGGAAATGGCTTTACCATCAATTAAATTGTACATATTAACGTCTTTTCTTTTTTGACTTTTTATTTTGTTGAACTGTTACTTTTCTCATCATTTTGCTCATATCATTGAACTGTTTTAATAAACGATTCACTTCTGCAACAGTTACTCCACAGCCTTGTGCAATTCTATTTTTTCTACTTCCGTTGATTTCAGCAGGATTTTTACGCTCATAAGGGGTCATTGACTGAATAATAGCCTCTACTCCTTTGAAGGCATCATCGTCTATATCCACATTTTTCAATTGTTTTCCAACTCCAGGAATCATTGAAGCAAGGTCTTTTAAGTTACCCATCTTCTTGATTTGTTGGATTTGTGACATAAAGTCATCAAAATCAAATTTGTTTTTAGCAATCTTTTTGCTGATGCGTCTTGCCTCTTCTTCGTCATACTGTTCTTGTGCTTTTTCTACCAATGAAACAATATCTCCCATTCCCAAAATACGGTCAGCCATACGTTCAGGATGGAAGACATCTAATGCTTCCATTTTTTCTCCTGTTCCGACAAATTTAATAGGTTTATCTACAACTGTTCTTATCGATAATGCAGCTCCACCACGAGTATCACCATCTAATTTTGTAAGGACAACACCATTGAAATCAAGACGTTCGTTAAATTCTTTTGCCGTATTAACAGCATCTTGTCCTGTCATTGCATCAACAACAAAAAGAATTTCTTCAGGGTTAATTGCTTTTTTGATAGAGGCTATTTCGTTCATCATTTCCTCGTCAACAGCCAAACGACCTGCCGTATCGATGATTACCACATCATTACCTTTTGCACGAGCTTCTTTTATCGCATTTTCTGCTATCTTAACAGGATTTTGATTTCCTTCTTCTGAATAAACAGGAATGTTTAATTGTTCTCCAAGTACTTTTAACTGGTCTATCGCAGCAGGACGGTACACATCACACGCTGTAAGAAGAGGTTTTTTGCCTTTTTTGGTTTTTAGTAAATTGGCTAATTTACCCGAAAAGGTGGTTTTACCCGAACCTTGAAGTCCTGACATTAAAATTACTGCCGGATTACCTTTCGTGTTAATATCCACACTTGTACCACCCATTAACATTGCCAACTCATCGTGTACGATTTTGACCATTAACTGCTGTGGCTTTAGTGAGGTCAATACGTTTTGTCCTATTGCTTTCTGCTTAACGGTGTCGGTAAATGATTTGGCTACTTTGAAGTTTACATCGGCTTCTAAAAGTGCTTTTCTAACTTCTTTTAATGTCTCTGCAACATTGATTTCGGTAATTTTACCTTGTCCTTTTAATATCTGAAACGACTTCTCCAGTCTATCACTTAAACTTTCAAACATTGTATGATTCTGTATTTAATATTTTCTAAACTATTTTTTCAATTCACAAAGATAAAAAACGTTGTTCAACTGGGCAAATAATAATTTTATTTGTTAGAAATATAATCTTTAAATATCAACTTTCTATTTCATCTTTTTATGCTGTATCTAATTAAAATAATATGTTTTTTATATTTGTGAAAAAAATAAAAAAGAATAAGTTTTTCTTGTTATTTTTTGGAGATAACAAATAATGTTGTAAATTTACATCTATAAAATAATGAAATTAAAATCTTTTATTAACAATAAATCATAACGTTTATGGATAAGACAATAACATTCAACGAATTGAGAAGAATTAAAGATGCTTTACCCGATGGAAGTATGGGAAAAATAGCAGAAGAGTTAGACCTAAAAAAAGAAACCGTTCAAAACTATTTTGGTGGTTCTCATTACCAAGAGGGTAAAAGTGTAGGTTTACATATTGAATCAGGACCTGAAGGAGGCATTGTAAAATTGGACGATACTAAAATCCTTGAAGTTGCTTTACGAATTCTTGAAGAAAATAAGTAATTTTAGTGTCTCAAATAATTAAAAAGAGCAATCCATTGTGGATTGCTCTTTCTTATTTTATGTTATTTTGGATTGGTTAAATCCCTTTTTCCGATAAGTATCTCTCTGCTTCAATTGCCGCCTGACAACCTGATGCTGCCGCTGTAATTGCTTGGCGATAATGTGAATCGGCAATATCTCCTGCTGCAAATACACCCGGAAGTGAAGTACGTGGCGTGCCATTTACGGTTTGGATATATCCAACTTCATCTGTTGCTAAATAATCTTTGAAAATATCTGAATTGGGTTTATGACCTATGGCTAAAAAGAAACCATCAATCTTGATGTGTACTTTTTCTTCATCCTCTTTACCACGTCTTTTTATTAAATCTGCACCTTCCACTACCTTTTCGCCTGTTAATCCAAGTGTTTCGTGTTCAAATAAAACTTCAATTTTAGGATTATCAAATACACGTTGTTGCATAATTTTAGAGGCTCTCATATAATCTTTTCGGATAATCAGATAGACTTTATTGGCAATATTTGACAAATAAGTTGCCTCTTCTGCTGCTGTATCTCCACCTCCAACAACAGCAACATCTCTATTTCTATAGAAGAAACCATCACAAGTAGCACACGCTGAAACGCCTGAACCGGCATATTTATCTTCATCAAGAATTCCTAAATATTTGGCACTCGCTCCCGTTGCTATAATGAGTGTTTCTGCTTCTATCACTTTCTCGGCATCAATGGTTATCTTGTAGGGAGAAGAGGACAAATCAGCTTCTGTTGCTACTCCAAATCTAACATCTGTACCAAAACGTTCAGCCTGTTTCTTAAGGTCTTCCATTAATTGTGTACCTGTTGTTCCTTCAGGATAGCCGGGGAAGTTTTCCACTTCGGTAGTAGTTGTTAACTGACCACCGGGTTGAATTCCTTCGTATAAAATAGGTGATAAGTTTGCTCTTGAAGCATATATGGCTGCTGTGTAACCCGCAGGTCCCGAGCCAATAATCAAACATCTTACTTTTTCATTCATAATTTCTTTTTGTTTCTAAAATTATCTTAAATCATTTATTTCTATATCTTTATATTTCTTTGTGTTAAAATTGAACTCTTGTTCGTTAAATTTATTTTTTTTCTTAAACTGAGTCAATTTTAATTGAGTAACTCCTCCTTTTTTGTCTGTTAGTTGGATAAAAGTAGGATAATTATTCGATTTTTGTACTTTTAGCACTATTTTTTGAAAATCTGATTTTGAGTTTTTAGGGTGTAATTCAATAACGTGGATTCTGTTATTACTTTTCTTTTTATTAGTCGAAATGACAGATACATTTCTGTAAGTATTCAACAAAGATATGGGATTAATTTTTGCCAACTCTGAATCGCTTGGTTCACTTATCGAAACTTCATTAATATCAGGTGTATATACCCATTGTGTTTTTCCGTTAAAATAGATATTCATCTCTTGGGTTTTGAGAATGAATTTTTCTCCTTTTAACGTAAATTTTCCTTTTACAGTAAATAAATCACTGCTGTTGGATTGTTTGGATGTAAGCGTAAAATTTGTTTGAACGGTATTCTTTTTTATTAGTTCTATCACATTATCCAATCTTTTTGTTGGATTAACAGCAAAAAGTTGGAATGAAAATAGGACTGAAAGAATAATTATAACTGTTTTTTTCATCTTCTTATTTATCTTTTATTTTTGTATTAACTATAAATACAATATATATGCCAACGCTTGAAAAGTAAAGTTAATCTGACAATAATGACTGAAAAGGGTGTAATTTCGTCACTTAATCTAATTTATATTTCTCTATAACATTGGGTTGGAGTAGATTTTTTATCTAAATATAATCAACCTAAATATTTTATTGTAAATTGTTCAATAACATTTCCAAGTCATACTCGGTTTGTATCAACACTTGACGAGGTTTGCTTCCTTCGGCTGCTCCTACAACTCCTGCTACTTCAAGTTGGTCCATTACACGTCCGGCACGGTTATAACCGATTGAGAATTTACGTTGTATCATCGAGGTGGAACCTTGTTGAGAAGTAACAACGAGTTTGGCTACCTCTTCAAAAAGTGGGTCACGTTTGGACATATCTACATCACTTGCTTTCACACCTTCTCCTTCCACAATTCTTGGCTCAGGAAGGTAGAATGCTGTAGGATAACCTCGTTGTGTTCCAATAAATTTGGTTATCTCTTCCACTTCCGGTGTATCTACAAAGGCACATTGAACACGTACCAAATCACTCCCTTGAGAGAATAACATATCTCCTCGTCCAACAAGTTGGTTGGCACCGGGTCCATCTAAAATAGTACGAGAGTCAATCATAGAAGAAACACGGAAAGCAACACGAGCCGGAAAGTTCGCTTTAATAACCCCTGTAATAATATTTACCGAAGGTCTTTGCGTAGCCAAAATCATATGGATACCCACAGCACGAGCCAATTGAGCAATACGAGCAATCGGCATTTCAACCTCTTTTCCTGCTGTCATTATCAAGTCCCCAAACTCATCAACTACTACGACAATATAAGGCAAGTACTTATGTCCATTATTGGGATTTAGTTTTCTGTTGATAAATTTCTCGTTATACTCTCTTAGATTTCTTACGTGTGCTTTTTTCAAAAGGTCGTATCTATCGTCCATTTCTGCTGTCAATGAGTTAAGCGTTTCCACCACTTTGCTTGTGTCGGTAATGATGGCATCTTCTCCGTCAGGTAGTTTGGCTAGGAAATGTTTCTCTAATATTTCATAGATATTGAACTCTACTTTTTTAGGGTCTATCAGCACAAATTTCAGTTCTGCCGGGTGCTTCTTGTAAAGCAACGATGTGATAATTGCATTTAAACCGACTGATTTACCTTGTCCCGTAGCACCTGCCACCAACAAGTGAGGCATTTTTGCCAAATCCACCATAAACACTTCGTTGGTTATCGTTTTTCCAAAAGCCACAGGAAGTGAATATTTTGATTCTGCAAATTTTTTGGAAGATAATACGGAACGCATTGAAACGATTTGAGGGTCATTGTTAGGCACTTCAATACCTATCGTTCCTTTGCCCGGAATGGGGGCGATAATTCTAATTCCCGTAGCTGCTAAACTCAACATAATATCCGATTCCAAGTTTCGTATTTTGGAAATACGAATACCCGATTGGGGTACTATCTCATAGAGCGTAATAGTAGGACCTACTGTTGCCTTTATCGATTTAATCTCTATTCCAAAGTTCCTTAATGTCGTGATGATTTTCTCTTTGTTCAGCTTTTGCTCCTCCATATCGACTTCCAAATCGCCATCTGTTTCGTACGATTTTAATAAATTGAGGGTTGGGAACTCAAAACTTGATAAGTCATCTGTTGGGTCGTATTTTTCTAATTGTTCAACTGTTGGATTAGCATTATTGGAAATTGTTTCTTCTGAGGTTGGTTTTGTAACTTCAAAATCTACCTCTTTATTGGTTTCTTCTTTTGACTTTTTATTGTTGTTTGTCGTAGGCTTTTCTTCTTGTATTTCAACTTCTTCTGTTATCGGTTTGGTAACCCATTCTTCCGGAACAATTTCTGTTCCTATAGCAACCATATCTTCGTTTTTTTCCTTATTTTCGGAAGATTGTTCTTCGGAATTGATTTTCTCTTTTTTCTTAAATAAATTAAGAATAAAAGGAATGGTTTTAGAAGAAGAAAGAACCATATAGATAATAAAAGAAATAATAATGGTTAATATCATACCGATATTACCAACGTATTCTACAAATATTTTTTCAGAGACATAATTTCCGTGCTGTCCTCCTAATGAAAAGAAAGAGGAGTTTTGTATGCCAGAAGAAAGATAGGTTAGGTATCCTAAAGTAACGGATAGCCACATTAACCAAAAGAAAGCGTGCCAGAAACTTTTCCATAATGAGAATGTTTTTACATTCATCAACCTTAATGCTACGATACCTAAAAAGAAAAGAATGGCGAAAGAACCTATGCCAAATAAGTTATCAATTAAAGTTTCGGAAAGATAAGCACCAATTACGGACGCCCAGTTTTTTGTTTCCCTTCTGTAAGATAAAGATTCTCTGAATGAGATATTATCGAAGATGCTTTTGTCGGCAGCACCTGTGAAAAAGTAGGATATAAAAGAAAATAAAGTGAAAATTACAAATAGACCAATAAGTAATCCTGCAATAAATAGGGTTTTGTCATCTTTGAAAAAGTCAACTACTTTTTTAAAAGAGAAAGAGTTACTATTCTCTTTTTTGACTTCTTCGGGTTGGGTATAACCTGCTCTTTTAACTCTTGGTCTTCTAACGGGTCTTTTTGATGCCATTTTTATGTTTATAAGGTGTCTATGAAACTTTTTATTTATGATTCTTGAACCATTTGAAAGAATAAAAAGTATTTTATTATCTTTTTCAATAGTTCTTCTTTTTGCAAAAGTAATAAAAATGAATGGTATTATAAATCGTTTTTGTATTTTTGTATCTCATCAAAAGATTGGAGATAAATAATGGTTAAGAAAGAGCGATTTGAAAAAATAATAGCGTGGTTTCAAGAAAATGTTCCTGTGGCAGAGACGGAGTTACATTATAATAACTCTTTTGAACTACTGGTAGCTGTTATTCTTTCGGCTCAATGTACTGACAAGCGAGTAAATATGGTAACCCCAAAATTGTTGGCTGATTTTCCAACTCCCGAGGCAATGGCATTAACTACTCCTGAAGTCGTTTTTGAATATATCCGTTCCGTAACCTATCCCAATAATAAATCGAAACATCTTGTGGCAATGGCTAAAAAGTTGGTTAATGATTTTGATGGGGAAATTCCTGATAATGTGAAAGATTTACAAACATTGCAAGGGGTAGGGAGGAAGACAGCCAATGTTATTGCCTCTGTGATTTTTAACCAACCGACAATGGCGGTAGATACGCACGTTTTTAGAGTCTCTGAACGATTAGGACTGACAACACGTTCCAAATCTCCTCTTGAAACGGAAAAAGTCTTAACAAAATATATTCCTAATGAGTTAATACCCAAAGCACACCATTGGATTATTTTACACGGTCGTTACATTTGTTTGGCACGTAAACCCAAGTGTGAAGAGTGTGGATTAACAGAATGGTGTCGATATTTTCAAAAGAAAAAAGAGTTCCTTTGCTCTTTCAAAAGATAAGAAAAATATTTAAAAATATTTGGAAATAATTTTTTATAGTTGTATGTTTGCACTCGCAATTAAGTTTATTTATAATAATTCTAAAAAAAAAACGAAAATGAAAAAAACAATTTTATTTGTATTAACTCTTTCTTTGTTCTTTGTTGCTTGTGACAAGAATAAAAATGATGAGCCAAAAGCTCCTCAAAGTGTAACGTTGGATGGAATCGTTAAAGAGTTTAAATTTATTGATGGTGTTAGCAAATCAGATGTTAGCAAAAAAGCTATCGATGACCTTAACGCTTGGGTTAAAGAAGTTAATGATATTAACAAACTTAATAGCCAAGCTAAAGAAGGAAAAGGAGGTTATTTAACAGATGGTTCAAAGAAACGTGTTGTAAACGCAAAAGGTGTTGAAACTGTACAACTTGTTAAAAAAGGACTTGTTGGTGCTTTGCAATTAAATAATTTTAATACTGCTTTAATGGGTGGTGTTATGGGAAAAGATGCCAATGCTCGTAAAGCAGCAGTTGATAAAGCAGTTAAGTACCTTTTAGGAACAGACAAACCTAAAACAAAAGATGAGTTCAAAAAAGAAGGAAACGCTTTTGGTAAATATATGATGTCTGTAGCCGGTTCTGAAAAATACAAAAACATAGATAAAGAGATTTATAAAGCTATCAAAGATGCTTATGATAATGTTGATAACCCAAAAGAATACAATCAGCACTTGTTGAATTTAAATAAATATGTTACTACTGTTGTTGCTTTCCGTGCAGTACACTATATTGCCGGATATACAGATAAGTTAAGAGAAGAAGTTACCGGACATGTTGTACACGAACTTAGTGAAGGTTTAGGATTTGCTTACTCTTTACAATTTGCTTATAATGGGCAAACACACGGTATGTATTTAGATAGTGAAACAGCTAAAAAAATAACAGAAGTTAACTTGTGGGAAGAGGCAAAAGATAAATCAGGAAATTCTCTTTTGGATAAACAATCTGAAGCGATTGCCAAAATGTTTGGATTTACAGTTGCTGACGCAAAATAATTTTATCTAAAATATAGATAAAGTTTAATTGAAAATAACTCCTTACAAGTTTGGCTTGTGAGGAGTTTGTTTATATGATAAATAAAGTTTTAGTATGAGAAAAAAAACAGTCATAATTCTTTCTGTTAGTCTTATTTTTCTTTTTATCGGTTGTAAGAAAAAGAGTGGAGGAACAGAGTTTCAAGGAAGCAATAAAGAGGTGCTAAAAAACTGGGCGGAAAACATCATCATTCCTTCTTATAAACAGTATCAATCGAAAGTTAATCAATTGGTTGTTGACGCTCAAAATTTTGACAAAGAAAAAACAGAGGAGAACTTTAAAAAACTAAAAATAAGTTGGTTGGAGGCATATAAATTGATTCAAAAAGTCTTAATTTTTGATTTTGGGTATGCGAAAAATATCTATTTTACAGAGTTATCTAATAGTTATCCAACTAATGTAGAGGAGATAGAAAAAAACATCAATTTGATATTGAATAAAAAAGGAGATGATATCAATTTTAATCCCACGTTTTTATCAAAAGTATATCAAGGCTTCCCTGCATTAGATTATCTTCTTTTTGAAGACACACACACCTTAGCATATTATAAAACAGCTAAGGGAGAAGCAACCTCTATTTATATGGTCAAATTATCCCAAGAACTACAGAAAAATATCAATGCTGTTGTTAAACATTGGAATGAAAATAAAGAAGACTACATCAATGATGAGGATAAGTCAATAACAGGCTATTATGCAGGTACTATTAATGCTTTTATTCGTGTTTATGAGAAGCAAATCAGAGCCGAAAAAGTGGGGTATGCGGCAGGTGCTATCAAAGCACAAAATGGGAAACCGGCACCTGAAATCATTGAGGCATATTACAATGGAGAAGTTTCCAAAGAGTTCTTAAGAATAGCTCTTCAAAGTTCACAAGACTTTTTCAATGGAAAGCACTTTTTAAGCGATAAGGAAGGGAAAAGCTTAAAATCTATTTTATCGGAGTTAAAACATCAAAAACTAGTAGATGATATAAATAGTCAATATACTAAGATGTATTCCGTTATTGACAATACTCCCAACTCTTTGAAAGAAACTGCCATCTCTGATAATGTAAAGATGAGAGAACTTTACGATGTTATTCAAGTGAATGTGGCACACTACAAAACAAGAATGTTATCCGCATTAAGCGTACAAGTAGGATACCAAGATACTGACGGAGATTAAAAGATAACGAGATGAATAGGCTTTTAGGACTGTTTTTAGGACTTTTTGTTTTTGCTGTTGGTTGGTGTCAAGAGACGACAGGCTATAAAGCAAAAGTTGTAGATAAAAATAACCAACCTTTGGAAAATGTTGTGGTTATGTCTAAAAAAAGAGAATTAACCAAGACGAATTCTGATGGTTATTTTTATCTAACCTCTAAACGTATTCCTAAAAGTAGAAGAATAAAACTATTTTTGTCAAAATATAAAACACAAGAGGTGATACTTCCTATCACTTTTGATAAAAAAAAAGTTTATACATTTGTCTTATTGCCTTTGGAGTTTCAACTTTCGGAGGTGGTTATTAACCGAAAAAACGAGACTCTTAAAAACTATCGTACACTTCGTGATTTAGAAGGGACAACTATTAATGCAGGGCGAAAAAACGAGGTTGTTTTATTGAAAAATATGACTATCAATAAAGTTACCAATAATGCTCGTCAAATCTTCTCAAAGGTTGTCGGTGTAACTATCAATGAGAGTAGTGAGGGTGGTTTACAACTCAATATTGGTGGACGTGGACTAAATCCTAACAGGACAGCCAATTTCAATACTCGACAAAATGGTTATGACATCAGTGCTGATGTTTTAGGGTATCCCGAAAGCTATTATACTCCACCTGCAGAAGCAGTGCGGGAAATTCAAGTGATACGTGGTGCATCTGGTTTGCAGTATGGAACGCAGTTCGGTGGAATGATTAATTTTAAGATGAACCGTCCTTACAAGCAGAAGTTTCATCTTAATCAACGAACGTCTTACGGAAGTTACAATCTGTTTTCTTCTTTTACTGATGTGGGGGGAACGGTGAATAATTTTAGTTATTACGCCTATTTCAACTACAAAAAAGGGGATGGTTATCGTCCTAACTCCAATTTTACTTCAAAAAATGGTTTTGTTAATCTCAATTATCATTGGAGTGGGAATAAATCATTGAGTTTTGATTGGTTCAAGTATAGTTACCTTGCCAAACAAGCAGGTGGATTGACCAATTATATGTTTTATCAAAATCCGGAACAGAGTAACCGAACACGAAATTGGTTTAGAGTGGATTGGAATGTATTAAACATAAAGTATTTACAACAAATAAACAATAAAGTACATTTTTCCGTACAAGGTTTCGGGTTAATGGCAGAACGTAGTGCTTTGGGGTATCGTAGTTATCGTGTTTCTCAACCGGATACGAAAGGTACAGCAAGAGATTTACTAATTGGAAAATTCAAAAATTTGGGGGTCGAAGCACGATTAGTTAATCAGTACAAAATAAAAGGACAAAAACAGACACTTTTAACAGGTGTGAAGTATTATCAATCATTAAATAGTAGTCAGCAAGGGGCTGGAAGTTCTTCGGCAGATGCTGACTTTAACTTTGCTGTTTCAGAATTTCCTTTTTATGAAAGGCAGTCAAAGTTTTACTATCCCAATTTGAATTTGGCATTCTTTGCAGAAAATATTTTTCACCTAAATAAACGTACAACGATTACTCCAGGGCTTAGAGTAGAAAAAATAAAAACTCAAAGTGATGGACATTATCGTGTGATTGCCAAACATAACAACTTGATTTTGAACGATACGACTATTTATGATAAAGTGGTAAAAGACCGTTACGTCTTTTTGGTTGGGATAGCGATGGCACACAAAATGAAAGGAATGGAATTATACGGAAATCTTTCCCAAAACTATCGTTCCGTAACCTTTAATGACATTCATTCTAACACACCGGGTTTTGCGATTTCGCCTAATATTACCGATGAGAAAGGCTTTTCGTCTGATGTTGGTTTACGTGGAAAGTGGCGTGATGTTCTCTACTTTGATTGTAGTTTGTATGCTCTTTATTATGGCAATAAAATTGGTGAATATTATCACGTGAATAAGTTAGGGGCTGTTGAGCGTTACCGTGATAATGTTGGTACAGCATTTACCTATGGCTTTGAAAGTTTACTGAATTGGGATATTGGTAAGGTATGGATAAAAAACAAGGATATTAATTGTAATTATTATATCAACACGGCTTTTACAGGGTCGTCTTATTTGTCGTCTGATGTACCCAATATTGCCGGTAATAAGGTTGAATTTGTACCTTTGGTTAATTTAAGAAGTGGACTTGAAATGGGATATAAAAAACTGCGTTTGAACGTTCAACTGACTTATATGAGTTCTCAATACGCGGAAGCAACCAATCAAGATACGCCTAAAACGGAAAATCAATATGGTGTTTTTGGGAAAATTCCTACTTATTATGTTTTCGATATTTCAGCCTCGTATGAGTTTAATAAACATATCAAAATAGAGAGTACATTACAAAATGTTACCAATAATGCCTATTTCACTCAACGTGCAACAGGTTATCCGGGACCGGGGATTATCCCTTCTCCACCATTTAACTATATGATAACTTTATCGTTAAGTCTTTAAGAAAAAGTAAAAATGGAAATTCTTTGGGATAAATTAAATGATTTTTTCAGTCTAACAATCGGCTATTTCTTCGATTCCGGAAAAAGAATACACATTTTTTATCTCTTTACTTCTTTGATTTTGGCGTATTACGTCTTTTATAAAAATCGACAAAAAGGCTCGTTTCTAAAATATATTTTTAAGAAAAAAGTTTGGTTAAGTAAATCGGCATTTGTTGATTATAAGATGTTTTTATTCAATGGGTTGGTAAAACTTTTTTTGATAACTCCTTATGTCTATTTTGGATTTTTACTCTCTTTTCATATTGACAATTGGTTAACAGAACATTATGGCTATATGAATGAACCTTTGTCTTTTTCCACAACTATCATTATATATACGGTTTTCTTAACGCTTGTTACCGATTTATTTACCTATCTTACTCATTGGTCGATGCACAAAATTCCTTTTTTGTGGGAGTTTCATAAGATTCATCATTCGGCAACTTCTATGAACCCAATCACACAGTACCGAATACATCCAATAGAACTCATAATTAACAATATACAAGGGATTTTGGCTTTTGGAATAGTTACGGGAGTTTTTCAATATCTTTCTATGGGGAATGTGAGCAAATGGGTCTTTTTAGGTGCAAATGTGTTCAGTTTTGTCTTTTTTGTTTTTGGTGCAAATTTAAGGCATTCTCATATCAAATTACGATATTTCAACTTTTTAGAATATCTGTTGATTAGTCCATTGCAACACCAAATTCATCACAGTAAAGACCGTCATCATTGGAATAAAAATATGGGGTCACGTTTGGCAATTTGGGATTGGTTGTTTGGAACGCTCTACCTTTCAAAAAATACCAATCGTCTCTCTTTTGGTTTGAGTGACAAAGAGGATGTAAAATACACTTCTTTTTCCCAAAATATGTTTAACCCTTTTATCAATAATTTTAAAAGAGTAAAAAAACTTTTTAGGAAATAGACTTTTGTTAGTCACTATTTTTTTAGTATTTTTACAACTTGAGAAAACTTAAGAAACATTGATGAAAGAAGATTTTGGAAAAATCTTGATATAAATTTAATAGTGGCACTTGTGTCTATTGAGGTATCAAATTAAAGTAAATATGAAACATAAAGAAAGAATTCCAAAAGCATTATTCCAAAAAGATGGACATTATCTTGGAAGACCTGCTGATTTTACAGATAGGATAGTTTTACGTAGATTAAAACTTGTTGAAAAAACACCAAATTTTGTCGGTAAAGAATATAGTTTATTAGATATAGGTTGTGGAAACGGTGCGTCTATGTTTTTGTTATCAGAAAAAATGAAGAAATGTGTTGGAATTGAAATAAACATAGAACATGAAAAAGAATTTATTAATTATAAAACTAAAAATAATATTTTAAATTGCGAATATAGAATATTAGATATAGTTCAAACTGAAGCTAAAGAAAAATTTGATAGGATTATCAGTTTTGAGGTCATCGAACATATATCTGACGAGTCAGGTGTTCAGTTTTATTACGACTCCCTAAAAGATGATGGCTTGTTGGCTATATCTGTACCTAACAAATGGTGGATTTTTGAAACACATGGTGCTAAACTGCCACTTTTGCCTTGGAATAGAGTGCCTTTTTTTTCTTGGTTACCAAGACCTATCCATGAGAGATTTGCAAATGCTAGGATTTATACAAAAAAAAGAATTTGCAAACTTTTGGAAAAGTATGGCTTTGAGATTTTACAAACTAATTACATAACAGCTCCAATGGATGTCTTGCCAAATGGAAAGTTTAAGGATTGGATAATTAAAAACATCTTTAACTCTGATACAACTAAAATACCTTTCAAATCAACGTCGATTTTTGTTCTTGCTCGCAAAACAAAAAAATAAATATCTTCTTTCGTTCGTCTGTTGTTCAATTGCCTTGGAATAGATTTCAAGATTGAGCGACATTATAGTATCTAAAATAGTTTTCATTCTGTTTCAGTACTCCCCTTATCAATCTTGATTTATATCTGCCATATGATAAAAATCTTGTTCTTGATGGATTTATGTCCTGAAAAATATCTTATAAAATAGAGTGATGTTTGTGATTTTCTTTTTTTGTGCTTTAAAGGTTGTTGTGTTATCTATTTTAGCTAAAACAGAAATTTGTTAAATAGTGTTTTAATAGCGATTCGTTGCTTTCGTTTCTATTTTTGTTGTTTATTTTTTATATATAATAGTCTGTTTAAGAGCTTTTTGTTGTTTTCTTATTTGTAATGATTCTTTACTGTAAGATTATTTGTTTTTGTGATATTTACTTCTTATTATTATTATTATTATACAAACCTATTTTTTTTAGTTAAAAATAGTTAAATTGCTTGTGTTGTCAAGATTTTTATTTTCCTTTGTTGAACAGTTACTTTTAATTATTAATTCTAAAATTTTTAGAGCTATGAAAAAGAAAATGTTATTTGTTGCATTTATGGTTTTATTTGTAAGTGCAGGGTATTCTCAACTGAAGGTTGAAAACAATGGTAAAGTGGGTGTTAAAGTAGGTTCCTCCACCCTTAAATCTGACCTTGCTATAGGGACTGTTGGTGGTAATAACACTAAGGTTGCTATTGAAGGTAACAGTATTGGATTAAATGTTAGTAGAAAAGGCTATCCAAACTTGTCATGGATATACAGTGTTCTTGCAGGTGCCGAAATTGCATCGAACTCAAATAACTTGGGTGTAAGAGGGCAGGCATTGGCTTCTAGCCCTAAAAACTCTGGTAGAGCTTGGGGAGTTTATGGCTTGGCAGGAAACTCTACAAGTGGCTATAATTATGGTGTTTTTGGTTCTACCTATGGTTATCAAAATGGTGCAGGAATAGTCGGAACAGTTTCGAGCAATGAAAATGTTAACGTTCCTGGAATATACGCAGGTTACTTTGTAGGAAATGTTAAAGTTGAAGGTACTATCAGTGCATATTCTATTCAGTCTTCCGATTTGAAATATAAAAAGAATATTCAATCATTACAATCAAGAAGTAATACTGCCTTAAGTAAAATGTTACAACTAAATCCTATAGCTTATAATTTGAAACAAATATATAGAAAATCTGTAGGTGATAGTATTAGTAGAAATAAAGGAATTTACGATGAAAAATCTGAAATCTTCCAAAAAAGACACTATGGACTTATTGCACAAGAATTACAAAAAATTTATCCTGATTTGGTGTATAAAGATGGAGAGGGATTTTTAGGGATTAATTATACGGAGTTAATCCCAGTGCTGATTCAATCTATAAAAGAGTTAAAGCAAGAAGTGGACGTTTTACGAAAAGAGACTAGTTCTGTTAAAACTAGAAATAAAATTGCTCCAAATTTTAATAATATTTCTTCTATGACTAATATACAAGCAACTCTTTATCAAAATACTCCTAATCCTTTTAGAGAGATTACGGTTATAAAATATGCTATTCCAGAAACAGCAATATCTTCTGTTATTTCTATTTATGACTTAAATGGAAAATTATTAAAAACAATTCCATTAAAAGAGAAAGGAGAGAATAGTATAGAAATAGCAGGAGGTGACCTTTATCCTGGATTATTTAATTATACACTTATAGTGGATGGAGAATTAATAGATACAAAACGAATGGTATTAACTCAATAAAACACACTACTATGAAACGCATATTTTTAACAAGTGCTATTGCACTATTACTTTCTACAATGATAGGTTGTGAGAAAGGAGAAAACACAGTTCAAAAACCAATAGTAGAAAAACAAAAAGTTGTTGGAACTTGGAAATGTGTTGGTTTTGGAAACAGTGAAACAAATGAAGTAAAAGCCATTAAATCAAAAAATCCGACCAAAACTTATACCTTGAAATTCAAAGAAGATAAAACTATCAATGGATACTCTTCTACCAATGTATT
>PDWI01007562.1_pt1 | contig 19111 bp, 15 predicted proteins | sample 1430891 | NCBI WGS metagenome assembly PDWI01 (sample SAMN01162508, study PRJNA174530) | Oral metagenome, whole genome shotgun sequencing project. | biome: Marine environment; feature: Marine mammal; material: Swab sample of the gingival sulcus; isolation source: swab sample of gingival sulcus...
CACCGCTAATTCCGCTTCATTACCTCGATCTTGCAACCATTTTTTACGATCTTCGGAACGTTTTTTAGCAAGCAACATATCCATAATTTCAAAGGTATTCGGTTCTGTTTCAATTTCATCTTCTTGTGCTATTTCATCAAAAGTAAGCTGAACTAAACGGCGTGTACTCGGATCCATTGTGGTTTCACGCAACTGGCTTGGATTCATTTCCCCTAGTCCTTTAAAACGCTGTACATTTGGTTTACCACGTTTATTTGCAAGGCGAGTTAAAATTGCTTCTTTCTCTGCTTCATCTAACGCATAATGCACTTCATTTTTACCAATATCAATACGATAAAGTGGCGGCATTGCAACATAAACGTGTCCTTGCTTAACCAATTTTGGAAAATGACGCAAGAATAATGCACAGAGTAGCGTGGCGATATGCAAACCGTCCGAGTCCGCATCGGCAAGAATACAGACTTTACCGTAGCGTAATTGTGTTAAATCATCATTATCTGGGTCAATTCCCAACGCAACTGCAATATCGTGGACTTCATTTGAGGCGAGAACTTGCTCAGGTGACACTTCCCACGTATTTAAAATTTTACCTCGTAACGGTAAAATCGCTTGAAATTCTTTATCACGTGCTTGTTTTGCCGAACCTCCCGCAGAATCTCCTTCCACAAGGAAAAGCTCAGTGCGAGTTAAATCCTGAGCGGTACAATCCGCCAGTTTACCTGGTAAAGCGGGACCACTGACTAACTTTTTACGTACGACTTTTTTAGAGGCTCGTAAACGGCGTTGGGCTGAACTGATCGCTAATTCAGCAACTTGCTCCCCCGCTTGGACATTTTGGTTCAACCATAAACTAAAGGCATCTTTAACAATATTAGACACATAGCTTGCTGCTTGGCGAGAAGACAAACGCTCTTTGGTTTGTCCCGCAAATTGTGGATCTTGCATTTTCAAAGAAAGCACATAGCTACAACGATTCCATACATCATCAGCGGTTAATTTCACACCACGAGGTAACAGATTACGGAAATCGCAAAATTCGACCATTGCATTTAATAAGCCTTGTCGTAAGCCATTGACGTGTGTTCCACCTTGTAAGGTTGGAATTAAGTTTACATAGCTTTCAGCGATAACATCACCGTTGTCAGGCAACCAGCTCAATGCCCAACTTAATGCATCGGTTTCTTCAACAATATCGCCTGTGAAAGGCACTTCTGGTAAGGTTTCATATTTATTGAGTGCATCTTTTAAGTAATCGGATAAACCATCTTCATAATACCAAGTTTCTTGAATATCATTGATATGATCCATAAAGTTTACGGTTAATTTCGGACAAAGTACCGCTTTGGCACGCAATAAATGACGTAAGCGGCTCACAGAAAACTTAGCAGAATCAAAATATTTTGGATTTGGATAAAAACGAACAGCCGTTCCTGTTTCACGTTTTAAACATTTTTTTATCACTTGTAGATCTTCAATTTTTGCACCGTTTGAGAAGGCAATAGTATGCACTTTTCCATCACGCTTGATTGTGACCTCAACCCGCTCTGAAAGGGCATTTACTACCGAAATTCCGACACCGTGCAAACCACCTGAAAAAGTGTAATTTTTATTAGAAAATTTACCGCCTGCGTGTAATTTGGTTAAAATTAATTCCACCCCTGAAATTTTTTCAGATGAGTGAATATCTACTGGCATACCACGCCCATCATCAATCACTTCCAACGAATTATCTTTATGCAAAATCACATCAATTTTCGTCGCAAATCCTGCTAATGCCTCATCGACACTGTTATCAATCACTTCTTGTCCTAAGTGGTTTGGGCGAGTAGTGTCGGTATACATTCCAGGGCGAAGCTGAACAGGTTCAAGATCTTTAAGAACGGTTATCTCATCTGCATCGTAACGTTTTTCTGCCATAAATAAATTTTCTCTGATTTTGGGAATAATAAAAATAAGGTGTGATTTTAACGAATTGTATAACAACGCACAATAATTAGTTTATTTTGTTTAAATTATATTTAATCTGATACATTTTTAATTCCTTTACTGAAGCTTTATACAGTAAATTTTTCTATCCACAAAAACTGTGGATAACTTTGTGGATTTCTTTTTAAGAAGTCTGTTTATGCTTGATATAATCAGGGTTTAAGAAGATTGGTTGCGAATTAACCTAATTTAATTTGTTTGTTTAAAATCAATAAGTTATAAAATTTCTAGTCTTTCTTTAAAAATTTAATAAAATTTTTTTCATTAAAATACTTGACTTTTTTAACCTGTGCAAAACTTTTATAAGAGATGGCTTTTTAGGTAATCTGTAAGGGATTTATCTGTAAATTTAAACCCCTGATTTAATAATCTTTTTGGGATAGCTGGCTGATTGTCTAGTAATAATTGACTACGTTCCCCAAGTAATATTTTTAGGAATATTTTAGGTATGTGACAAAAAGCTGGACGATGAAGTTTTTGTGATAATTTTTGATTAAAGTCTGATTGTGTGATCAATTCTGGTGCAACAAAATTAAAGATCCCTTGAGAATTAGAATTTTCTAATAAAAATAAAATAGCACGAATATGATCTTTTAAACTGATCCAAGTCCAATATTGTTTACCATTTCCTATTTTTCCACCTAGTCCTAATTTATAAATAGGTAAAATTCGTTTTAATATTCCGCCTTGCTTTGCAAGAACTAATCCTGTACGAATAATACAAACTCGCGTTTTTGTAGATTTTGCTTGAAATGCGACCGCTTCCCATTGTTTACACAGTTGTGATGTAAAAGAATCACGACAAGCGGTGTCTTCATCAATAGAATTTGCAGACTTAGGGCAATCTCCATAAAAGCCTGTCGCCGATCCCGAAATAAAAATATAAGGAGGATTGGTCGATTTATGTATTAAATTAACTAATTGTTGTGTGATTTCAATACGGCTTTTTAGTAAAACTTGCTTTTGTTTCTGTGTCCAATATTTATCAAAAATAGGTTCACCAGCAAGATTGATCACTGCATCAAAATCATTCATATTTTTAAATTCTGATAAATTGTTGCAAAATCTTAATGGAAACTGACCGCGTAAATTTTGCCTCGTTAAAATTGTCACTGAATGACCTTGTAAAATAAGCTGTTTTGTTAAGGCGTTACCAATAAAGCCAGTTCCACCTGTAATAAAAATATTCATTGCAACTACTATTTACGATAAATGCGTTTCAAAAAGCGTAGCAATATTTTGCCCAAGTTTTTTAATGGTTGTTTTATGTGTTGGTGTGACAAAAATAGTATCATCACCCGCAATAGTACCTAAAATACCTTCAGCTTTTCCAATAGAATCTAATAACATTGCAATCAGTTGGGCTGCACCTGGCGTTGTTTTTATAACAACTAAAAAATCATTATGCTCAATATCAAGTACTAAATGTTTTAATTGGCTAGATGCAGTTGGCACTCCTAATTCTGGTGGAAGTTGATAAACCATTTCCATTTTTGTATTGCGTGTACGAACCGCTCCATATTTAGAAAGCATTCGTGATACTTTTGATTGATTAATATTTTCAAACCCTAGCTCTTGTAATGCAGTAACAATTTCACTTTGTGAACTAAATTTTTCTTCTCTTAGTAACGATTTGAATACGTCAGAAAGTGATTCTTTTGATGACACTTTGGTTATTCCTTTAATAAAAATTTAAATTTGTTGCATAATTATTAAATTTTCATCATCTAAAATCAATAAAATATCCTTTTTTTTAAAAAAAACTTGCTAGAAATCACAAAATTGAAATTTCCTATTTGAATTTACTGTCACTTTTTCTTAGACTGACGGTAGTTATTATTTTAATTTTTATAAAAAAGAAGGAGTTTTCAATGAAAGTAACAGTTTTAGGTGCAGCAGGCGGTATCGGTCAAGCATTAGCATTATTATTAAAATTACAGTTACCTGAAGGGTCAGAGTTAGCATTATATGATATTGCACCAGTAACTCCAGGAGTTGCAGTTGATATTAGTCATATTCCAACAGCAGTAAAAGTAAAAGGATATGCAGGCGAAGATCCAACTGAAGCATTAAAAGATGCAAAAGTTGTTTTAATTTCTGCTGGTGTAGCGCGTAAGCCTGGTATGGATCGTTCAGATTTATTTAATATCAATGCAGGTATTATTCGTAATCTTGCAGAACACGTTGCAAAAACTTGCCCAACAGCTTGTGTAGGCGTTATTACTAATCCTGTAAACACTACAGTTGCAATTGCAGCAGAAGTGCTTAAAAAAGCAGGTGTTTACGATAAAAGAAAATTATTTGGTGTGACAGAGCTTGATGTTGTTCGTTCTGAAACTTTTGTGGCTGAATTAAAAAATAAAGATATTGCAACTGTTAAAGTGCCTGTTATTGGCGGACACTCTGGAGTAACTATCTTACCTTTACTTTCTCAAGCAACTTCACTTGAAGAAAAAATTACTTTCACAGCAGAAGAAGTTGAAGCATTAACTAAACGTATTCAAAATGCAGGAACAGAAGTAGTTGAAGCAAAAGCAGGTGGTGGATCAGCAACACTTTCAATGGCACAAGCTGCTGCTCGTTTCGCACTTTCTGTTATTAATGGTTTATCTGGTAAAGATACTCTTGAATATGCTTATGTTGAAGGCGAAGGCGAATATGCTCGTTTCTTCTCACAACCTATTATTCTAGGTCGTGATGGTGTGAAAGAGTTACTTCCAATTGGTAAATTAAGTGACTTTGAAAAACAAGCATTACAAGCAATGTTAGAAACATTGAATAAAGATATTAAAATTGGTGAAGACTTTATGGCATAAGGTTTAACCTATAAATCTTAACCTATTTAAGCGGTTGAATTTTTTCACAATTTTGTAAAAAGTGATAAGAATTTAACCGCTTTTGTTTAATATAATAAATTCATAAAATAATTTTCTTATGGCAAAAAGCAAACGACCAACTTTACAAGATATAGCAACACATCTAGGAATCACCAAAATGACGGTTAGCCGTTATTTACGCAATCCTGATTCTGTTGCTATTTCAACTCAAAAACGTATTGCTACAGCCATTGAAGAATTTGGCTATATTCCAAATCGAGCGCCAGATATTCTTTCAAATGCAAAAAGCCTTGCTATTGGGGTATTAGTTCCTTCTTTAACCAACCAGGTTTTTGCTGATGTAATTAAAGGCATTGAAACAATTACTGATCCTGCTGGTTATCAAACAATGCTTGCTCACTATGGTTATAGTATAGAAAAAGAAGAACAGCGAATTGAAAGTTTACTCTCTTACAATGTGGATGGGCTTATTTTATCTGAAACTCATCATAGTCCACGCACATTAAAAATGTTAAAGATTGCCAATATTCCTATTATAGAAATTATGGAATGCGGCGAAATAGGTCATTATCAGGCGATTGGATTTGACAATGTTACTGCTGCACAATCTATGACAGAAACAATCATTAATCGTGGTCATAAAAATATTGTTTATTTTTCTGCTCGTATGGATAAACGTACCCAGCTAAAAATGCAAGGCTATAAACAAGCAATGCAGAAATATAATTTAACACCTAATTCAATTATTACCGAAGAATCTTCTTCTTTTAGTCTTGGTGCAAAGCAATTGCATCAAGCATTGGAAAAATACCCAAATTTAAATGGCATATTCTGCACTAATGATGATTTAGCGGTTGGGGCATTATTTGAATGTCAGCGCTTGGGAATAAAAGTACCAAAACAAATTGCAATTGCTGGTTTTCACGGACATAATGTTGGTCAATCAATGACTCCACAGCTTGCAACAGTTATTACACCTCGTTTAGAAATAGGAAAGATCGCTGCAACACAGCTATTAGAACAATTAAATAATCAACCACAACAAAGCCATATTATTAATCTAGGGTATCGCATACATTTAGGTGAAACTATTTAAGTACAGCTTATGATATTTTAAATAAAAGGTGCTATTTTTTCTACACATCTTTCAACGACATCGTCAAAAGTTCCATCAATGCTGATATGATATACATCTGTTTCATCATCTTGTGGTACTTCAAGTGTCGCAAATTGACTTTTTAGCATTTCAGTTTTCATAAAATGCCCTTCTCTTTTTTGCATTCTTTCTAAAATCAATTCAAAGCTACCCTTTCCATCTCGAATTAAATCTCGATACTGTTTTTTGAGTGCTGAACAGACAATTATACCTTTCTCAGATTTTTGTTCAATACTAAAAGCTGCATCTCGAATACGCTCTAGCCAAGGCGCACGATCAATATCATTAAGTGGCTGACCTTGTCCCATTTTTATTATATTTGCTCTTGGGTGCAAATCATCACCATCTATAAGTTTTAAGCCAAGTTGTTGTGCAACAGCTGTTCCAACACTTGTTTTTCCAGTACTAGATACTCCCATTAGAATAAAACTTTTCCCTGTGCTTGACACTATTAACCTCCTAGAATTAGATATTCTGAAGAATATTTTACCTCTTTATGTTATCGGTAACAAGAAATAAAAAATAAAAAACACCTCTTAAATAAGAAATATTGAATAAATTTAAAGCAAATTTATTATTAAAATCTTTATTTGTGAGCTATGTCACAAATTTTAAAAATAGTATTTGCAACAAATCACTGTTACTGGTAACTTTAAGTCATCACGAGTAAGAATAATATATTTATTATTGATTACTTTCTTTTCATAACTTTCATAGAGGGTATTTTTATGAACAAAAAGTTAATTTCTCTTTTAGTTGCTGGTGCATTTTCTCTTTCTGCATTATCAGCATCAGCAATTACATTAAAAATTCAGTCTTCAGATCCATCTGGTGATCAAAACTTCCAAATTCAGAAAAAATGGGTTGAAAAGCTAAAAAAAGATTCTAAAGATCAAATTAAAATAGACTTATTGCCTTCTGGAAGTGTAGTAAAACACACTGAAACCTTAGATTCTATCCGAATGGGTATTATTGATGGACACGTTACTGCATTAAGTTATTTTTCTGGTAAAGATCCTGCATTTGGCTTATTAGGTAATATGGTAGGAGCTTGGTCTGATACCTCTCAATTACTTGATTATATGAATAATGGTGGTGGTAAAGAGTTACTTACTGAATTATATAAACCTTATGGTGTAAAATTTGTAGGTGCTTCAACAACAGGTGTGGAATCTTTTGTTTCAAAAGTACCACTTAATGGTGTAGAAGATTTAAAAGGCTTAAAATTACGTGCGCCCGAAGGCTTAATTCAACACGTTTTTGCAGCAGCTGGTGCAGCACCAGTTAATTTACCTGGTTCAGAAGTATTTACAGGTTTAAGTAAAGGTGTTATTGACGCAGCGGATTATACCGTATTCTCAACTAACCATAAAAATGGTTTAAATGATATTGCACCACACCCTGTTCAACCAGGTTTCCACTCTTTACCTTTAATTGATGTGTCTATCAGTCAGAAAAAATGGGATGAGATGACCAAAGAGCAACAAGAACTATTGGTTAAATCAGTAAATGATTTTGCGATTGATATTACTTCAACCTTGAAAAAAGCTGACGAAGAAGCGGTTAAAGAAGCAATGAAAAATCCAAATATTACTATTCATAACTGGTCAGCAGAAGAACGTAAAAAATTCCGTGCAATTGCTAAAACACAGTGGGAGAAATTTGCAAAAAGTTCACCAAATGCACAGAAAGTTTATGACTCTGTAACAAAATATCTAAAATCAAAAGATTTATTATAAGAGCTTAATATATAAAGTGGGAGAGAATGCTCCCACTTTTAAATTATTAGGAATAATATTATGGAAAAGACACCTGAAATTAGAACCTCTTTAGATAAAGTAATTGAGTTTATTGGAGAAAAACTTAGTCTTATTTTTTTATTTATTGTGGCTATTACTTTTTTTGAAGTATTTGTTCGTTATGTATTAAACTCACCAACTATTTGGGTTCACGAAACTGCTATGTTTTTAGGCGGTTCACTTTTTATTTTTGGCGGTGCTTATGCATTAGCTACAGATAAACACGTTCGTGTTGTATTAATTTATGATAATGTCACCACAAGAACTCGCCATTTTTTAAATATATTCCATCATATTATGGGATTAATTTTTTCTTCGATGATGACTTGGGCTGCTTATAAAATGGTAAAAGAATCTTGGATAAAACCTTGGGGAGATTGGCAACTTGAAACCTCTGGTACTGCTTGGGATACTTATTTTCCAGCTTATTTAAAAGCTATTGTTTTTATCACAATGATCATCATTTCAATCCAATTTATTCTAAAACTTATTGCTGAAATACGTTTATTACTCGGAGGTAAAAATGTTTGATTTAGCCTCATTAGGATTAGGTTATGGTAGCCTATTAATGTTAGTAATGATGATAGGATTATTACTAACAGGTATGCAACTGGCTTTTGTGACTGGTTTTGTTGCTTTATTTTTCCTTTTTGGTTGGTTTGGAATGGATGCAGTACCTCTGATCACCAGCCGAATGTACAGTTTTGTAACAGACTTTGTTTTCCTTGCCGTACCAATGTTTGTGTTAATGGCAGCAATGCTCGATCGCTCTGGAATTGCTAAAGATTTATTCGATGCAATGCGACTTTTCGCTAAAAAATTAAGAGGGGGACTTGCCGTTCAAACATTAGCTGTTGCTATTATCTTAGCATCAATGTCTGGGGTTATAGGTGGTGAAACAGTTTTATTAGGGATTCTTGCTCTACCACAAATGCTTCGTTTAGGCTATGATAAAAAATTAGCGATAGGTACTTGCTGTGCTGGAGGTGCATTAGGAACAATGTTACCACCAAGTATTGTACTTATTATTTATGGTTTAACAGCAAGTGTTTCTATTGGTGATTTATTCAAAGGTGCATTTTTACCTGCACTATTACTCGCTATTTTTTATATTATATATGTACTCTTCATTTCTTATAAAAATCCACAATTAGCCCCTTTACCAAGTGAGCAAGAATTAAAAGAAAATGAAGAACACCCTGTTAATTATTTTAAAGCACTTTTCTTCCCAATTCTTTCCGTTGTTGTTGTTTTAGGTAGTATATATGGTGGAATTGCATCCGTAACAGAAGCCTCTGCTCTTGGTGTAGTTGGAATAATGTTTAGTGCTTTAGTTCGTGGTGAACTAAACTGGGAAATGCTTAAAGAAAGTGCATTATCCACAATGCGTACTTGTGGAATGATCATCTGGATTGGTATTGGTGCTACCGCACTTGTTGGGGTTTATAACCTAATGGGTGGAATTAAATTTGTTGAACAAACCATTTTAGCACTAAGTAATGGTAGTCCAATTGGCACTATCTTAATTATGATGGTTATTTTATTAGTTCTTGGTATGTTCTTAGACTGGGTTGGTGTTGCACTTTTAACAATGCCTATCTTCGTACCAATTATCACTAATCTTGGTTATGATCCAATCTGGTTTGGGGTTGTATTCTGTATGAATATGCAAGTATCATTCTTATCACCACCCTTTGGACCAGCTGCATTTTACTTAAAATCTGTCGCTCCACCTGATATTTCACTTGGATTAATTTTCCGCTCACTGGTGCCATTTATTGTGTTACAAGTAATCGCACTTTCATTGCTAATCCTATTCCCTGATTTAGCATTATGGTGGAAGTAGAATAAAGAAAAATAGTTTTAAAATTATTTAAAGCCTCAAAAATTAAATATTATTTTTGAGGCTTTTATTCTAATAGTCTGATCTTTCCTAATTAAAAATTGTAACTTGATTTTAATGTCCTTTTTGGCTATCTTGTACGATTTGATTTAAGTTTCCTCTTATTTTAGGACGAATACAGTTCGCCCTACTATATTTAATTTAACTTATTATAAAATTTAATCCGTGGAGAAAAACACAATGCCAAATGGCACAAGCCCAAATAAAGGCAATATCAAAGGGCTATTTCCTTTATTTGCTTTTTTAATTACTTATATTCTCGTCAGAATAATCTCAGGAAGTTTTGAAACAATGCCGATTATGGTCGGTATTTCTATCGGCTGTTTAGTCGCCTTTTTCTTAAATGACAAAGATCACAAAATTTCTTTTACCAAAAAAGTCACTATTTTTTGTAAAGGTGGTGGCGAAGAAACCCTTATTTTAATGGTTATTATCTTCCTGTTAGCAGGGGCATTTTATAGCGTTGCAAATTCAATGCACGCCGTAGATTCTATCGTTAATATCGGACTAAGTATCTTACCTTCAAATATCATTTTACCGGGTTTATTTGTAGTTGCTTGTATTCTGAGTTTTGCAATGGGAACATCTATGGGGACAGTTTCGACCCTTGCTCCGATTGCAATTGGTATTGGAACTAAAATCGGTGTAGATATTCCACTGGTAGCAGGAATAGTAATCGGTGGTGCAATGTTTGGGGATAACCTTTCTTTTATTTCAGACACTACCATTGCAGCAACTAGAACCCAAGAAGTGACGATGAAAGACAAATTTAAAGTCAATTTCTTAATGGTACTGCCAGCAATTATCATCAATATCGCTCTATTATTGCTTGTTGATGTCAATGCAACAACAGCAACAGAACACCTTGATTTTAACTTACTAAATATCCTTCCTTATGCAATTATTATCGTACTTTCTTTGGTGGGTATGCACGTTATTCCTGTAATGGGATTAGGAATTTTATCTGGCTTAATTATTGGCGTTATGCACCAAGATTTTAGTATTTTAGAGAGTTTTAAAGTGATTCATACAGGTATGGTATGGATGGAAGATATGGCGTTAATTGCCGTCTTAGTGGGCGGTATGGTTGCATTAATGAAATATTTAGGCGGTATTGATTATCTGCTTTATCACTTAACCAAAAATGTAAAAAGTGTTCGAGCGGGCGAATTTAGTATTGCAAGCCTTGTGAGTTTATTAGATATTGCCACCACCAATAATACAATTTCAATCATTGTTTCAGGGCCAATCGCAAAAAATATCGGCAATGAAATTGGGATAAACAGAAGTCGAATTGCAGCTATTTTAGATTTATTTTCTTCGGCATTTAGTGGCTTATCGCCATTTGGTGGGCAATTACTTGTTATGGCTGGATTATGCTCTATCTCACCAATCGATATTATTCCTTATGTTTGGTATTGTATGCTTATGCTCGTTTTTGGAATTTTCTTTATTATCATTGGCAAACCAATGCCTAAAAAATATAGATAAAATACCAGATACTGTTTTAGTATTTTTAAGTCTGAGTCACTATTAATCAAAAGCGGTAAGATTTTATAATTATCTTACCGCTTTATTTTTTCTTCTTGATTAAAGATTAATTAAATCTTACAAGCACCGCCAGCACAGCCATCATCAAGATCGCTTTGTTCATCAGCAGCACCATCACGGGTATTTTGATAATAAAGAGTTTTTAAACCATATTTATATGCGGTTAATAAGTCCGCTAATAATTGTTTCATTGGTACTTTACCATCAGCAAATTTTTGCGGATCATAGTTAGTATTTGCTGAAATTGCTTGGTCGATAAATTTCTGCATAATGCCCACTAATTGTAAGTAACCTTCATTATTTGGCATATCCCATAATAATTCATAATTTAAACTTAAGTTCTCATAATCTGGCACAACTTGTTTTAAGATACCATCTTTTGATGCTTTAACACTTACATAACCACGAGGTGGTTCGATTCCATTTGTTGCATTTGAAATCTGTGATGAAGTTTCAGATGGCATTAATGAGCTTAATGTTGAGTTTCTTAAGCCGTATTTTTGAATATCTTTACGTAAAGTTTCCCAATCATAATGCAATGGTTCTTGCGTTAAACCATCAATCGTTTTCTTGTAAGTATCAATAGGTAAGATACCTTGTGCATAAGTCGTTTCATTAAATTTAGAACAAGCACCTTGCTCTTTTGCTAAATTCATTGAGGCTTTTAATAAGTAATATTGAATCGCTTCAAAGGTTTTATGGGTTAAATTATTCGCTGAGCCATTTGAATAACAAACGCCATTTTTTGCTAAATAATAAGCATAATTAATGACCCCAATCCCTAATGAACGGCGAGAAAGCGAACTATTTCTTGCTGCTGCAACTGGATAATGTTGGTAATCTAATAAAGCATCTAATGCACGGACAGATAAATCAGCTAATTCTTCTAATTCATCAAGATGCTCAATTTTTCCTAAGTTAAATGCAGAAAGTGTACATAATGCAATTTCACCCTCTTCATCATAAATATGCTTAAGCGGTTTAGTTGGTAAGGCGATTTCTAAACATAGGTTAGATTGACGCACTGGTGCAACTTTAGGATCAAAAGGTGAGTGAGTATTACAGTGATCGACATTTTGAATATAAATACGCCCTGTTGAAGCTCGCTCTTGCATTAAGAGTGAGAAAAGTTCTACTGCTTTTATTGAACGTTTACGAATATTTGGATCTTGTTCATATTTAGTATAAAGTTCATCAAATTTATCTTGATCAGCAAAAAATGCTTCATATAAACCTTCCACATCTGAAGGGCTAAATAAGGTAATATTTCCACCCTTAATTAAGCGTTGATACATTAATTTATTTAACTGAACACCATAATCTAAATGACGAACACGGTTATCTTCAACACCACGATTATTTTTAAGCACTAATAAACTTTCCACTTCTAAGTGCCAGAATGGATAATAAACTGTTGCAGCTCCGCCACGCACACCACCTTGTGAACAAGATTTAACTGCTGTTTGAAAATATTTATAGAATGGAATACAACCTGTATGGAAAGCTTCGCCACCACGAATTTGACTACCTAAGGCACGAATTGCCCCTGCATTGATACCAATTCCAGCTCGTTGAGAAACATATTTTACAATAGCAGAAGCCGTTGCATTAATAGAATCTAGACTATCTGCACATTCAATTAATACACAAGAACTAAATTGACGGGTTGGCGTACGAACACCCGACATTATTGGTGTTGGTAATGAAATTTTAAAAGTTGAAGTAGCATCATAAAAACGTTTTACGTAGTCTAAACGTGTTTCTTTTGGATATTGTGCAAACAAACTTGCAGCTACTAATAAATATAAAAACTGTGCAGATTCATAAATTTCACCTGTTACACGATTTTGTACAAGATATTTTCCTTCAAGCTGTTTTACAGCAGCATAAGAAAAATTCATATCTCGCCAATGATCAATATAAGCATTCATCTCATCCCATTCTTCTTTAGAATAGTCTGTTAATAAGGTGGCATCATATTTTTTTAATTCTACTAATTTTTGAATATGCTCATAAATATGAGGTGGTTCAAATTGCCCATATGCTTTTTTTCTTAGATGAAAAATAGCAAGGCGTGCTGCTAGATACTGATAATCAGGTGTTTCCTTGCTAATTAAATCAGCTGCTGATTTAATAATTGTTTCGTGAATATCGGAAGTACGAATACCTTCATAAAACTGAATATGAGCTTTTAGTTCCACCTGTGAAACAGACACATTGTGCAAACCTTCTGCTGCCCAAGTTATCACTTTATGTATTTTTTCTAAATCTATAGGTTCTTGGAAACCATTTCGTTTCGTAACCATTAACGTACTTTTCATATCAATATTCCCTGCTAATTTTTTAAAATTTAATATATTTAGGTTATAAAGGCGTATTGTATACGCCCGCTCATCATTAAAGAATGAAGTTTTAAAATTTAGAGCCGAATATTAACATAAATTACGACTAATATTCATTAATAAATTATGCTGTTAAGCTGATAAATAAAGCAAGTAAAATAGGAATGGCAAGGTTAATAATAAAGCCAAAGCTGATTGCAACAGGGATTGTTTGTATTCCCCCCGTTTTCTGAATAAGAGGTAAACTTACATCTAAAGCCGTTGCCCCTGTAAGCCCTATTGCCATTGAAGGAAAATAACGCATAAAAAGTGGAACAGTGAATAAACCATAAATTTCACGAGAAAGATCGTTAAAGAAGGCAATAGATCCTAATTCAGCTCCCCAAGCATTTGAGATTAAAGTACTTGAAAGCGAATACCACCCTAAACCAGATACAAAGGTTAATCCTTGCATTACAGAAAAATTGCAAATTTTTGCAATAATCACACCGCTTATTGCAGCACTAATGAGAAGAACAATAGAAAGTTGAATCCCTCTTTTATTCATAAAAACGTGTCTAAGCGGAATACCACTATTTCTAAGCTGAATCCCTACACAAAGCACCATAACAACTAAAGGATAAACACTAATTCCTGTTGGAAAAATAAAATATTCTTTCAATATAAAACCAATAATGCCGCCAATTAAAATCATTGAGCAAAGTAACATAGATTCAGCAACTAATTTTAAACGAGAGGGAGGCGGTTCATTACTTTGAATATCTAGTTTAAAAGGCACTAATAATTCAAATGCTAAGAAACACACAATATTACAAAGTTGAATAATCAACCCCATAATAAGTGCAGTATAACCAATTGTTGGGAGGATTGTAGAGAGATTATCAAGCTGCCCTAATAATCCTCCCATTAAAAACAAAATAAAATATAAACAAAGCATAGAAATACGGCTTATATAAGATAAATATTTCGCTTGGTTTATTTTAAATAAATAACCAATAAATAGCGGAATAAGTACTATTGATAAACCGTATAACATTGTTATATTCCTATAATTTTAACAATAAATTTGCTAAAGTTTTAATTCCTATTCCCGTTGCACCAGCCGACCATAAATCACTTGCAGATTTACGGAATGTAGCAGAGCAATCAATATGTAACCAGTTTTGTTTATACCCTTCTAAAAAGTAAGATAAAAACGCAGTTGCAGTACTAGCTCCCGCTCCAACACCAGCTGGTACAGAACCAATATTGGCAAGGTCAGCAAAAGAAGACCCAGTTTGGCTACGATGAAATTCTTCAAAAGGCAAACGCCAAAAACGTTCATTTTCTGCTTTTGCACTTTCAAATAATGTATTTACAAATTTATCATCCATAGATAATACACTATGATAATCACAGCCTACTGCCATTTTTGCAGCTCCTGTTAAAGTAGCACAATCAATAATATAACTTGGTTGTTGCTTCTCGGCTTCAATTAAACCATCAGCCAGCACTAAACGACCTTCTGCATCTGTATTTAATACCTCTACAGAAACACCATTACTATAATGAATAATATCACCAAGTTTCATTGCTTGTCCGCTTACAGAATTTTCAGCACAGCATAAGTAAAGTTTAACACGTTGATCTAAATCCTTTGCTATAGCCATTGCTAATGCTCCCACCAACAAGGCTGCTCCTCCCATATCTGTACGCATTGTTTCCATACTAGAAGATGGTTTTAAACTATAACCTCCTGTATCAAAGGTAATTCCTTTACCCACTAAACAAGTTTTCACTGGTGCATTTTCATCACCAGTCGGATTATAATCTAGCTGCAACATTGCAGGTTGATTAACCGCTCCTTTTCCAACCGTCCAAATACCTTGATAATTTTGTGTTTGGAGATCTTTACCAACAATAATTTTTGTAGAGATAAACTCTTTTTTAGTAAATTCTTGAATAAAACTCACCGCTTTCTCAACTAATACTACTGGCGGCATTACATCAGATGGCGTATTAATGATTTCTCGAGTAAATTCACTGCATTTAATTCTTAAATCTAATTCTTTTTTATCTTGTCCATTTAACTGAGAACAATGGATTTCACCTTTATTTTTTACACTTGTAAAACCTTGATAAAATGCCCAACATTCTTCTAATTGCCACTCTTTTCCCTCTAAAGTAACATTAAAAATACCTTGATTTTTTATTTTTCTCGCTGCTCGTTGAATACTCTCTAAATTTAACTCTTTTGTATGAACAATAACACCGTCATTACTAAATGAAAGTAGTGCATTTTTACCCCATTGTTCAGGAGCTTGATTTTGTGATAAATAAATTTTCATTGTGTTTTCCTTTTCAATTATTTTACTTACTGTACTGTTTTACAAGTTAAACAATATATATACATATTTTTAGGATCATTAAATTTTGGTAGAGTAGAAATCTCTTGTTTTAATTTTTCTACAAAAGGAATATCAAACCACTGATTTAAAGACATTGTTACTTTAAATTCCTTCATTAATCGACCAAGTAAACCTTGATTTTGAGGAGCAACCCAAGCAACCTTAAACGAATCAACTTTTTCTAAACCTTGTTGTACTCTATTTTGATTAATCAATGAAGCAAGTTCATCATAAGCCGTTTCAAAATCACCTAATTTATCCACTAGCCCATTTTTGAGAGCCACTTCCCCCAACCAAACTTGTCCTTGAGCAATCTTATCAACAGCCTCTTTAGACATTTTACGCCCCTTACTTACACGAGATAAGAAAAGATCGTAACCATTTTCAATACTTAATTGAGAAAGTTCATTTTGAATTTTAGATAAAGGTTTTAACATACTTTGATTAGCTAAAGGAGAGGTCTCGACGCCATCTTGTTTTATACCTAAATTAGCAGCTGTTTTTTCAAAGTTCATTCCTAATCCAAAGATACCAATTGAACCTGTTAAAGTATTTTTACTTGCAACAATTTTATCTGTCATTGCTGAAATCCAATAACCACCTGAAGCTGCTAATCCCCCCATTGAAGTCACTACAGGTTTTCCAGCTTTCTGAATAGCATCTATTTCTTGGCTAATTAATTCTGAAGCTAATACGCTACCACCTGGACTATTTACCCTTAAAATCACACCTTTAATATTGTCTGCTTTTCTTGCTTCACGCAGTTGCTCAACAATAGTATCACTTCCTGCTGAATCTTCATCACTTATACCTAAAGCAATTTCACCTTCAACATTAATCACTGCAATATCTGCAGTTTGAAAATCAAAGCGGTCAGGTAACGTTGTGATATAATCAAAATAATCAATAGATTGATAGTCTTGCTCTGTATCTTTTCCAAATTTTTCCTGTAGTATTTTTGTAAGTTCAGGAGAAGTAACCAAAGCGGTGACTAATTTTTGATTTTTTGCAAAAAGTGCCGAATTTCCACCCGCTTGTTTAAATTTTGCTAAATAATCTTCAGGTTCTGGTAATACATCTTTTGAAGAAATTTGACGATTCTTAGCAATATTCTCTTTAATATTATTCCATAGTGGATGAATCCATTGCATTGCATTTTGCTTCGCTTCTGGCGACATATCATCACGCAAAAAAGGTTCAACGGCTGATTTATAAGTACCCACTCGAAAAATCTGTGGTTTAGCTTCAATTCTATCTAATAAAGATTTAAAAAATAAATTTGAATGTTGAATCCCATTTAGCTCAACAGCCCCGCCTTCGTTCAAATAAATTTCATCTGCAAAACTAGCTAAATAATATTCTTTTTGTGTATATTGATCACCAATAGCAATTATTGGCTTGCTACTTTTTTCTTTAAACTCTTTTAAAATTTCACCAATATAATCTAAAGAAGCGTAATCTCCCCCAGTAAAATATTTTAAATCTAATACAATTCCTTTAATTCGATCATCATAAGTTGCTTTTTTAATAGCTTGAATCACATCAAAAATAGAAATTTTAGATAACGTTCTCTCTCCTGTAAGCTCAGCTTCTAATATCCTATCTAACTCATCTTCTTCATTTTTACTATCTACTAGCATACCATCCAAATTCAACACCAATGCACCCGATTTAAATTCTTGCATTGCTGTATGCTGTTGTGTATAAGAAAAAATACCATAAACTGAAAAACCTAAAATAATAAATAAAATAAAGAATAAACTCATTACAAGCTCTCTAAGAAAGCGAAAAACTTGATAAAATTTCTTTAAAAAAGTTTTCATTTATTTTCTCCTGATAATGACATTTAAGTGATTAAATTTTTAAATCTCGTCTTCCAACAAAAGAGTGAGAAAGCGTTGTGCCATCGACCATCTCTAATTCGCCGCCAACTGGAATACCGTGTGCAATTCGTGTCACTTTAATATTATAAGGTAAACACATTTCAGCAATATAGTTTGCTGTTGCATCGCCTTCAATGGTCGGATTAGTGGCTAAGATAATTTCATAAAAAGATTCACTTTCTAATCGCTGTTGCAAAATATCTAACCCAATTTCACGAGGACCAATCCCATCAAGGGGCGATAAATGCCCCATTAACACAAAATAACGCCCTGAAAATTGCCCTGTTTGTTCTACCGCTTGAATATCAGCGGGGGTTTCAACCACACAAAGCTGTCCGTTAGCTTGGCGGCGTGGATTTTTACAAATATTACACACCTTTTCTTCGGTAAAGGTACGGCATAATTCACAATGATCGATATGGGTCATCGCCTCTTCCAACCCTTTGGCAAGATTTATCCCCCCCGTACGATTACGTTGTAATAAATGATACGCCATACGCTGTGCGGATTTTGGACCCACACCCGGTAGCACTCTCAGAGATTCGATTAAATTTTCAAGTAACGGACTAATTTGCATAATGATTTTAGATTTTTTAAATAAATAAAAGACGAGTAAAAATATTTACCCGTCCTAATAAAAAATAATTCCATAAAAATAAATGAAATTAGAATGGCATTTTCATTCCCGGTGGAATTGGCATTCCAGCCGTTACACTTGCCATTTTTTCTTTTTGTAGCTCTTCGGCACGACGGATTGCATCATTAAATGCGGCAGCCATCAAGTCCTCTAACATCTCTTTATCATCTTCCATTAAAGATGGATCAATCTCAATACGGCGACAATTATGTGCCCCATTTAAGGTTACTTTTACCAAGCCTGCTCCTGATTCTCCCGTCACCTCTAATTTTGCAATCTCTTCTTGCATTTTTTGCATTTTTGCCTGCATTTGTTGAGCTTGTTTCATTAAACCGCCTAAGCCACCTTTTCCTAACATTTGATATTCCTCTTAAATTGTAATAAAAAACAGCATTCATTTTACTGAACACCGTTAATTAAGGCAAGCTATTGCTATAATGAAAATTTAATGGTGACAGTCATAGTATCTAATCTTGCTTATCAACTCTCAATTATAGATTTTCCAGCTATAATATCAATATGACATACTAAATCAGGGCAACCTCGTACTTTGTCTATAAATCAACCACACACACCAAAAATAAGCTCAGATCTCATTTCATCAGACCAGCCTGCTGATTTTAGCTTGCT
>PDWI01004354.1_pt1 | contig 19107 bp, 12 predicted proteins | sample 1430891 | NCBI WGS metagenome assembly PDWI01 (sample SAMN01162508, study PRJNA174530) | Oral metagenome, whole genome shotgun sequencing project. | biome: Marine environment; feature: Marine mammal; material: Swab sample of the gingival sulcus; isolation source: swab sample of gingival sulcus...
GCCAACCTTTGTAGGAAACAATGGTTCTGCAGCTGAACTAGCATTCCCAGCAGAAGGTACTGTTGCGAATGATGCGCAAGCTTGTTTCTACGTTTGGGGTTTCCAAGACGTAAGCAAGAAAGGCGAAGCGTTCAAGGTTCAAATCGCTTACAAGACAACTGAGGCTGGTTCAGAAGAGAGAACTCGCACGTTCTCTGTTTACGCGCCTAAGTCAAAAGTTACACCAAGCGAAAAGATGTTTGATGATGGCTACGCTTACAAGGTTGTCCTAACAGTAAATGCAACGAATAAACTAGGTGGTACAGCTGCTGACTGGAATGATGGGGGACTTCTTGGTAATGATGGTGAGATTGGATTAAATCCTCTTTCTCTTGTCGCTAAGTATGACATCGCGAAGGTTGCTAATACAGCTGGTACAAATCACACGCTTCAATTTGCAATTAATCCTAAAAATGAAACTGATTACTCTAATTATCAAGTAGGAGTAGATGTTGGTTATTACACTTGGGCAGAAGCGATGCGTCTCTTTGGTTATAACGTAGCGGATGACACAACACCTATTTTTAATAAGAGTAAGAAAGGTGTTGCTCCTTTTAATGACGACGGCTGGAAAGCTAGTGATGGTTGGAATGATGCCCTCTTAACAGATCCAGAATTTACAGATCGTAAGTATAAGACTATTGGAGGACAAGAGTATTATTTGCCTACACTCAAAGAATGGACTGCTATCGTACCTTATACCCTTATAGCGGTGAAGAATCAAATTTTTGAAAATATAGCACAAAATGGTTTTATTTACTCTTTCATTATGCATAATAATATGTGGATAAAAACTGTAAATGAATCTGTTGTGAAGGTCGGTAAAGTTGCAGGTCATTCTGAATTACTGAGAGATGTTCAGATTGGTAATGATATTATATCTGCAACTGAATACGATGATGAATATATAACAAAGGTGGAAGATGGTAATTATGTTATTTATGCTATTCGTTTAAAAGGAACTAAATATGAATCGGCTTGGCGTTATGAGCGAAAAAAACTTCCTAAGGTTGATTCAAAACAGTTTTATACATTGATGATTAAGAACGTGATGCTTGGTAAAAACTCAGGAAAGACTCTTACTGGAAGTAATAGCGTTGCAACACCAGAGTTTTTTAATTTGAATAGTACAACAGAATGTGGATTAATTTTACATGGTTATCTTCCATATGATGATTTCGGAAATCCGACTAACATTATCCAAGCTTTGGGTAGTAATTGTCCTCGCTGGGCAAGAACTCGTATAAATGAGATTAAAGCTTCTTGGCAATCATCTAATTCTAACAATACTGTTACTACAACGACTTATCCTAATTATCAGGTTGTTATTCGTCCGTTTAAGAAAAACTAAAATATTGTTACTAAAGCGAGCTTCTTGATTCGTTGAGAAGCAAAAGAAAAGTTTGCCCTTTGCCTTTTGGGGCGGAGGGCAAACTTTGTTATTTTTCAATATTAAATTAAGAGCAAAGTCATTCCTCCCTTGGAGGTATTGTCTTAAAAAGCAAATAATTTAGGGTTAAACTTTTTGATTTTTTGCAATCTCGTTATCTTTGTTCCTAGGAAAGAGACCTTTTATCGTTTCTATTTTAGCTATTTTTGAGGATAAGACTTCATCGTCTTTAATCAATGTCAATCATCACCTTTAACTCAAGAATTTGTTATTCTACAACTCTAAGATAGGCTTTTAATTGCCTAAGAATTAGAAGAAACGAGGGTTTGGCAAAATTTGAATTTGCCAAACCCTCGTTCTAGATTGAAATATGCTTATAAGCCAGCTACAGTGGTTTTGATTTGTTCGCCAAGACCTATCGTATAGCCCTGAGAAACGAAAACTACACGATTGAAAGTGTCGGCAATGATGAAGATAGGCAACAGCTCTTTGTGTTTGAGTTTCATATTTTGACGAATTTGCTCCTCTATGCCGTTGCTATCAATGCCATAAATAATCGTGTTTGGCAAATCGCCGTAAGCCTTGGTGTCAAACTTCTTAGCTTCCTCTTCATTAGGGAAAAGCAGAACCATTTTCCTGCCCCACTTCTCCAAATCAGCCTTCAGACGAGCAATATCCCTTAGAGCGTGGTTCGTTGGTTCTTGCTTAGTGTCAAGAATACCAATCACATAATAACCACGACCACAAGCCGAAAGCAAGCTACGGCGACAGCTTCCGTCGGCTAAGTTGCACGTACTACCCAAATCTGTAAATAGGCTTTCCGCATTGAACGAACCAATCACTTGAACCTTGTCTTTGCTCTCACGCATTACAAGTTGTATGCTTGTTGCCTTATTTGCCTTGACTTCAAAGGTTGAAATCTTCGCTAGTACTCCTCCACTTGCTAGGCGAGTCCCTGTTGTTAGTACGTATTTCCCTACAGGCAACTCACAGCCGTCTTTGAGGAGGTTCGCCCAAGTCGTCGTGTCATAGTCAAAGTTCATCAGTTGCAAGCGACCGTTCTCTAGCTTAGAAATCGTAAAGTGATTGTAGTACTTCGGATTATCGTTAATCGCCGTTGGCTTGAAAGTTGCTTTAATTAAGCCAGAAGCGATTTCACTTGTTTCAGCTTCCTCAAAAAACAACCAATGAACCTTGCCGTCTGCATAATACTGAACCTCGTTGGTCATTGGGTCAAGCCAAGCAGGAATGCCCACAGAACGAGCCACAGCTACAAAGAAGATTTTACGCGAAGACTTGTCCGTTACCCTTGCTCTCCACACGCCTTCAGGCGAAATGTAAATACCTCTTCCGTTAATCTCCTCGTTAAGCGTCAGACTATCTAAGCAGAACTTGATGAGTTTATCTGGATTACTTAACTCATTAAAAGTTTCCTTATCCATATTTTCATTGAAAAACTTTTTATAAGCCGTTAGTTCTTCTCTATAAATTCTGTTCTTCACCAAAATTGGATGACAGAAATCGCCAATAACAAATTGGGTATAGAGTGCTTGATTTGTAAGAATATCGGGGTTAAAGTCACGAAGATCCTTTTCTGTAAGGTCTTCTAAGACTTCCAAGCCTGAACCAAGCAAAAATCCTTTATCTCCAAGTTTGATTAAAAACTCTTTCACAGCCTTATGATTACCCCTTGAAGCAATTAAATATTTTGCAACCTTAGAAATTGTTTCTTGATTTGCTATTTTCTTAATATCCACACCTCCAACTTCTACATCCATCTCATTTAGAAGTGCTTTGTGAAGCCTCTTTATTATAGATATTGCTTCCTGCTCTGCTTGCTCTTCCGTCATAAAAGTAGAAACATAAGCATTACGAATAGAATCTTCCTCTGCAAGACGGCGATTATTTTCTTCTCGTGCTTCTTTGCTCACTTCAGGCATATTTGCCGATTCGCTTGGAGGGATAATGTCTAATTCAAGGTCAAAAGTAGAATGCTCGTCCTTGTCAAGCGTAATGCTTAACTCTTTATCCTTAGCAAAAGACAGCTTATGAAAACCGAACTTACCCTCTTTTGATGCCCAAGCAAGCATATCTCCTTGCCCAGCCGTGAGCGAACAGAAACCGTCTTTGTCCGTCGTCTTCTTCGCAATGCTATAGAACTCTGCATAATTATACAGCTTAAACTCTACTAAAGCTCCTGCAACTGGCTGACCAGCCTCGTCAAGCACTCGCACTTTTGCCGTCGCCGTTGGGGCATAGTTCTCAATTACATTGATTTCTGTGTAGGTCGGCGTCTCAGACATTACCTCTTCCTTGCCGTTATAACGACCGAAAACCTTAGTATGCATCAACATTCCTCGGCTTGTAGGAGCGTTAAACCACGCAAGATTTAGTACTGGCTCTGGCTCACAAGCTCCTAAGAAATACCATTTGCCATCTGCCCAAGCTTCGACCCAAGCGTGATTGTCGTCTGTATGAGCCCAGCGAGGCGTGTAAACTTGTCGTGCAGGAATGCCAACTGAACGCAAAGCTGCCACAAGAAGTGTAGATTCTTCGCCACAACGCCCGTAAGCAGTCTTCACCGTAGCAAGTGGCGACGATGTGCGAGCGTCCGAAGGCGTATAGATTGCTTTCTCGTGGCACCAATGATTGACCTCTAGAACTGCGTCTTTCATTGAAAGGTTCTGAACTCGGTCTTTCAGTTCTCCATAGAAAACCATTCTCGCACTATCCAAATGTTCATTATTCACACGAACTGGCAAAACGAAGTGGCGATACAACAATTCAGGCACATCTTTTCCCCAAGGCATTGCAGACTTTGCTTCCTCCGAAGTACGAATGTTTTTGAGGTAGAAGTCAGCCGTTTGGTCAGTGATGTCTGCTATCGGCATATAAGCGTAGAGGAATTTCATCGCCTCACGCTCATAATCCGTCATCTCAAGCGTATCAATTGCTTTGAATAAGTCGCCATTTGGTAGTTGCTTGACTTTCGTTTGATAGTCTTTTTCCATCTGCTGAGCGTAGCCTTTGTCAGAGATAAAAGACTTTTCACAGCTTGCTAGTAGCAAGCACATCAGAATTGTGATGAGTAGTTTTGCTTTATTCATAGTAGATAATTTATTTATAAATTAATTTTTGACTTAAACTCCAAACTCTATTCCAAATATAAATTCTAATTTGATCAATTAGGACACAAGCCATAAATAATGCAATAACAAATATAAATGTATAGAAAAGAAACAAGGGCAACTCAAATTGACTATCCAACCATCTGAGAAAACCTTTAAAGTAAAGGTCATAAATATCCTCATTACGATGTATTAAATACACACTAAAGGATGAAGCAGATAGCCAATTTATAAATTGACTTTGTATCTTAATTTTAGTGAAAAATATAAATAACAACACCGCATACAAAATAACTAATGGAGAGATATAAGCCTGCCAACGTATACAGACAGGGTCTTCAAAACTAAAATCACTCTTGCTATAAAATATGTATACAGTAATAAGTAGAGATGAAAATACTGCAATAGCTAAGGCTAAAATTAAATAGAAATACTTATTTTTTTCTAATTTAGATTCTTTCATTAAGAGTCTAAGATAATAACCTAAACAATAAAACCCTACAAAAGCAATAACTGAAGAGCCTCTATTGAAGCCTAAATATGGATTATTAAACAGCCAAGCAAACAGGAAAGCAAATAGATAGAATGCTATCAAATAATTTTGTAAGTTTTTCAAGCTTACAACTTCTAACCACTTGTTAATTATAGGTGATAATAACATAAGTCCTAAATAAGCTGCAACAAACCAATTCCCACCTGTGCCGTTAATTGGTAGGCAAGTCTTTATAAATAATTTTAAATCCCCCCCCCCCCATTAATCGATATAATTATGGAATGTATCGCAAATAGGTAAAAAACAACTTGAAATAAGAGAGAGAATACAGACCGAACGCTTAGTCTTATACCAAAATACCCCGAGATCAAAACAAATAAATGAATAGCTCCGAGACTTAATGTAGAAGCTAAATTAAAACCAAATGACTCTATTGGAGCTTTAGAAATATCCTCAATAGTAGGAAAATTAAATGTCGCAACAATATGAACAAGAATTACCAACAACATTGCCACAATGCGCAACAATTCAAAATTACTTTCTCTGATTTTAATTTGTTCTCCCATATTACTTATTTTATTATAATTCTACTTTAATGACTTGAATGGAGCTATCAGTGAAGATGTTCGAAGGAATTGTGAAGACAGCCTCATACTCTTCCCCTTGCTCTGAGATTAGTTTATCTGTATAAACAGGGATTTCTTGTCCTGTTTCTAAAACAAAAGCTTTCTTGGCATTGAGATTAAGCGCAAAAAGTTCTATTGGCTTTGTCAAGAAGACGTAAGCGTAGTGCTTGTCGTCAATAGTTTTTTGTGAGAGATATACGTCTTCGGGGCATTTGATGTTAAGAGGTTTAGCACCATAAATGGCTTCCCCGTTTGTCATTAACCAAGCTCCCATTTCACGCAGACGGCGAACAGCTGGCGTTGGGAACGAACCATCAGCCTTTGGCCCGATGTTTAATAAATAGTTTCCCCCTTTAGATGTATTATTTACAAGGTAACGAAGCATCTCGTGAGCCGATTTCCAATTATAATCTTTAGCGTGATAGCCCCACGAATGTTGCATTGTTGCAGGTGTTTGCCAAGGTTTACTGATAATTTCTTCGGGATAAGCATTGTCAAACATCTCCAAAAAGTCAATATTCTCTCCTGGGTTTGTAAAGCAAATACGTCCGTTAATGAGGCACTTATCACTATATGTTCGGATGAGAGCTATGAGTTCATCACGTCGCTTCTCAGTGATATGCGTTTCCTCATTCCACGTGTCAAACCAAAGCAAATCTGGGTCATACTTTACGACTAACTCTTTTACTTGTGGTAAAGCTTTTTTTCGCCAGTACTTTTCAAAGTCTTTATCCGTAACTTTTGGTTTCCAGTGAGGCAAAGCACCTCCTTTACTCGTCCAATCCTGCCAGTGCGAATAATAAAATCCGTACTTCATATCATACTTCCGACAAGCCTTAACTAGCTCATCAATCACATCACGATGATAAGGCGTGTTCATCACATCAAAGTCAGAAACCTTAGAATCCCAAAGAGCAAAACCATCGTGATGTTTTGAAGTCAGCACGATGTAACGCATACCAGCGTTTTTGGCTTCTCTTACCCACGTTTCTGCATTATATTTAATTGGATTAAACAACTTTGCCAAAGCTTTATACTCTGTCATCGGCACTTCAAGGCGAGGTTGTATCCACTCGGCATACCAACTTCTCCCGTGACGAAGCGTTGTGTCAGGTAGTGTTCGCCCTTTGTACGAACCTTCTAACATAGAGTATAAACCCCAATGCAGAAACATCCCGAACTTTGCCTCCCTAAACCAATTAGCCTTTTCTTTAGGTAATGAAAGACTTTTACAAGGATTTGCTACACAAACTACCTTTTGGGCTAAAGCCGTACCTAAACTTAGACTTAAAATTAATGCCCAAACTATTTTCTTTTTCATATATAAATATTCATTAGTCGTTTTCTCGCTACGACAGAGCTTAAGCAAGCTTGCTTTGCTCGTTTGGCTTAACGAAAATGTTTATTGCTATTTTACTATTTAGTAAACCTCTATTTTTCAAAGATAAGCATTTCTTGTTAATTTCGGAAGTATTCATTTAAGGCTTGTTAATCTACTTGTTTCGGTCGTTGCCTTGGGGGCGAGCTCCGCTTGAGCCTGTCGAAATGAACAAGGGGTATAACTTATCTAGGGAGCAAGCTGTGTAAGTTTTTATTTCACCACGGCGTGAAAAACATTTCACTCCGTCGTGTAATTAATTTCACTCCGTGGTGAAATGAAGAAAAACCAAGCAGACTTAATGAAATATTCTTAATATTACTTAGCTTTTTTACTTGCAAAGTCAGTCCCTGAGCTAGACGAAACAGTATGAGAGAAAAACAATTTATTTAGTTTTCTGCTATAGAGCATTGAATAAGGCAAATAATTATTATCTTTGTTTAATAGGATTGTAGAGCTATCTAGATATAATTAGACATACTCTACCCTTATGATTTAATATGATTAAGAAAAAGATATTAGAATAATATGAATAATGAATTCAAGAAATATGCAACAAAGCATTTAGGGTTGAACAGTTTAGCCCTAGATAGTTACGTTGGCTTACAGAATAGTTACATCTCTCCAACAATCATTGAAGAGCGTCAGCTTAATGTAGCACAGATGGACGTCTTCTCACGCTTGATGATGGATAGAATTATCTTTCTCGGTACAGGAATTGATGATTATACAGCCAATGTGATACAGGCACAGTTGCTTTTCTTGGAAAGCAATGACCCTAAGGGAGATATATCTATCTACATCAATAGCCCTGGAGGTTCTGTTTACGCTGGTTATGGTATTTATGACATTATGCAATATATTTCTTGTGATGTTAGTACTGTTTGTACTGGTATCGCTGCCTCAATGGCGTCTGTCCTACTTGTTGCAGGAGCTGAGGGTAAGCGTATGGCTCTCCCACACTCTCGTGTGATGATTCACCAACCACTAGGGGGGGCTCAGGGACAAGCAAGTGATATTGAGATTGCAGCAAGAGAAATCCTCAAAGTTAAGAAAGAACTTTACGGCATTATTGCACAGCACGCTCATCGTCCGATAGAAGATATTGAGCGAGATAGTGATAGAGATTACTGGATGACAGCCAAAGAGGCTCTTGACTATGGTATGATTGACAAAGTATTAGGTATAAAGGAAGAAAACAAGTAATGGCAAAAGGAAAAAAATGTAGCCTCTGTGGGAGAGATAATGCTTCTGGAGGATATTTATTACCTGGAGAAATAGCAGGTACACATATATGTTTCTTCTGTATGCAAGGGGTGCACGAAGTTTTCGATGAATACCTAAAAAGCGAAAATCTACAGAAAGGACAAGGCAATCTCTATAAAAAAGAAGAACTTAAGCTTGAGAAACTACCTCGTCCGATAGAAATTAAGGCACATCTTGATCAATATATCGTTGGGCAAGATGAGGCAAAACGTTATCTCTCTGTAGCAGTATACAATCATTATAAGCGTCTTATCTCTAAAGAGAAGAAAGACGAGAATGAGGTTGAGATTGACAAAAGCAATGTGCTTATGGTAGGTCCTACTGGAACGGGAAAAACGCTCCTTGCTAAAACAATAGCAAGAATGCTCAATGTTCCTTTTGCAATCGTTGATGCTACTGTCTTAACTCAAGCAGGTTACGTCGGAGAGGATATTGAGAGTATCCTAACTCGCTTGCTTCAGGCTTCTAACTATGATGTGGAGAAAGCTGAAAAAGGGATTGTCTTTATAGATGAAATCGACAAGATTGCACGCAAAGGAGATAATCCCTCTATTACACGTGATGTTAGTGGAGAGGGCGTACAGCAAGGTTTGCTTAAACTCCTAGAGGGTAGTGTCATCAACGTTCCACCACAAGGAGGACGTAAGCACCCCGACCAGAAAATGATACAAGTCAATACTCAGCACATACTCTTCGTCTGTGCAGGAGCTTTTGATGGTATCGAACGCAAAGTCGCACAGAGATTAAATACTCGTGTCGTTGGCTTTAATAGCTCGGCTAAGAAACTCAACTTAGAACAAGAAGAGAACTTCCTTCGCTACGTTGATGCTCGTGATGTAAAAAGTTTTGGATTAATCCCCGAAATCATTGGTCGTTTGCCAATAATTACACACCTTGAGCCTCTCAGAGCTGAAACACTTAGAATGATTTTGACAGAGCCAAAGAATGCTGTGATTAAGCAGTATAAGAAAATATTTGCTCTAGATGAAGTTGAACTTGAATTCACTGATGACGCTCTTGACTACATTGTAAGCTGTACAATGGAGCAGAAGTTAGGTGCGAGAGGTTTGCGTTCTATTGTGGAGAAGATTATGATAGATGCAATGTTTGAGATGCCTAAGGCTAAATCAAAGTTTGTTATCGATAAGGCTTATGCCGAAGATAAGGTAAATACTGACCTACAAAGCTAGTATACCGATGGTTATAAGTTAGGCTGACGCTACACAAGATTAACCTGAAAATCAATACAGAGTAATAATACAAATACAACAAGGAAATGGAAGTCAGCAAACAAGAACTCAAGCAAGCACTGAAAAAGTACTTCGGCTTTGACCTCTTTAAGGGAAACCAAGAAGCAATTATTAAAAGCGTCTTGGCAGGGCAGAATACCTTCGTACTAATGCCGACAGGTGGGGGGAAAAGCCTCTGTTATCAACTTCCTGCTATGCTCCTTGATGGTATGGCTGTAGTCGTATCTCCCCTTATTGCTCTGATGAAAAATCAGGTCGATGCAGTACGAGGCTTATACGGGGAAGATAGTGTGGCTCACTATATTATCTCGACCCTCTCACGCTCTGCTCTTGAAGAGGTCAAGCGTGATGTTCAGGATGGAAAAACTAAGTTACTCTATGTCGCTCCCGAAACGCTTAGAACAAGAGAGATTGTAGAGCTGTTAAGTGGCGTAGATATTTCTTTCTATGCCGTCGATGAGGCTCATTGTATCTCTGAGTGGGGACACGACTTCCGTCCCGAGTATGGTAAGATTAGAGAGAATATTGAAACTATTTCTTCTCGTCCTCTCATTGCTCTGACAGCGACAGCAACCCCCAAAGTAGCACAAGATATCCTGAAAAACTTAGGTATCGAAGATGCTCAAATCTTTAAAAGCTCTTTTAATAGAGAGAACTTACACTATCAAATTAAGCCTAAAACAGACGATATAGACAAGGACATTATCAAATTTATCTTAGATAATAAGGGAAAAAGTGGTATTGTCTATTGTATGAGTCGCAATAAGGTTACTACCTTTGCAGAAGCTCTGCAAGTGAATGGTATTAAGGCATTCCCTTACCATGCAGGTCTAGAAGTGAAAGATAGAGGTAATTATCAAGATGCCTTCCTAAGTGAAGATGTTGATGTTATTGTAGCGACTATTGCTTTTGGTATGGGTATTGATAAGCCTGATGTCCGTTATGTCATTCACTATGATATGCCTAAAAGCTTGGAAGCTTACTACCAAGAAACAGGTCGTGCTGGTAGGGACGGCGGCGAAGGCATATGTATTGCCTACTATCGTGCCGAGGATATGAAAAAGATGGAGAGCCTACTCAAGGGAAAGCCTCTATCAGAACAAGACGTTGCTCGTCAGCTAATCCGTGAAACGAGCGACTATGCACAGAGTGACATCTGCCGTCGTAAGTTTCTTCTGAACTACTTCGGCGAAGATTATAAAGAAGAGAATTGTAAATGTTGTGATAACTGTTTATCCCCAAAAAAGAAAGTGGAAGCAAAAGAATTGTTATTGAACCTAATGGAAGTCATTGGGACCTTGAAATCTAAATTTGATTCAGAACACGTTATTAAAGTACTGTGTGGAGAAGAAAGCTCTGCAGTAAAAGACTTTAAGCACGATGCCTTAGACTGCTTTGGCATTGGAGATGCTCATAGTGAGGAGGTTTGGGCTAATGTTATTCGCCAAGCGATTATCGATGGTTATATCTCCAAGAAAGTTGATACCTATGGGGTGCTTAAAATCACAGCGAAAGGGAAGAAGTTTATAGCTAAACCAGTAAGTTTCCAAATTGTCGAAAGTGATGATGAGGAAGAGCTAAGTGAAGCTAAAGAGAACGTTTCTGGAGGAGGCGTTACGGATGACACGATTTTCAAAATGATGAAGGCTCTTCGAAAGAAAATGGGTACTAAGCATAATGTACCTCCTTATGTTATCTTCCAAGATTCTTCACTTGAGGCTATGGCTGCTTTCTATCCTATTACAATGGAAGAGCTACAAAATATCCCTGGAGTGGGAGCTGGGAAAGCTAAACGCTATGGGAAAGAGTTCCTTCAACTAATCAAGACTTACGTTGAGGACAACGAGATTGACAGACCTGAGGACTTGCGTATTCGTTCTGTACCTCAGAAGAATAAAATGAAGATTACCATCATTCAGCAAATAGATAGAAAGGTTGCCCTTGATGACGTTGCTGAAGGCTTGGGCGTAGATTTCTTCGATTTATTAACGGAAGTCGAGTCTATCGTTTATTCTGGGACACGAATTAATATCTCTTATTTCATTGAGGAAGTTGTAGATGAAGAGCATATTGAGGATATATATGAGTACTTCCGTGAATCAACGACAGACTCTCTAGAAGAGGCTTGTGATGAACTAGGAAATGAATATCCCGAAGAAGAAATTCGTTTGGTACGTATTAAATTCCTCTCAGAACTTGCAAACTAAATAATAATTATAGAAAATCTTACGTTATTATTAGCGTAGGATTTTCATTTTAGTAACAGAGAAAATGCAGATAATAAAAAGAATCGTAACATTAGCATTAGCTTGTACAGCACTCTATAGCCTAGACACGGCACAGTTGCAGGCACAGAAGAATATTGTCGATCAAGTTGTTTGGCTAGTGGGAGATGAGCCAATCCTTTTGTCAGACATAGAAACTCAAAAGCTTCGCCTAAGAAGTGAAGGACATAAATTTGAGGGAAACCCAGATTGTCTTATTCCTGAACAGATAGCTGTCCAGAAGCTCTTCCTCAACCAAGCTAAGATTGATAGTATCAAGGCTGATGAAACTCAAGTTAGTCGAAGTGTGAAAGTTTGGGAGAACTATGTTATCAGTCAGCTTGGCTCTAAAGAAAAAGTAGAGGAATATTTCAATAAACCTTTCAATAAGATTAAAGAAGACCAACGCAAAGAAATGCGTAATGGAGAGATTGTGCGAGCAATGCAACGAAAGATTACGCAGAATGTTCAAGTTTCCCCTTCGGAAATTCGCAATTTCTATAATGCTCTACCACAAGATAGTCTTCCGTATATTCCTCAGACAATCGAGGTTCAATTAATAACTCTTGAACCAAAAGTTAATTTAGCCGAAATCGATAGAATTAAATCCCGTTTACGTACTTTTGTTACAGATATTAACGATGGGAAACGTGACTTTGCTACACTAGCTCGCCTCTATTCAGAGGATAAACGAACAGCAATCCGAGGGGGGGAATATGGTTTCGTAGGGAAAAGCTCTCTTGAAGCAGACTTTGCTGATGTTGTTTTTGGCTTAAATGATGACAAGCGTGTCTCTCAGATTGTCAAGACCGAAGATGGCTATCATATTGTTCAGCTGATAGAGAAGCGTGGAGATATGGTTAACTTCCGTCATATCTTGATGCGACCCGAAGCAAACGAAAAGGCTTTAGTTCAAGCAACAGAGCGACTAGACTCGCTAAAACAAGCTATCAAGGATAATAAGTTTACCTTCTCTGATGGAGCTAAGTTCTATTCGGAGAACAAAGATACCCGTAATAGTGGAGGCTTGATGACAAATAAAAATCAAGAAAGTGATTTCTATGGTTCTGCGTTCTTCCGTTATGAAGACTTACCACAAGATATTTCGAAACAAGCTTATGAACTAAAAGAGGGGGAAGTTTCAAAACCATTTATCTACAAGCAACGCAATGGTAAAGAGCTTGTCGCTCTAATACGTTTAAGAGCAATTCATCCTGAGCACTTGGCAAATCTTAATAATGATTATAGAACAATTAAAGAACTAGCCCTAGCACGTAAACGAGAAACAGAAATTAATCGCTGGATTCGTCGCAAACAAAAAGAAACCCCAATTGTTATTAGAGTTCGTTATAGTGATTGTGAATTTCGTTATCCAGGTTGGGTTCAAGAGGATAAATAATGCAGAGAAAGTCTAAATTAAATTTTAAGACATTTACCTACCTATTTTTATTCCTAGGTAGTGCCATTATGGGATTGAGGGCTATGCCAAGAGCAAAGTCCTCTATCCCTTATATTACATCAAGTTCTCAGAGGGCAACTGATAGCCTACCTCAGAAAGAAACTCGTATTTATATTGAGCATACAGATCGCATTTCCTTTGATGCTAAGCTTCGTCCAGGGATACAGTGCTTTAGTGGTAATGTTGTCTTTCGCCACGGAGATGCCATAATGCGTTGTGATAGTGCTTATCTATATGAGAAGAGTCAAAGCTTTGAGGCTTTTGGTCAAGTAGAAATGCAACAAGGAGATAGTATTAATATCTACTCCAGATATCTCTATTATGATGGGCAAACAAAGATTGCTCAACTCAGACAAGAGGTAATGCTTGAGAACCCAACAACAAAGCTTTTTACCGATAGTTTAGATTATGATAGAATAACAGATATTGGTTATTACTTCAACGGAGGAACAGTTATTGATCAGCAAAATACTCTTAGTTCTGATTATGGAGAGTTCCACCCCCAGACTAATGATGCCGAGTTTCACGAAAACGTTATCCTACATAATGATAGTACAGAGCTAATCACAGAACATTTCTACTACAATACAGAGAAACGTATTGGACGCTTCGAAGGGGAGAGTATTATCAAAGCAGACTCGGGAACGATTGTGTCAAGAAAAGGAGTTTATGACTTAAACACTGATGTCGGCATACTCTTGGAGCGTTCCGAACTTTCATCTGGAGGACGTAAGCTCATTGGAGATTCAATCTATTTTGATGGGAACGCTCGCTCTGGAGAAGCATTTGGTAGGATGGAGCTTATTGATACGCTTAGAAAATCTAATCTCTACGGGGATTATGGCTTCTTTGATAATAAACGCCATTATGCTTTTGCCACTTCTCGTGCTTATGCAATGGATTATAGCAATAAGGACACTCTTTATATCGGGGCAGATACGCTTGAGATGTTAAGTTTCCCAATGCCAGATAGTATCTATCTAAGCAATAAAGATAAAGGTATGGATAGCCTAATGCGAGAGATTAGAGCCTATCATAGGGTAAGAGTCTTCCGACACGACACACAAGCAATGGCCGACTCAATGGCTTATGTATCACTTGACTCAATGCTTGTCCTCTACGAAAACCCTATAATTTGGCAAGAAGAGCGTCAAGTTCTTGGGGATACTATTATCTTTAAATTCCAAGATAAAAATCTTGATTATGTTGATATTCTTGGAAATAGCTTTTCAACGGAACAAATTAAAGACCTACCAGAGCATTTCAACCAAATGAGTGGAGGTGCTATGCGTGTTTGGATTAGAGATTCTGTTTTGCACCGAATAGATGTAGCTCAGCCTGTAGAAACAATAACTTTTATGCAAGATGAGAAGACGAAGAAGTTCAAAGGAATGAATCGTATGACTAGTGCTGATATGAGTGTTTTCTTTAAGGATAAAGGCAAACTAGATAAAGTACATTGGCTAGGTAAAGTCCACGGGAAACTTTACCCAATGAGTCAAACTCAATCGGAAAGCGTTAGTCGTCTTGAAAACTTCTATTGGGAAAAAGAAAAACGTCCCCACAAACCATCAGATGTTATCGGCAAAGCTTATGAATTTAGTGCTGATAAGGCAGAAGTCCTTAGTCGCTTAGCGAGCATTAGTGGAGCTAAAGCAGCCTTAAAAGCTTATGAAGCTTTTGAAAAAGAACAAGCTGAGATTAAGAAGGAGCAAGAAGAAGCCCTCAAAAAGCTACTTGAAGAAACGGCAAACAATGAGGTTGATTATACTTATGTATTACGAGCTAAAGAGGGAACAAATATAGTTAAAACAAAAGATTATACAGAGATAATATGGCTATACAATCCTTTTTCAGACCAAGAAAAAGTAAAGGATTTGAACACAAACCCATATACTTTGATACGAGAAAAGAAGAACTTGACAAAAGAGTCGAACGTATCAGAGCTGAAATGATTCGCTCAGGCAAAATCGAGGGAGAATGTACGGATAACCTAGAAGATACTAAGGACGAAGATAACTTTGACCTTGGTTTCTCTGAGCGTGTAAGAGGTTCTTTTCAGCTTGGCACAGAGCATATTCGCAAACAACACGATGAAGGCATTACCGAACAAGAACGTTCTAGGCGTACGATAAAGCTAATGTTACTATTGTTATTTATGGGCTTTGTCCTCTGGTATTTTGTATTCAGATGAGCGATATTATTAAGTTATTACCCGAAACGGTTGCCAACCAAATTGCTGCTGGAGAAATTGTTCCAGAGCCTTCGTATATTGTCAAGGAACTTCTTGAGAATTCTATCGATGCTGGTTCAAGCAAGATACAAGTGCGTGTCGTAGAAGGAGGTCGTAATCTTATTCAAATTACCGATAATGGTAAAGGAATGAGTCCGACAGATGCACGAATGGCATTCGAAAGACACGCAACATCAAAGATTTCTACTGTTGAGGATTTAGATAGACTTCAAACAATGGGGTTTCGAGGAGAAGCTTTGAATGCAATATCCTCCATTGCTGAGGTAGAGCTTCGTACGCGCCCAAAGGGATCAGAGCTTGGGACTAAAGTGAGTATCAAAGGAGGGGAAATATCTTCTGTGGAGAATTGTGTCTGTCCAGAAGGGACAACCTTTATCATTATGGATATTTTCTTTAATCTACCTGTTAGGCGTAGAGCTTTGAGTAAAATGACTGTAGAAACAGTCTACAAACGGGTTAAGCGAGAGTTTGAACGTGTAGCTCTGGTTAATCCTCAGATTGCAATGTCCCTACATCACGATAAAAATCTCTACAAAGATCTCGTTTGTAGTACACTTAAAGAGCGTATCCTTGCCATTAGTTCTAAAAGAACACGTAATGACCTTCTGCATATTCACTCCAAAAACCAAAAAGTTAAAATTGATGGTTTTATTGGGAAACCTGATAGTGCAAAAAAAGGAGCAAGCCAGTACTTCTTCGTTAATAATAGATATATGGAGCATACTGGGTTTAAGAATGCTATAATTCAAACTTTCAAACCTTACATTACCTCTGATGAAAGCAATAAGAAAGAACCCAATTATTATATTTATTTCGAGGTAGCCCCTGAAGCTATTGATGTGAACATTAGTCCAATGAAAACCGATGTTCGCTTTTTAGATGAAGAATTAATTGAAATTTTCTTACGGACACTCATTCGTAGCACGCTTAGTGCTAATGCAGTTCTCCCAACAATAGATTTTAATAATGAGCAGACCGTTAATATCCCCCCAAGTGTAGAAGGTTATAAAGAGCTTGAAGCTAAAAATGGGGAAGAATTAATTGTTCGTCGTCACGTCTTTATGGGCAATACACTCAATAAGGGGAATAAAAGCTTCGGCAATTCCAGCACTACAAATACGACAGGACAAAAGGATTTCCATACAAAGCTGAAGCAAGAAAGTTCATCTAGTCAAGAGAGAATGATACAGCGTTTTGAACCCAAAAAAGTAAGTTCTAACTCTGTTAATTGGAAGAGCTTTGGAAAAGAATTAGATAAAACGAAAGCAGATGCTAATATTGACTTATTTGGACATCAAGCTGACAATAAAAACGAAGCTCAAACACTGAGAAAAATAGAAGTCAATGATTTATCGATTAATACTAAAGGTGTATTTGAACCACAAAGTTTCTGCCTATTAGAGAATAAGTATCTAGTTACGACAACGAAAAATCAAGTACTTCTAATTCATATTGAACAAGCATATGAACGCGTTTTCTTTGAACGCTTTAGGCAACAAATCAACTCAAAGAAAATAGAAGTTAGTCCCCTCCTATTTCCCGAAAACCTAAGCCTAAATGCTTCTGAACGAGAACTATTACTAAGCCTTGAGGAACTGCTTAGAAGTTTTGGTTTCACCTTTGAACATAAGGAAGAGCAAATAAATCTAGTTGAAGCTCCAACACTTTTACAGGGAGAAGAGCTAAATACTCTATACACAATTCTTGCAACTTGCGAGAAACAAGAGCATTTAATAGGACAAGACTTTATCCTCGAACTTTTAGCTAAGAGATATGCAAATATCAATAGCCTAAAGTATGCTTCCGTACAAAATGAAACAAAACTGGCCGAACTCCTTACAGAGCTATTTGAATGTAATGAACCAAGTATAAGTCCTTCTGGAAAACTGGTTGTCAAAAGTCTTCCGATTGATTATATCAATAAACTATTCTTCAAATAGCGTTACTTTGGGAAATAGGAAATAATCCTTATATTTGGCTACAAAATAGTGACTAAGTCCACTTTTTAAGAAGAAAATTAATTTATTAGACAATTTAATATACAATTATTATGAGAAAGATTTTAGCATTAGCTACAATGCTGACCTTTGGCTCAGCTCTAGTAGCTCAAGCTCAAGAAAAGAAACCTACTGAAAAGAATGTCTTTACAGTAGTTAAAGAATTAGGCATTTCGTCTATCAAAAACCAAGCAAACTCTGGAACTTGTTGGAGTTATTCTGGTCAAGGATTTTTCGAACAAGAACTTTTGCGTATCGGCAAGCCAGAATATGATTTATCTGAAATGTTCGTTGTCAATCATTCTTATAAGGATAAAGGACGTAAGTATGTTCGTTTGCACGGAAAACTCAACTATGCTCAAGGTGGCTCATTCTATGATGTGCTTTATGTGTTAAAGCATTATGGAGCTGTGCCACGCTCAGTAATGATGGGACTAAACTATGGAACAAAAAAGAACCAACACAACGAACTTGCTCAAAGCTCAAAAGCTTTTCTTGATGCAATTATCAAAAACCCAAATGGTAAACTATCTACTGCGTGGTGGCCTGCATTCGAAGGCATTATTGATGCTTATCTAGGGAAATTACCAGAAAAATTTGACTGGAATGGTAAAGAGTATACTCCTAAAAGCTATGCCGAAGAAATGGGACTTAATCCAGATGATTATGTATCACTAACATCATATACACATCACCCATTCTATAGTAAGTTTGCCTTAGCTATCGAAGATAACTGGCGTTGGGCAGAGAGTTATAACTTACCAATCGATGAGTTTATGCAAGTGATGGAGCGTGCTATAATGAAGGGCTATAGTATTGCTTGGGGTTCTGACGTGAGTGAAGTTGGTTTCACTCGTGATGGTATTGCAGTACTTGCCGATGTAGAAACGATTGAATCAAAAGGAAGCGACCAAGATCGTTGGGTCGGTCTTAGCCGTTATGCTAAGCAACAAGCTATTCGTAAGATGGTTTATGATGCAAATGTTCCTGAGATAGATCCAACTCAAGAGTATCGTCAAAAAGGCTATGACAACTATCAATTAACAGATGACCACGGTATGACAATTTTTGGTATCGCTAAAAACCAAAATGGTCGTAAGTTCTTTATGGTAAAGAATAGCTGGGGTGAGTCTGGTGATTATAAAGGAATTTGGTATGCATCTTTCAACTTTGTGAAAGGTAAAACAATGAATATCCTTATTAACAAGAAAGCAATACCAAGAAAACTTCGCAAGAAACTCGGTATTAAATAAACTTTTTACCTATAAAAAAATGGAGGAATTATCTTAATTCCTCCATTTTTTTTATATCCTTATTTCTCCATCATTCCCCTCGCCACTTCGAGGCTCTGTCCCTTTGCCTAGGAGCAACCTTAGCTAAGGCTGAACTTCGTTTCAGCTCAAAAGGGTAAATTGTCTAGTAGACAGTTCTTTATATGTAATTCCTTAGACTAAATGTAGTGTGCTGAAAAAAGTTGACAGTTGTTAGTGGGTATTAATTAAAAATTTAACAACTATCAATTATGACAGTCAAGAAACATTTGAGCAATGAAGCTCGTCTACA
>PDWI01004355.1_pt1 | contig 19106 bp, 16 predicted proteins | sample 1430891 | NCBI WGS metagenome assembly PDWI01 (sample SAMN01162508, study PRJNA174530) | Oral metagenome, whole genome shotgun sequencing project. | biome: Marine environment; feature: Marine mammal; material: Swab sample of the gingival sulcus; isolation source: swab sample of gingival sulcus...
ATCATCTAAAAATTACTTATCACGAAGCTGGCGGAGCTGGTGGCTTATCGGTTTACTATCATCTTCAAGGTGAAAAGCCAGAGCTTTTACAAGGAAATGCTATTGCTTATACTGTTAATAATTAATAATTAGCAATTAATAATTAGCAATGAGTAATTAGCAATATGTTATTCAGGGATTAATCTTTTATTAAAAGGAAGTAGTCCTATTAGTATTCGGAAAACCACTTTTACAGTGTGTAAAAGCCATTTTCCAAGTGTCGCGAGCACTTTTACAGTGTGTAAAAGTGCTCGCGACACTTGGAAAATGGCTTTTGCAGTGTGCAAAAATGCTCGCGACACTTGGAAAATGGCTTTTGCAGTGTGCAAAAATGCTCGCGACACTCGGAAAACGGCTTTTGCAGTGTGCAAAAGTGCTCGCGACACTTGGAAAACGGCTTTTGCAGTGTGCAAAAGTGCTCGCGACACTTGGAAAACGGCTTTTGCAGTGTGCAAAAATGCTCGCGACACTCGGAAAATGGCTTTTGCAGTGTGCAAAAGTGCTCACAGCAGTTGAAGAATATAAATCAAAAAAATTAAGTAGTATTCATTATCACATTGTCTCATTGCCACATTAACCAATTGTCCTATCAGCTAATCATCTCATTTTCCGATCACCCCAAATTCAGCAATTGAAAAAACCTTACGATGATCCGTATTTTTTAATGAAGTAAATTTTACAAACGAAGCATTTATTGTTTTGGCAAACAAAATCTCTTGCAATACAGGATTATTCTTGATATTGGCAAAAACACCACGCTTAATAGTTGTCCAGTTTTTTCCATCATCGCTTATAGCAAAAACATATTTTTGCACCATTCCCTTTAAACGTTGATTGGTTGGAGGCAAATAGTAAAATCCCGAAATAGCCGTCTTTTCACCCAAATTGATTACCACCGAATTTTTTATATCAGAAAAATAGGTATCTGCTCGATTGTCAATAATCGCCTTTAATCGCTGTTGATTTTGATGCTTATCGGCAATTACCGACCATTTTTTCTGACAAAGATAAAACCGCTTTTCTACCCTATCGCTCTGTTTTCCATTATCAATAAAAGCAACAGCTTTTACCACACCGCCTTTAGGCAAAGCAAAAGCATTGCGATAAATTTTCGATTTCTTATTAGGTGTAGAACCATCAATTGTATAATAAATAACAGGATCGGGGGTTTTACACTGAATGGTTACCATGCCATTAATATCACGCTCTATTTTAGGATTAGAAATAAAAGTAGGAGCCAAATACAATCCGATATGCGATAATGTAGGAGCTATTCTCGATTGCATAATTCTCAATCGCACTTTCGATGCCTTCACCGTAGGAAATCGCCGAATATTTTTATATCCAACAACAGTTCCGCTAGTTACCTCTTGCCATCTATTCTGACTCCAGATATCAAAAGCAAAAGCCTCAATACGCTGTCCATATTGCAATATTGCCTCTTTTAACACCAAACGATTAAATGCTGTTTCTTTACATAAATCCATTACAATAGTTGCACTCTCGGTATTTGAGATAGTTTTCCAACAAGTGTTCTCTTGATTATCTATGGCAAATTTGGCATCATGGTGGCTATCGCTATTCGATGCTTCTATTTTCGCATTTTTCAACAAATTATCTTTAAACGATTGTTGGATAATTTTACCCAATTGACATAAATTGCTTGCATCTTTTTCGGGAATTAAACCACGCCTATCAGGTGTTAAATTCAACAAAAAAACGGTGTTTCCACCAACACTTCGATACCATGTATCCAAGAGCGTTTGCACTGTTTTTACATGCTGTAAACTATCACGAAAGAACCAACCACTTCGAATAGACGTGTTGGTTTCTGCTGGATACCATTTCAAATAATCGGCATCATATAATTTACTTCTGCTACCCAAATCATTGGCAGTAGCATTGGGCTTGGTAAAATCCGTTTCTTCTTTAGTAAAAGGAATAACACTCCACTCCTCTTTTCGAGTATGCCCTGCTTCGTTACCACACCATCGCACATCAGGACCCGCAATTGCAATCACAGCATTGGGCTGCAATTTTCTTATCATATCATACCAAGCCTTGCTATTATAGGTCTGTCCTGTTCCAGGTTTAGGATTAGCGCCATCAAACCACACTTCAGCAATATCTCCATATTGAGTCAGCAACTCATATAGCTGATTCATAAAAAAACAATTGTAATCATCTAGTCGATACTGAAACACCTTTTTAGTCTTTTGTTGCAACTCCACCGATGAAGGAATTTTGCAATCTTTTTTCTTTGAGCCATTACCATAAGTGCCATAAGATGCCTCTATCTGGTTTAAATCAGCAGGCGAAAGATACAAGCCCACCTTTATCCCATAGGCTTTTGCTGCAGCGGTCAATTCTTTTATCACATCGCCTTTTCCATTTTTCCACAGCGAGTTTTTCACCGAATGAGGCGTAGTAGCAGTCTGCCATAAACAAAAACCATCGTGATGTTTGGCCGTGATCATCACCATTTTCATGCCTGCAGCATGAATGGTTTTTATCCATTGCTTTACATCTAATTGAGAAGGATTGAATATTTGTGGATTTTCTTTTCCTGTTCCCCATTCACGACCAGTAAAAGTATTTACACCAAAATGAACAAATGCGATAAACTCATTTTTCTGCCACTCATATTGGCGAGGAGTAGGAACAACTTGTGCCGCTTTTTTTATGATATCGAATTTTGTATCGCTGCTATTGATTTTGATAACAGACGTTTTTTCTTGCTCGTTTACACACGACAACAGAAAAATAATCGAAATAAGAAATAATCTATTCATGGTTTATATTGATGTAGTTATCATCTCTTTTAAACACGATATCCATCTAGGATTATCATTTAAACTCTCCACTAAAACTAATTCTTCTCCCCCATTCTCTAGGAAATGCTGTTGATATTCATCTTGAATTTCTACAATGGTCTCTAAACAATCGGCAACAAAAGAGGGACTAAAAATCATCACCTTCTTATTTCCTTTTTGGGCTAAATCAATTAAAACATGATCGGTAAATGGTTGCAACCATTTCTTATTGATTCTTGATTGAAAGGTAACTGTATATTTCGATGGATCGATGTTTAATTCTTTTGCCAACAACCGAGCTGTTTCATAACACTGTGCCTGATAACAGTAATGATTTTTTTGATGAATAGCATCTTTACACCTCTCTTTTTCGCAACTGCTATCGTCATGTATTTTTTGAATATGCGATAAAGGCAATCCATGAAAAGAAAAAACAAAATGTTCTATTTCTTCTAGATTATGTTGCTTGGCATTATTTACAATCGTATCAATATATCCTTGATGAGAATAAAAAGGAGGAACTATTTTAAGAGTAGTAATCGTATTCCATGATTTCATTACCTGCATCACTTTCTCTACACACGAACCTGTTGTTGATGAAGCATACTGCGGATACATTGGCACCACAATCAACTGTTCTGGCTGTTCTTTTTCGATTCGCTTTAATACTGTTTCAACGGCGGGCTCGCCATATCGCATAGCTAGATCTACGGTATAATTTTGCGGCATTATTTCTTGTAAGGCATCTTTTGCTCTATTGCCATAAAATAAAAGTGGAGAGCCATTTTCTGTCCATAATTTTTGATACAGATTTGTCGATTTTCCTGTTCGAAAGGGTATGATGATACCATTCACTAACAAAGTTCGAAAAATCCAAGGAATAGAAATAATGCGTTTATCGTTTAAAAATTGCGTTAAATATTTGCGGACATCTTTACGATTAGGGCTTTGAGGTGTTCCTAAATTAATTAGTAATACAGCGACTTTCTTCTGTTTCATTATGTTTATAAAATTATCGAGCCAAAAGTAGAAATAATATTAGGAATGGCAAAAATGAGGTAATGTGGCAATGAGATAATGTGACAATGAGATAATGCGACAATGAGGTAATGCGACAATGAGGTAATGCGACAATGAGATAATGTGGCAATGAGACAAAAGGGGAATTTAATGGTATAAAAAAATACCTAAAACCCTTACGGATCTTAGGTATTCAGCTTTATTTACTTTCCAAATTAATATGATTTAGCAAATATCACTCTTCGTTTCGATGGTTTTCCTGTAACCATACAAACACCGTCTTCCTCTTCAGCATCAAAAGGAATACATCGAATAGTTGCTTTTGTTTCATTTTTAATCAGCTCTTCTGTTTCGGCAGTACCGTCCCAGTGAGCAGCAAAAAATCCTGTTTTGGTTTCTAGTAATTCTTTAAATGTTTCGTAGCTATCTACTTTTGTTGTTTTTTCGGCTCTAAAATCAAGTGCCTTCTGGTAGATATTATCTTGAATTTCTACTAACAATTTTTCAATAACCTCTTCGATACCATCAACAGGTAAAGTTTCTTTTGTTAAGGTATCTCTACGAGCTAACTCAATAGTACCATTCTCTAAATCTCTAGCACCCATTGCTAAACGCACAGGTACACCTTTTAATTCATATTCGGCAAATTTCCAACCAGGTTTACGATTATCTTTATCGTCGAATTTCACAGCTATCCCTTTCGCCTTTAATGCAGCCAAAATAGGAGCTACTTTTGACGTAATTTTTTCTAGCTCTTCAGCCTTGCGATAGATAGGAACAATTACCACCTGTATTGGAGCCAACTTAGGAGGAAGAACCAAACCATTATCATCAGAGTGAGCCATAATTAAAGCACCCATCAATCGAGTAGATACTCCCCATGAAGTAGCCCAAACATAATCTTCTTTACCCTCTTTATTGGCAAATTTCACATCAAACGCTTTTGCAAAGTTTTGTCCTAAAAAGTGTGATGTTCCTGCCTGCAATGCTTTACCATCTTGCATTAAAGCCTCAATACAATAAGTATCTAATGCACCAGCAAAACGCTCGCTTTCGGTTTTTCTTCCTTTTAATACAGGCACTGCCATATAATTTTCAGCAAAATCGCCATATACATCAATCATCTGCTTGGTTTCCTCTAATGCTTCTTCTTTTGTGGCATGAGCTGTATGTCCTTCTTGCCATAAAAACTCTGCAGTACGCAAAAATAAACGAGTACGCATTTCCCAACGCATCACGTTTGCCCACTGATTACATAAAATAGGAAGATCGCGATACGATTGAATCCAATTTTTATAGGTATTCCATATAATTGTTTCAGAAGTAGGACGCACAATTAATTCTTCCTCTAACCTAGCATCAGGATCAACAACAACGCCACGTCCTTCAGGATCGTTTTTTAATCGATAATGTGTTACTACTGCACACTCTTTGGCAAATCCTTCAACATGATCAGCCTCTTTACTTAAAAACGATTTTGGTATCAACAACGGGAAATAGGCATTTTCGTGCCCTGTTTCTTTAAACATACCATCTAGTATAGCTTGCATTTTTTCCCAAATTGCATAGCCATAAGGCTTAATTACCATACAACCGCGGACTGCTGAATTTTCTGCTAAATCAGCCTTTATAACTAAATCGTTATACCACTGCGAATAATTCTCTTCTCTACTTGTTAAAACTTTAGCCATTTATTTATGTATTTTGGTATAATATTTGCTTAACTTATAGTACTTGTAACTTTATTTTGAATGTAAATTCTAGAATAAAATTACCCAGTAAAAAATATCGCACAAAAGTATAAAATTATATTAATAAAGAATCTGGTAATTACTTTTTATTGCTTCTCCTATATTTAAGCCACAAAAAGCCTAACAGATAAAAAAAGACAAGATGATAATCAACAAAAAACAAGCAATATGAAAACAAACTTCAAAATATTAACAGTAATGGCTCTTCTTGCCATAGGTTGCTCGCCATCTTATATGGCTACCACTGCTTACGATGACGATGTATATTATGCTCCGGGAGATGTACCTCGTATAATAGCTACTGCCGAAAAGGCAGCCAATAAAAATGGAAACAAGATTATAGCTCAAAAGAAAGCTGTAAACAATTACAATCCCCAACAAGCACAAGACGACGTTCAGGACACAAGAGATTTTACGGCTATCCAACAGCGTTACTCCAATAAGGGAAAACTGGATACTATTGCACAAGAAAATCAAATAAACACCAACGATAGTTTATATTATCAGCCTACAGGATATTATTTATCTGATTTTAATGGCTCGATAGAAGATGCCGAAGAAGCTGCTCGTTTACGCAGAATGTATCCTAATGGATTTGGATATAATAGCGATGGATATTCTTTTGCCATGTATATCGCAGGCGATCCTGATTGGAATGTATATGTTGATGGCGACAAAGTTTGGTGGACTCCTACAAGAACAAATCTTCGTTATTACAATAGCTTCTATTTTTCACCAATAAGATACGGTAATCATTTTGCATATAATTATGGCTACAATAGTTCTTTTGCATTTAACTATGGATATTATAATTGGGATTTTTATGACGATTTCTATCCTTGGTATGGCAACTATTATTATGGCTGGAACGGATACTACGGTTGGAACGGGTATCATCCATTTTATTATGGTGTAAATAATTATTACGGAAATAAATATATCTCTTCAAGAAAGTATCATAGAATAACAAATCCATACAGAGATAGAGTTATTGCCAGCTCTAGAGCATTAAGTAACTCAAATCGTCGTTCTAATTTTAGCAAAGGAAAATCAGCACAATCTCAAAATGTAAGAAAACTGCCAAATCGTAGATCTAATTTTTATAATGATGCCCGTAGAAAAAGAGCAAGTGCGAGATATAGTAGCAGATTTAGCAATATTTCTTCAAGAAGAGATTATTTAAGAAAGAACAGTAAAGGAAGATATATTTCACGCACTAAATCAGAAGTTGGAAAAAATGGGAAAACTATTAGCTCTAAAAAAAGAACAGTGATACCTCGAAGTTATAATAGAACAAAAACATCTAACCGTCCTGTTTATAACTCTTCACGCCGTACAAACTATTCTGCAAATAGACCAGTAAGAAGAACATCTTATTCTAAAATAAAAAGAACAAGTTCACGAAACACTTACTCTCGTTCTAAGAATACACGTCGCAATTATAACTCAAGCAGTAGGAATAGTAATTATAGTACTAGCTCTAGAAGTACTCGCAGTAGTTATAGTTCCAGTTCAAGAAGATCTTCTAACTTCAGCGGACGCAGCTCAACAAGCAGATCTACTCGTTCAAGGGATTCTCGCAGAAGATAAACATTAAACTAGGAAAGCAAACATGGCAACAAAGCTGTGTTTGCTCTATTTCCTACGTTTAATTCTTTTCTCAAAACTTAAAATCAAAGGCCTTATAGCAAGAATGCTATTATTAGAAAAGAACAATATTTATTTGAATAAAACACGACAAAGAGGACAAATTCTTTTAGTGTTAGCCTCGAATAAAAATCAAATAATTAGTACATATACAACAATAAACTATATAAAAATGAAAAGAATATATTTAATCATAACTCTATTCACTTTATCATTAAATATTTTTGCTCAAACAGTAGAAATCGATCAAGCATTACTTTTTTCACGTACTGATAACAACACAGGAACAGCCAGAGCATCAGCAATGGGAGGTGCATTTGGTGCTTTAGGTGGTGAATTTTCATCGCTTAGCATTAACCCTGCTGGTATTGCTGTGTTTCGCAGTTCTGAGATTACCTTAACACCTACATTTATTATAGACAATCAACAAAATAATGGAATAACCCAAGAAACCAACAAGTTTACCTTTTCGAATGTGGGATATATTAGTAGTGTTATTCCTCGTATTCCTGAAGATGGCTGGCAAAACTGGAGCTTTGGAATTGGATATAACAATATTGCCAATTTTAATGGCGAATATGTTATCTCAAATAAAAAATCTAAATCGTCTATACTTGATAGCTGGATTGCTCAAGCAGAAGGATATGAACCAGACAACTTGTTTCCTTTTAACGAACAACTGGCATACCAAACTTATTTAATCAATCGTTTAGACGATAAAGAAAACAAGTACGTTTCTGCGTTAGGAGAAATATATAAAATGGATCAAGAAAAAACCCAAATTAACAAAGGCTATATAGGCGAATACATATTAAGTTTTGGAGCAAACTACAAACACAAATTATATGTGGGTGCTACTCTAGGTATTCAAGATGTATATTATAAAACAAGAACTTATCATACAGAATATGCAGTAAAAGATAATATCAGCTCTTTGGACAATTTCACCTATGGTACTTTTAACGAAACAGACGGTATTGGTGTTAATCTAAAATTAGGAGCTATTTATCGACCTTATGCTAATTTACGATTGGGCTTTGCTTTACACACTCCTACTTATTATAACCTAAATACTGAAATGGAAACGTTTCTTGATTCTTATTTCGATAAAAACATAAAAGAGGGATTTCCCGAAGATGGAAAAGCAAGTCATAACTATATTTCGGAATACCTAGAAACATCTAACTATAAATTTAGAACACCGCTACGTCTTATATTTAGTGGTGCTTATACTTTTGCTAAACGCATTGCTCTTAGCATTGATTACGAATTGATAAATTATAGTAGTTCAAAATATAAAAGTGGCGATATCGAATGGGATAATGGTGAAGATATATACGCTTTTAATAGAAATTATAACAGAGTAAACAGTGTAATTAACGACACTTATCAAGCTACTAGTAATTTACGAGTTGGTACTGAAATAAAAGTTACACCTCAATTTAGTATTCGTGGTGGATATGCTCACATTGGTGATGCTTTTAAAGGAGACTACAACGAGAGCTACGATATTTTTTCAGGAGGTTTTGGATATCGCTACAAAAATACATTTGTAGATGCCTCAGTTCAACATAAAGATTACAGCGAAGATTTGCTATTATATGCAGATAGTGATACCATCATTCTAGATAAGAATAAAACAAATTTTAAATTGACGATAGGATATCGATTTTAAGAAAAATAGCAATAAAAATTAAAGCAATGGCGGTTAGATATAAGTTAGCAATACATCTAACCGCTATTTTTCGTCATTATTACAATGCATTTTATTGAATACAATAGCCAAATCAGAATATAAAGTTGTGTTTTGCACAATCACTTCATCGGGTACTTTTAAACGAGTAGGTGTAAAATTCCAAATTGCTTTAATACCCCAAGCTACCATTAAATCGGCTATAGCCTGTGCATTTTCGGCAGGCACAGTGATAATTCCCATTATAACATCTAACTCTTGAGCCAAATCTCTAAATTGATCGATATGAAAAACTTCTATATCGTTAAATATACTTCCTATTTGATTGGTATTGATATCAAATGCAGCAATAATATCTAAGCCAAAATTTTTGAGACCACTATCGTGTAGCAAAGCAGTACCCAGTGAACCAGCCCCTACTAAAAAAGCCTTATCCATAGTGCTAAATCCCAAGAAGTCGTCTAATATTTCCACTATTGCATTCACTTCATACCCCACTCTTGTCTTTCCAATAATAGAGGTATAAGACAAATCTTTAGTTACTTGGGTAGAATCAATACCCATATAATTTGCGATTTGAGTAGAAGATACATATTCCTGTTGTTTTCGCTTTAAACTTTTAGCAAAAGCCAAATAGGCAGGCATTCGTCGCAATGTTGGTTCAGGAACTCCGTTTTTCTTTTTTGTTGTTGCCATAAGAATTATTTGTTTTATTCTTTCACAAAAATAAATTTTAATTTCAATACAGAAAAGTTTCCTTATTGCTTTTTTCAAAAAACAACACAACTTGAATAGACTATTGGTAGTTTGTAATACACATTGGCAAAATGCAATTACAAAATTTAAAAGATGGATACCACAAAAACCCGTATCAATAGATACTAGTTTGCCAGTTTTTGAAAATCATTTCCCGTTGGATTTTGGAATACACGTAAATTAAATTCAGGAAGAATAGCCAAAATATGATCAAAAATATCAGCTTGTATGCCTTCGTAATTAGCCCATACCTGATCGCTAGAAAACACATAAATCTCCAAAGGCAAACCTTTTTCTGACGGTTGTAATTGGCGAACCAAAAAAGTCATCTCCTTATTAATTTTAGGATTACTGTTAAGATAGGCCTCAACATATTTTCTAAAAGTACCAATATTGGTTAATCTACGTTGATTTACGGGTATATCATTATTATTAGCAGCAGAGATTTCTGTTTTCATTTTTTCAATATAGCCTGAAAGCAGCTTGATATTACCAAAGTGTTCGATCTCTTCAGCAGACAAAAAATGAATGGTTTGCATATCAATATTAATATGACGCTTAATACGTCTTCCTCCCGATTGCTCCATGCCTCGCCAATTGTTAAACGATTCAGAAACCAGTGCATAGGTAGGAATAGTACTAATTGTTTTATCCCAGTTTTGCACCTTAACAGTATTTAAACTAATATCTAACACAACACCATCAGCTCCTTTGCTGGGCATTGAAATCCAATCGCCAATGCTTACCATTTTATTTTCTGATAGCTGAATAGAAGCCACAAAACCAAGAATAGTATCTTTAAAAACCAAAATAAACACAGCAACAAAAGCACCCATTCCGAAAAATATATTAAGTGGCGATTTATTAAAAAGTAATGCAAAAATGGAAATCCCTGCCAACGAGTAAAAGATGATATTAATTACTTGTAAATAGCCTTTTATAGGTCGTGATTTACTGATAGGCTTTGTGCTATAAATGATGTTTACAACATTTAAAACCGTATTCAACAAAACAACGCCAAGAATAACCATGCAGATATAAGCAGCATTTTCAACAAATATGCTCCAAGATCTTTGGTCTATCAATTCGGCACTCTTATAAAATACAAAGACAGGTGCAAAATGAGCTAATCGATGAAATACTTTTTTCTCTAAAAACACATCGTCCCATTGATTTTTTGTTTTGCGAACAAATTTAGTAACAGCACTAATCAATATTTTTCGAACAATTAAATCGGCAAGATATGCCATAAAAACAACAATTATTACTGCAAATATCGATTGGAGAATTTCAGCCCAATAGTTATTCACACCTTGTTCTATAATCAAGTTCTTTAAATGTATTCCTAGCAATTCTTTCATTTGAATTTGTTTTGTTACGTTTAACTTTTTGTATTAATGATTATATAAAAAACGAACAGCTTATGCCACTATAAAACCAGAGAAATTCCCCTTTAAAAAAGTAGATAATTCCTCAGGAGTAATTCTTACTTTGATATTTCCTCCTTTAACATAAGAGATATTTCCTGTCTCTTCTGATACTGTTACAATGTGTGCATCGGTAGCTTGACTCATACCAATGGCTGCCCTATGACGAAGACCTAAACTTCCGGGGATATTTCTATTTTCGGTAACAGGAAGAATACAACGTGCAGCAACAATTTTATTTCCTGAAATAATTACAGCTCCATCATGAAGAGGTGAATTTTTAAAGAATATTGTTTCTAACAATGTTCCTGATATACGAGAATTGATGATTTTGCCTGTTTCGGCATAGCTATCTAATTTGGTTTGCTTGGTTATTACAATTAAGGCTCCTGTTTTTGTGGCAGACATATGAACACACGCATTTACTATCGACTCTACTTCCTTTTCTAATAAACTTTTTTCGTCAAACGAAAAGAAACGAAACAGTCCCCGCTCAATGTTCATATTATAACGAGAACCTATCATCAGCAAAAATTTTCGTATCTCTTGTTGAAAAACAATCAATAGAGCAATCACCCCAACCCCTATAAACTGTCCGAGGATACTACTCAATAGCTCCATATTTAAGGCCTTTACCAATAGCCACATTAAATAGAACAAGAATAATCCCACAAAAATATTAATAGCAACAGTACCACGTATCAACATATACAATTGATAGAGTAATAATGCCACTAACAATATATCTACAACATCAAAAAAACCAACAGTTATAAATGCAGTTATCATATTTCTCTATTTTAATTTTTCGATATTCACTTTTTCTACCAACTTCACACACACTACTGCCTCTTTCACATCATGCACTCGCAAAATATTGGCACCTCTCTCTAAACACATCGTATTTAATATAGAAGTTCCATTTAGGCTTGTTTCAGGTGAACCACCCAAGAATTTATATATCATTGATTTTCGTGATAGGCCTGCCAATATCGGCAAGTTGAACTGTTGAAAATGATCTAAATTAGCTACAATCTCATAATTATGGTCAATGGTTTTACCAAAGCCAAACCCCGGATCAAGAATCACATCTTCGACCCCTAATTGTTTTAACTGTTCTATCCGTTGCGAGAAAAAAAGCGAGATATCTTCCATTAAATTATCATACTGCGGATTCTTTTGCATGGTTTGCGGTGTTCCTTGTATGTGCATCATAATGTATGGCACCTTTAAATCGGCAACTGTTCCAAACATCTCCTCATCTATTGTTCCACCCGATATATCATTGATGATACAAGCACCAAATTGCTCTACTATTTTTCTAGCAACTTCAGCTCTAAAGGTATCGATAGACAGTATTGCTTCGGGGAAATTTTTACGCAATATCTCTACTGCTGGAGCCATTCTCTCATACTCTTCTTCAGCACTAACATTCTTAGCACCAGGTCGAGTTGAATAAGCACCTAAATCAATAATAGCTGCACCCTCGTTAATTATTTGAATGGCTCTATCTAAAATTGAAGACTCACAATTATATCTTCCTCCATCGTAAAATGAATCGGGTGTTACATTTAAAATCCCCATAACAACAGGGGATTTCATGTTCAAAATAGCATCACCACACTTAATTTTATAAATTTCGTGATTAAAACAATTAGTTTTATATTTTTGCATAGTTTCTTGCGAAAAAATTCTTTAATGGTTGAACAAAATTTAACATTTTGAAAGCCACAAATGTAATATAAAATGAACAAAACAGACGAACAATATAACGCAATTATAAAAATCTGTACAGATATTTTTACTAAGAAAATGCACGATTATGGTACTGCTTGGCGTATCCTACGTCCAAGTTCTATTACCGATCAAATCTTTATAAAAGCCAACCGTATTCGAAGTATCGAAATAAAAGGTGTTAGCAAAGTTGATGACGATATTCGTTCTGAATATATAGGTATTGTTAATTATGCTATCATGGGGATTATTCAATTAGAACTGGGTACTTCAGATAAGGAATTGGAACCCGAAAAAACACTACAACTCTACACCAAATATTTTCAAGCAGCTAAAGAGCTGATGGAAGCTAAAAACCACGACTATGATGAAGCATGGAGAAGTATGAGAACCAGTTCTTATACTGATTTAATCTTGATGAAGATTAATCGCACCAAGCAAATCGAAAACAATAAAGGAGAAACTTTGATATCAGAAGGCATTGATGCCAACTATTTCGATATGCTTAACTATGCAGTATTTGGGTTAATAAAGATTGAATTTGAACAATAAATAAAATATAGAATGAATATTATTCGATTTATCAGCAGAATAGTCGTAGGGGTTATTTTTATTTTTAGTGGATTTGTAAAGGCTATCGACCCAATGGGTTCTACCTTTAAGTTTACCGACTATTTTATGGCTTTTGGGTTAAACTTTTTAGAACCCTTAGCTTTTCCACTGGCAATTATCCTTGCAGCGTTAGAGTTTGTCATTGGTGTTTTCCTTGTTTTTAATGCCTTTCGAAAACTGTCTTCAATTGGTGCCTCTATTTTTATGGTGGTTTTTACCCCATTAACATTGATATTGGCAATCAATAATCCAGTTACCGATTGTGGTTGTTTTGGTGATGCTTTGGTACTTACCAATTGGGAAACTTTCTTTAAGAATGTAATCATATCGCTGTTTGTTATCGTTCTATTTATCACTCGAAAAAGCAAAAAAGAAGCCTATCCTGTTTGGCAACAAAACCTGCTATTCCTTTTTTCAACCCTATTTATCTTGGGTATTTCAAAATATGGACTAAATCATTTGCCTATTATTGATTTTCGTCCTTATCATATTGGAGCCAATATTTCAGAAGGCATGGCTATTCCTCCTAATGCTCCTACCGATGAGTATAAAAGTATCTTGACTTATGAAAAAGATGGAGTGAAAAAAGAGTTTGATGAAAGTAATTATCCATGGCAAGATAGTACATGGAAATTTGTTGAAACCAAACAGATAAAAATAAAATCGGGATATACGCCACCTATTCACGATTTTTCTATTTCCAATAACAAACAGGGCGATATTACCGATATGGTACTTGCCAATGACGATTATTCTTTCTTGCTGATATCTAAAAACATTTCAAAAATCAATCAAGAAGATATCAAAAAACTGAAAGAGATAGCTGTGTATGCTCTAGTGAATAATTTTAAAATAATAGGTTTAACAGCCACACCTTTAGAGGAAGCTCAAAAATTTACAACAAACAATCAATTGCCTTTTGAGTTTTTTAATACCGATGAAATACAATTGAAAACCATTGTGCGTTCTAACCCTGGTTTATTATTGCTAAAGAAAGGAACCATATTGGGCAAATGGAATTTACACGATTTTCCTGATACAAAAGATATCAAAAGCGATTTAGCTGCTTATGTTATCACTCAGCAACAGCAATCAGCAAACAAGCTTGTTTATATCTCATTAATGGCTCTGTTTCTGTTAGTAATTTCTTTGTTTTCACTGATTATTAAAAGAAGATAACGGCAATGATTGTTGCTGAAATAATAGCCTTGCAAAATTCCTAACCATTATTATAAAAAAAGTAGATATGAAAAACTTGACCATTCTTACAGTAAGTATGCTATTGCTATTGGGTTGTGGTAGCGAAAAACAACAAAATGGTATTCCTACCATTGATGTGAACAAATCGTATCCCCAAAAGGAAATTATATTGCAAGACATTGCCGAGGTAACATACACTCCTTTAGAAACTCGTAATGATGTTTTATTGGGAGAAACAACGATTGTTCCTGTTGGGAAAGATAAAATTCTTGCTTATTCTACACGGTCGGGAGATGTGTTTCTATTCAACAACAATGGAAAATTTATCCATAAATTCAACCACCGAGGACAAAGTGGCGAAGAATACAATTATATCTCCAATGTGTTTGCAGATGTGGCAAAAGACGAACTGTATATTATGAATGCTAGCTTTCCTAAGTCAAATATTTTGGTTTACGATATGAAAGGAAAATATAAACGTACACTAGAATTTGATGATATCTACGGTCATACTATTTCCTTTGGAAAAAAATATCTTCTATCTTACAATAATCCTAGCACAAAAGATCCTTTTGGCAAGAAAAAGCAATTTAAGCCATCATCATTAATTGTGTTGAATAAAGAGAAACAATCAACAGAGAAAACCATTCAATTGCCAACTACTGAAGGTGTAACTTCGTTGTGCTTTTTTAAGATATCAGGACATACTGGTTTTATGAGTCATGCTCCTAAATTATTTGTAAAAACAAACGAGGGGCTTCTTGTAAACGATGTGGCTTGCAACAACGTGTTTCTTTTTAATAACTCTTTTGAATTAGTTCCTATTTTAGAACGAACACCAAAAGTTTCACCTAACGATAATCCGCAGAAAATGGTTGGGGTTATTGGTTTAAGTAAAAAAGCTATTTACTTAGATGTAACACTGAATGTGTTTAATCCTAAAACAAGAAAAGGCTTTGATAAAACAAGCTATCAATTGCAACGCAGCAACAATAAAATAGTTGAATATACCCTTAAAAATAGTGATTGTCTTTCGAACAAAAAATGGGCTAGCTTAAAACAATATGTTTTAATGCCTGCTGATGAATTGATACAATATTTGGAAGAAGGAAAACTAAAGGGTAAACTAAAAAACATTGCTGAAAAACTAAAAGAAGACGACAATCCCGTTTTAATGAAAGTTACACTAAAATAGAGACAAATTGTTAATGAATTAATTTGACAATAAGAATATCAATTCAATTAACAATGTGGAAATAAATAATAAAAGCTAGAGAACAATAGTCAAAGCTGAAAATAAAAAAGTAAACAAAATGAGAAAAAATATTGTAGCAGGAAACTGGAAAATGAACAAAACACTAGAAGAAGGTGTTGCGTTGGTAAAAGAGATTGCTGAAAAATTGGCAAATACAAATACCGATAATTTAGAGGTAATTGTGGGAACTCCGTTTATTCACCTATCAGAAGTAAACAAGGTAGCTGGAGATAAAATTGCCGTAGCTGCTCAAAATTGTGCCGATGAAGCTAGCGGTGCTTATACAGGAGAAATATCAGCCGAAATGATTGCATCTACAGGAAGCAAATACGTTATTCTAGGACATTCAGAACGCAGAAGCTACTATGGCGAAACAAGTGAAAAGCTGGTAAAAAAAGTAAACTTAGCTTTAGAGAATAACTTATCTCCTATTTTTTGTATTGGCGAAGTTTTAGAAGAGCGTGAGAGCAACCAACATTTCGAAGTGGTAAAAAATCAAATCGCTGAAGGTCTATTCCACCTATCAGCGGCAGATTTTGACAAAGTAGTATTGGCTTATGAACCAGTTTGGGCAATAGGAACAGGAGTTACCGCTTCATCAGAGCAAGCACAAGAGATGCACGCATTTATTCGTAAAACATTGGTTGAGAAATATGGCGAAACAGTAGCAAACAATACCTCTATTCTTTACGGAGGAAGCTGCAAACCATCAAATGCGAAAGAACTATTTGCCAATGCTGATGTGGACGGCGGCTTGATTGGAGGAGCTTCGCTTAAAGCTGAAGACTTTATGGGAATTATTACTGCATTTTAATTATTTGTTGGTGGCAAAAGCCACCAACATTTTTACTTTTATAAAACACCTTTCATGAATTACATCGAACTACAGTGTGAAATCACTCCTCTCTCAGAAGAAATAGCCGAAATATTAATTGCCGAACTTAGCGAAATAGAGTTTGAAAGTTTTACCCAATCAGAAAATACTGTCTTTGCTTACATTCAAGAACCTCTATTCTGCTGTGAGAATGTAAAAGAATTAACAGTAAATATGCTGCCCAATTTCCAAATTAAGTATTCTCAAAAAGTAATTGAATCGCAAGACTGGAATGCTGTTTGGGAATCGAATTTTAAACCAGTAATTATTGCCGATAAGGTGGTGATTAGAGCATCATTTCATACTGATACCCCTGCTGTTCCTTTTGATATTGTTATTGACCCTAAAATGTCGTTTGGTACAGGACACCATTCTACCACCTCGTTGATGGTGCAACAAATATTAGAAACCCCTGTTGCCAATAAAAACGTGTTGGATATGGGTTGCGGCACAAGCATATTGGCTATTTTGGCATCAAAAATAGGAGCACAACATATCGATGCTATTGATATTGACGAATGGCCTTATCACAACTCGTTAGAAAATATCAAAAACAATAAAGCCGATAATATCGATGTTTTTTTAGGCGATGCTTCTCTTTTAGAAGATAAACATTATGATATTGTTTTTGCCAATATCAACCGTAATATCCTCTTGAATGATATGCACCACTATACTGCTTGTTTGCCACAAAATGGCACCTTGATAATGAGTGGTTTTTATACTGAAGATTTACAGATGATACAAAATAAAGCCGAGTCGTTGGGCTTAACTTATATCAACCATAAAGTAGATAACAACTGGGTAGCTGCGAAATTTCAAAAACAGTAAAGGCCGATAATCCATTGTGCTTTTGTAATAGAAATACATTAAAAGAACCATATTTTGAATTTAGAGTTATTTATCGCCAAACGCATTACCAACAAAGGGAATGATGACAATAAAATATCAAGTCCCATAGTAGCGATTGCCAAAGTAAGTATCGCTTTGGGAATTTGTGTGATGATTTTGGCTGTGGCGATTGTAACAGGTTTTAAACAGGAGATAACTCAAAAGATAACAGGTTTTGCGTCGCATATTTCCATTACAAATTACGATAACAATAGCTCTTACGAACAGCAACCTATTAACAAAACATTAATAGACACAGCAAGTTTGTATCGGTTAGAAAATGTAAAACACATACAAGCATTTGCGTCTAAACCTGCCATATTAAAAACCAACTCAGAGATGCAAGGAGTGGTATTAAATGGAGTAGGACAAAATTTCGATTGGCAATTTTTCAAACAACATTTGGTGGCAGGAAAACTGTTGCAGTTTACCGAAAAGAAGAGTAATTGCATTATCATCTCTAAAAAACTATCGCAATTACTTCAAATAGGAGTTGGCGATAAAATAATGGTTTATTTTATTCAAAATCCTCCTAGACAAAGACGTTTCAAGGTGGCAGGTATCTACAACACAGGAATGGAAGAGTTTGATAAACTGTTTATTTTATGTGATATCCGCCATATTCAAAAATTGAATAATTGGAAAGCCAATCAAATAGGTGGCTATGAGATATTGCTACATCAATTTGACAAATTGGCAACTACCGAAAGTCAAATTAAAAGCCTGACATCAGGGCTGTTTACCCCTGATGGCTCAGGTTTAAAAGTAACAGCCATTAACAAAAAGTATCCTCAAATATTTACATGGCTAGATATGCTTGATATCAATACACTTGTGATTTTAATATTGATGATTTTAGTTGCAGGAATCAATATGATATCGGGCTTGTTGATTATTATACTAGAAAGAACCAATACCATTGGTATCTTAAAAGCATTGGGAACATCAAATTGGTCTATCCGAAAAATGTTTTTATATCAAGCCTTGTTTATTATTGGAAAAGGATTGTTGTGGGGAAATATTATTGGTATTTCGTTGTGTTTAATTCAGCATTATTTTCATGTTATCCCCCTAGATCCTGTAAGCTATTATGTAGATAGAGTGCCTATTCATATCAATTGGCTACATATTGTTTTGCTGAATATTGGTAGTGCTGTTATTACTCTAGCAATGCTGTTATTGCCTTCTTTCTTAATCACCAAAATTTCACCAGTTGAAGCGATTCGTTTCGAATAGATCGTAATCAATACATATCAAATCTGATGTTTTTATATCTATATTATGGCAACTATGAGTAATTAACGTGAGTTCGATATAAGAAATCACGTTAAATGCCTTATTGTTTTTGATATTTTACCTATGTGAAAAATACTTGTTTGCTTACAAAAGTGCTT
>PDWI01006287.1_pt1 | contig 19096 bp, 18 predicted proteins | sample 1430891 | NCBI WGS metagenome assembly PDWI01 (sample SAMN01162508, study PRJNA174530) | Oral metagenome, whole genome shotgun sequencing project. | biome: Marine environment; feature: Marine mammal; material: Swab sample of the gingival sulcus; isolation source: swab sample of gingival sulcus...
TTATTAACTTATTCTGTTTAAATAAAATTTGATTAATATAATCATCATTTAATATTTTTAGACTCGTTTTTTTGTTTTCATACAATTGATTTAGTCCTATCAGATATTTCCATTTTATATTTTTCATGATTCTCTTAGGGGTTTTGTAATTATCATTAATTTTTAATTGTTTATTTCATTATTCATTTGCAAACAAACTTTCAGTAATTCCATAGCCAAAGTCTATTAGTTCATTTAGCCATCTATTTTCTATTTCTGTTGTCTCTTTTAGTCTTTTTACAACCATTCTTTCTTTGGTTATCACTATGTTTCCTTTCTTTCTCAAATTGTAGTGCAACTTGTATTTTCTTCTTCGTTGCTGTTCGGTTATTTGGCTAACGCCTTTCCAATTGTTTTTCATAATCGTATCGTGTTATTATTTTTAGAATGGTCGTTTGTCCTCAAAATCTCCTTTTTGCCAAGATTTTTTATCTCCAATAGTGACATATTCTACTCCTCCTGATTTATCCATATCATTCGGACGACCATCATTGTCAAAAAACATACACAGCCCCGTTGAATAGTCGTATTTGTTTGGATTAAAAATATAATCCTTGTATTCACAGTATTTTCTTAACTTCTTTTTGAAAGTTGTTGGTTTCACCCACTTTCTTTGTTCCGGATTATCTGTGAGAAAATTGTTATACATCTCCTCTTTAATAATCCGCTTGTTAATGTTTTCATGAAAATATTTTTCAGCCCAGGACAAAAAGACTTCTCCCATAGCCTGGCGTAATTCTCTTTTCACAATTCTTTCTTGTGGAGCCTCTACTACACCGTATTTCAAATATAACTGCACACATTCAGCAATTAAGTTCCAACAATAGTTCCATTGTTCAAAATCCCATTCGGAAAAGAAAAGAGAGCCGAAATCGTGAGTAGGTTTGTGATTGTCGTTATAGTAATCAGAAAAAGCGATTTTCCACTGTCTATCGTGAAAAGATGAACCCTCACCATTTAAGGCGTGGTTGGTTGTTAGGTAAATTTTGGGAGAGTATTCAAATTCAAGAACAGCCCTTCCACCTCCTTTGTAATTTACGTTCCAAGAGCCTGTTACTTGTGGAAATAATTGCTCAAAGTCAAAACTTGGACGCACATCATCAATAAAAACAGTTCTTGTTTTTTCAGTTACATCATTCCAAAGAAATTGGTCAGTCCGAAAATCTTTTTTACCATCGACATAAGCAATAGATGAGATATTACGAAAAAGTTCACCAACAAGAGACTTACCTGAACGTCCATTACTTTGCCCCACCTCGCTCTGTCTTCCATCCATTGCTATCACTGCTTTTGCAACATTTCCATCTTTTGCCGATAACACCATATAGCCAATAGCACAGAGTTTAGAAATTAAATGTTTTTTGTTTTCTGTTATTTCTTTAGGATGTATATGTTTTTCTTCAGTTGTACCTATTGTGTTGGATTTATTCTTTTCTTTTCTCCAAGTAAAATTAGAAGTATTTTCCAAGAAAATGAGAAAATCACATTTCTTTCCTGTATCAGAAATTGTATAATCAAAATTATTGTCTGTTTTAACAACATTTATCAAACGTGGTGTTCTCTTTACAGGAATTTTTCTTTTTTGGTCAGACCAAATTTGGTGTTCTATTTCGGTGTAATTTTTCTCTTTTATATTATCGGCTGTTATTTCCCAATAATATTCATTAAAATATAGTAATTGTCGTTGTCTTTGTGGTTTTTCGAAGTTGGGCTCTAAAATTTTTAGGTTGGTTAGTTTTTCGGGCCCTAAAAATTGAGGGCCACCTCGATGTAACATTTCCAGCACTTCTTCAACGCAAACTTCACGTGCAAAATCTTTGACAAAATTACGAACGAATTCATATCGAGGTATAACCTCTATAATTGGATGTTGTACTCTTATTAATTCAAATTCTCCATCTTTTCTGATGTAATTGTAAAACCCTCTGTTTTGTAAGAAACGAAAACAACGCTCATACCTAAACTTATAAGACATACTTACAACTTCACCAAATTTGTTTTCCTTGGGAACTTCTTCCCAAAATTGTTCGTATTCCTCTATTGGCTGTGCTGATTCCAATAATCCATTTTCAGAAAATCTCCACGTATGTTTCCCAATCTTAAATTCAGGAAGATTTTGCAAACTTTCTTTATGGGCTTCAGCAAAAACAGCAACACTTTGTAAATGCCACAGTTCCATTAGCTTTCCATCACTCCAAGAAGTGATTTTGTGAAACTGGACATACTTACCTATTTTCTCTTTTTCGTTAAAAAGAAAATCAATTTCATCAAGTAACTTTTTTTCGTCACCTTTCAGCGTATTGGCTAGTAAGTCATCAATACCTTTATCCTTTTTTTCGTTGGGTTGGATATTGCCTATATAAACATCTACATAAATATTACGACTGTTTTTTAAAGTTATACAATAATCTTTAAAATTTCGAGCAGCATAAAAGAAGTTTCGAGGTCGCTTATCCACCGAGTTTTTTAAGTCCAGACTGGAAGATAAATCATTCCAGTCTGCATCAAAGAGAAGCACTATTTCCTCAACCTTACAAACATCAACGAGTTTCACGAAATCCTCGTGAAGTTTGCCTTTTATCCCAAAGTTCTGTATTCCAGAAATAGCCACACTCGGAATATCGTGCTTACAAGCCTTTTCTGCCTTTTTCTCACCCTCTTGTACAAACAAGCGACTAATTTTCTTTTGCTGTTTGTACATTTCCCTAATTTTTTGGGGAAAGAAAATGAAGGGAGAAGAACCTGGAGGTGATTTGTATTTTTGAGGTTTTCCAGTACTACTTAAATGCTCTTCCGGGAACTGCCAACGCACTCGAAAATACTCCAGTGTTAATGGCTTCTCGTTACCCTTGGCTTTCTTTTCGTATTTAACCGGTAGCCCTTCTAAATCATAATACTCTATAATAACATCATCCCCATCATCAACTATTTGATTTTTAGAGTTGATTGTTCCTGACTTAAAGACTTTTCCAATGGTTGTTGTTTTGTTTTCATCTGACCTAAATGTTTTTGCTTGAACATCTTTTTCTGTCAGACCACTTTCAGAAAGCATTCGAGAACAATAAGATTTCGTTTTTTTAGATGTCTTCTTAGGTGTATTAGATTTAGGTTCTTCTATCAAAACAGAAAATTGGCGTGCCAACAATTCCAATGCTTCAGGGTAAGATTTTCCTTGTTTCATATAAAATGAAACAGGAGAATTTCCTCCAAACCCACAACGAAAACATTTAAATATCTTTTTTTCATCATGATATTCTAGTCCTTTTTCTGTCTCACAATTAGGACATTGTCCTTTATATGATGCTCCTTTTTTATAGAGCGTCATATTATGTTCTAACACTTGTAGGAGTTTACCCTCAGAAAGGTCTAATATTTTCTGTGTGGTTGTTTTATCTATGTAGGGCATAATTAATCTACGGATTTTAATTTTCTAATTTTAGAATATTGAGCAACAAATTGAGCTTTAATTAATCCCTCTAAAACAAGCATACAGAATACCTTTGTAAATAGTTCTACCGTCTCCGACTTCACTATTATTTCAATATCCACTTCTGTTCCCGGTTCGAGACTTTCAACATAATTAATCAGCTCATTTCTGTACGTTATCATTTTATCAAAACCAATTCGTTCTTTCCAAATATCCACCCACTCGTCATCACTCATTGACTTCATTAAATATCGCTCAACATTCATTTTTTCTTGTTATCAAAAAGTTTGTAAATGTCGATTTTTTCTATTTCTAAAAAAAGTTGCTTATAACGTGAGCTAATATGCTTTATAAAACAATCTTTCAATAATTCTTCCTCTCGAGTATGGGGATTTACCACTATCCACGTAGGAATAAACTGAACTGTAACAGGACGATGAGAAGAATGAAATGTTTGTTCAACATCTTTTCTAATAACTGTTAACCCTGCATCTCGAAAAAGCCTCACAGCATCTTCTACACTAAAATAAATTTCAGTTTTTATCATAATAATTGTTATTTTAAGCATTTCTGTATAGCGAAAATATCACTTTACAGAAATGCTTTGTGCCACACTCCATTGACACTATTATTAAAAATTATAAATTTTTTTATATCCTTTCTCTAAAGCGATTTGATTTATAATCAATCGCTTTTGCCCTGAAGGAACATTGTTCCCAGAAAGCCAAAGATGAAAAGATTGACGAGTAATTGCACATTCAGAAATAATTTGATTTTTTATTTCCGTAAATTCTTTCACCGACACGGAATCTAACCAATTCCGCAATAGTTGCTTTCTACCTACTACTTCTTCTTTCATACAAACTTTGTTTTACCTTTGTCAAATATTTTACAAATGCAAAGTAAAATAATTTCTTTCAATAAGACAAATATTTTCTTACAAAAGTAAAATCTATTCTTACCCAAATATTTTACAAAAAAGTCAAACCTTTGTAAATTAGCATATTATGAATTTGGAAAAAATACATATAGGAGAATTAGTTAAATCTGTTGTAAGACAGAGTAATATACGAGATGTTGATTTTGCTAAAAAAATAGGTAAAAGTAGACAGAATGTATATGATATGTACAAGAGGACAGACTTTGAAGTAAAACTACTTCTTACATGTTCCATCGCACTAAACCACAACTTTTTTGAAGATATTTATCCTAAGACATTAAATGAAGAAGAAATTATAGACAATGTTTTTGAAACTTTCAAGGAAATTGTAAAAGAAAGAATAGTAGAACAAAAAAAAGACTGAAGTAATAAATATGAAAGAATATTTACTGAATCTACAGAATGGGGTAACGATTAATATGTACCACGTTGTATCAATTGACAAAGACAACAACGATGGTAATACTATTATAAGAATGGATGATGGCTCTTTAATTCCGGTCAAAAAAAAATATCAACATTTTTTAGATGATATTATACCCAATAGACATTTTATATATGATGAAAAAACAACTGAATAAGTAGCCCAAATTATCCCAAATTGAGAATAAGTGTCTGTAAATGAGTTTGAGTTTGAGTTCTGGTGGCACCACAGACAAACTCGTAACAAGCAGTAAAGCAAGTTGCGAGTTTTTTTATTGAGATAAAATAAGATATTGAAATTTAAATCTTTTTATTTTTCAATATCTATGTTTTTTTGTACCTTTGCAAAGTTTTTCAATTTGCATTTATGCCAAATTTTGATTTATACAATATTAACTTAAAAAACATCTCATCAGAACATCCTTCTTTTGAGTTTGAATACACCTTAAATGAGGATTATTTTAAGTTATTAGAAAACAGTGAAATAAAAAAAGGATTGGTACATGTACATTTAAAAGTTGAGAAACAAGGCGTACTTTTCTATTTTGTGTTTGATTTAGAGGGATATGTAGAAGTAACTTGTAATAGATGTCTTGACCCAATGCAACAATCAATTGAGTATAACGATACGCTCAAAGTAAAATTGGGAGAAAGTTACAATGACGAAGAAGAAATCATCATTGTTCCAGACAACAATCCTATGCTAAATATAGCATGGTTCTTATACGAATTTATTACATTAAGTCTTCCCTTAACGCACACACACGAAAAGGAAAAATGCAATAAAGAAATTATCGACAAACTGAATAATCATATAGTTGATTATCAACAAGACGAAAACGAGAAAAAAGAAATAGACCCAAGATGGGAAAAATTAAAAGATATAATTAAAAACGATTAAAAAATAATTAAAACAATAGTAAAATGGCACATCCTAAACGTAAACAATCGAAACAAAGAACTGCAAAACGTAGAACACATTACAAAGCAGAATTACCAACATTGGCTTTATGTTCCAATTGTGGTGCTCATCACATCTATCATACAGTATGCCCTGAATGTGGTTATTACAGAGGCAAATTAGCTGTTGAGATGAGTGACGAAGTTTAATTTAGCACAAAAAGATGTCTAAAATCAACGCAGTAATCACAGGCATAGGTTCTTATGTTCCGGATTACAAGCTAACCAACGAAGAACTTAGTAAAATAGTAGATACCAGCGATGAGTGGATAACGACTCGCGTTGGTATCAAAGAGAGAAGAATCCTAAAAAACAAAAACTTAGGAGCTTCTTTTCTTGGAATAGAAGCTGTTAAAAATTTATTCAGCAAGAAAAAAGTCAATCCAGAGGAAGTTCAAATGGTTATCTGTTCAACTTCTACTCCTGACTACCTATTCCCTTCCACTGCTTCCATTATTGCCGAACAAACAGGAATGACAAATACATATGCTTATGACATTCAAGCTGCTTGTACAGGATTTATCGTTGGTTTAACAGCGGCATCTAATCATATAGAAACAGGTAGATACAAGAAAATTTTAGTTGTTTCTACTGAAAAAATGTCGTCGATAGTCAACTATGACGACCGAAGTACAGCACCACTTTTTGGAGATGGTGCAGGTTGTGCATTAGTAGAAAGCACGACCGAAAATATCGGCTTTATCGATTCTATTATCAAAAACAACGGTAAAGGATTAAAACATTTACATATGAAAGCAGGTGGTTCGCCTACAAGTCATACCACCGTTGACGAAAAAGCCCATTCTGTATATCAAGAGGGAACACACGTATTCAAACACGCAGTATCTGATATGGCAGAAGTATCAGCTGAAATAATGCAAAAGAATGAGTTGTCATCAGAAGATGTAAACTGGCTTATTCCCCATCAAGCCAATTTAAGAATTATTGATGCTGTTATAAAACGTACCGAAATTCCTTATGAAAAAGTATGTATAAACATACAAAAATATGGCAATACCTCATCAGCCAGTATTCCACTCTGTTTAGCAGAATACGAAAATCAATTTACCAAAGGAGATAACATTATCTTAACAGCATTTGGAGCCGGATTTATTTGGGGAGCTTTATACCTTAAATGGGGATATTAAAATATCTCAACAAGAATATAAACCTAAATTATTCATTACAAAATAGTATCATCTATTTTCTCCTTCTCTTAAAAAAGGTTGAATTATATTTAAATCTTATTAAAAAGACCATTTTTTTATTCAAATAATACTATTTTTGTGCTTTCGTTGAATAAAACATATACTAATCACATATATCATAAACGATGGTTGATATAAAAGAACTAACTGAAAAGATTGAAAAACAGAGTGCCTTTGTTGATTCGATAATAATGGGAATGGACAAGGTAATTGTAGGACAAAAACATCTTGTTGAGTCGTTATTAATAGGTTTGCTTTCCGATGGTCATATACTACTTGAAGGATTACCCGGATTAGCCAAAACATTAGCAATAAAAACATTATCAGAACTGATTAATGCTGATTATAACCGTATTCAATTTACACCGGACTTATTACCAGCCGATGTAACAGGTACGATGATTTACAGTCAAAAACAAGAAGATTTTAGTATCCGAAAAGGCCCTATCTTTTCTAACTTCATCTTAGCAGATGAGATTAACCGTGCTCCTGCTAAAGTTCAAAGTGCGTTATTAGAGGCAATGCAAGAACGTCAGGTTACAATCGGAGATAAAACTCACAGTTTAGAAGAGCTATTTTTGGTAATGGCTACTCAAAACCCGATAGAACAAGAGGGAACTTATCTGTTACCTGAGGCACAAGTCGATAGATTTATGTTAAAAGTTGTTATTGATTATCCTAAAAAAGAAGAAGAAAAGTTAATCATCAGACGCAACTTAGAAAAAGAATTGCCAACAATTACACCGATTCTTTCTCCAAAGGATATTTTAAAGGCAAGAGATGTTGTTAGACAAGTCTATATTGATGAAAAAATAGAAAAATACATTATTGACATTGTGTTTGCAACAAGATATCCACAAGATTATAACTTAGATAACCTCAAAGATATGATTACTTTCGGAGCTTCTCCTCGTGCATCTATTAATTTAGCACTCGCTGTAAAAGCTTATGCCTTTATCAAACGAAGAGGATATGTTATTCCGGAAGATGTGAGAGCTGTATGTTATGATGTTTTACGTCATAGAATAGGATTGAGTTATGAAGCAGAAGCGAACAACCTAACAGCAGACGAAATCATCACTGATATTCTTAATACGGTAGAAGTACCTTAATCATTAAAACGACATTTCATTCTATTTTGTAAAAATAATTGTACACTAAATTATTTTACAATTATATTGTCTATGGAAACAATCGAACTACTGAAAAAAGTAAAACAGATAGAGATAAAAACACGCAGTTTATCTCAAAATATTTTTGCAGGGGAATATCACACCGCTTTCAAGGGGAGAGGTATGACCTTTTCAGAAGTTCGTGAGTACCAATACGGTGATGAGATACGAGATATTGATTGGAATGTAACTGCAAGATTTGGTAAACCTTACATCAAGATTTATGAAGAAGAGCGTGAACTAACTGTGATGCTTTTAGTTGATGTTTCGGGAAGTTTACATTTTGGAAGTGGTACAGATTACAAGAAAAATATCGTTACTGAGATTGCTGCTACATTGGCTTTTTCAACTATTCAAAACAACGATAAAGTAGGTGCCATTTTTTTCTCGGATAAAATAGAGAAGTTTATTCCACCTAAAAAAGGAAAAAAACACGTGTTGCATATTATACGTGAATTACTAGTATTAGAAACAGAAAGTGCAAAAACCAATATTTCCGAAGCATTAAAATATTTTACCAACGCCATTAAGAAAAGTTCTACTGCTTTTATTATATCAGACTTTATGGACGATGATTTTAATCACAGTTTGCTTATTGCCAATAGAAAACACGACATTGCGGCAATACAAGTTTACGACGTAAGAGAGTCCGAAATTCCCGATGTGGGAATTATAAAATTAAAAGATGCAGAAACAGGAGAAAGAATTTTGGTAGATACTTCCGATAAACGCACTAGAAAATCGTACAAACTAAAATGGGATGAACGACAATTGGAATTGCTAAAAACATTTAAGCAGTGTGGAGTTGATTCGGAAATAATGAACACAGAAGAAGATTACGTAAAAATGTTATTAAGACTGTTTCGCTTAAGAAGTTAAAAGAGAGAATATAAAATGATAAAAAAAAGGAATATACTATTTTTGACTTTACTGACATTTTTTGTTACAGTTGGAACCAATGTTTACGGACAAGTTACTGCTGTAAAAGCCAACATTGACTCCACTGAGTTATTAATTGGAAATCAGACTATTCTAACTTTTGAATGGGAACAATATCCCAAACAAACAGTAAAAGCACCTATTTTTTCCGATACAATTGTTAACTTTTTGGAGATAATAGAAAAACCAACCATCGATACAACCATTATAAGTGAGGAAGTTTCGAAAATAAACATCAAATACCGTATTACTTCATTTGAAGACACTCTTATTTATATTCGTCCGATGCCTTTTGTCGTTGGTAAAGATACAATATGGTCTAATCCACTTTCATTGAAAATTATACAGCCTTTTAAGATTGACACGGAAAATGGAGATATGGCAGATATTAAGCCTATTTACAATCCACCTTTTGATTGGAAAAATTTTATCAAACAGACAGTTCTCATTATCCTTATTATATTACTCTTGGTACTTCTTTTTATTTTAATAAAAAAATATCTGATTAAAAGACCCAAAAGAGAAATCATAAAAACAATTTCAACGCCTACTCTATCGGCTTATGAAGAGGCTATTAATAATTTACAAGATTTAGAAAAGAGAAAGTTGTGGCAACATCAACGTACAAAAGAGTATCACACAGAATTAACAGATATTTTAAGAATATACATTGAGAAAACTTTTGTTATCCATTGTATGGAAATGACCTCTGATGAGATACTACACGCTCTATCAACATTAAAAAGAGAACAAAAAGAAATATTTACGACACTGAAAAACATTTTAACATTAGCTGATTTGGTTAAATTTGCAAAATGGACACCGGAAATGGGGGAAAATGAAAAAAGCTTGAAAATGGCATACCGTTTTGTAGAAGAAACAAATCCAAAAGAAAAAGAAGAAAATAGTACCTTAGAAAGAGATAAAACGAACCAAAATGACATTTAAAAATCCCGAATATCTATATCTTCTATTACTATTGATACCAATGGTTGTTTGGTATTGGTACAAACTGAAACAGTCAGCAGCAAGCTTACAGTTCTCTTCCATAAAAGTATTAAAAAGTTCTCCTAAAACATTGCGTTTGCGTTTAATACATTTGCCTTTTATATTAAGAATATTAATGTTTATTTTTCTCATCATTGCCATTGCACGTCCTCAATCTTCCAATCATTGGAGAAAAACAAACAGAGAAGGAATTGATATTATGATGGCATTGGATATTTCGGGAACAATGAAAATAGAAGACTTGACTCCTAATAGACTTGAAGCTGCTAAATCAGTAGCTATTGAGTTTATACAAGCACGTCCTAATGATAACATCGGATTGGTTGTTTTTTCAGGTGAGAGTTTTACACAATGTCCTTTAACCACCGACCACACCATACTTATCAATCTTTTTAGAAGAATAAAGTACGGATTACTTGAAGATGGAACAGCTATTGGGTTAGGACTAGCAAATGCCATTAATAGAATCAAAGAAAGCAAAACAAAATCAAAAGTGATTATACTCTTAACTGATGGTTCTAATAATCAAGGTTCTATATCCCCTATTACAGCTGCTGAAATAGCACAAACATTAGGTATAAGAGTTTATGCCATAGGAGTAGGTTCTCATGGAATGGTTAAAATACCTATTCAAACGCCATTTGGTGTAAGATACCAAAAAGTTAAATCCGAATTTGACGAAAAAACTCTTGAGAAAATTGCAAAAATAACAGGAGGACAATATTTTAGAGCAACTAATACTGCACAACTTCGTGTAGTCTATCAAGAAATTGATAGAATGGAAAAGAGTAAAATAAGCGTAAAAGAGTATAGTAAGAAAAATGAGTTATATTTTATCTTTGCACTTATTGCATTTATTCTATTACTTTTAGAGATTATTCTTAAAAATAGTTGGCTAAAAATAGAACCTTAACAACCACTTGTTTGATTACTTTTTCTTAACATTCTTCCTTTTATGTCTTTTTCTATAAACCACATATCCGGAAAGGAGGATAAACACAAAGAATAGTCCCGAAAAGAAAATAAAGAAAGGAGCAAATGCTCCGAATAAATCTTTATATATTCGTCCAACGTGCAGTTCCAACGAAAAGTGCCAAAGTGACATTCTGCTTTTCTCTTTTATAAATTCAGGCATTTGAATAGGCTTCTTATCCGAATGGATTAAAGAGGCTCCTTTATGATAATCAAAGACCATATTTCCACAGGAAAAATCGGAAGAGTAACCCGACACCAAATTCGTAAATGTTGGACGCCCCATAGTTCGCTTTTTGACATAAGGCTTATTGGTTATCATATCATAAACTTCCCCACTCTGCTTATTCCATTGGTAAAGTCCACTAAACGAACCTAAAATCCAAGTAGAATCATTATATTCCTTCCAAACATTAATCCCCATTACACTCACAGGTGGTTGTTCTTTTAATCGGATTGGTGTATTATTAAAGTCACGAAACTGATAAAATCCATTAGATGAATAAAGCAACCATTCAGAAGTAGTATTATCATATCTGAGATTACGGATTTTCTGATGCCAAGGGTTAGGACTGTCAAGAATAGAAAAAGGCACAGGATTTACCTTAGCACGTACAATGGCAATCAACAATGGAGGACGCAAAAACCAACCGGTAACAGCCAACACCATTAACAAAACAAAAGGAATATAACCTATTTTATTGTGCCATTTTAACGAAACATTCCAGAATTTCTTTAACTTTCGATTATCTTTTTTCTGTTTCTTTCTACGTTTTATCGGAATTTTCCAAAAAGTAATAATTAATCCTGTGAGCACTAAAACAATAATCAACAATCCCAAGAAATCCACAAATAATTTTCCTATCATACCAAACAGTTCTCCACTGTGCAACACCCAAATAGTACGAAACAGAGAAACTTGATTGGAGTAATTCTCCGGTTCTTTCAGTTTGATTCGTTCAAAAAGTTTATAAGGTGCCTTGCTACGATAAATATAAGAACGCATTACCACGTATAATGTATCATCCTTAACGTACAAATCATTAAAAGAATCGTGTTTGAAATCTATGTTTTCTGTTATATCTTGCCACTGATTGTATGGCTTTGAAGTTTTGTATAGATGATGTGCTGAAATACCAAACAACGTACTACTATCAGAACTTATAACGATGCTCTTTAACAACTGATTATCCACTCCTTGGGGTAATCCTTCCATAAAATTATAAACTTCTTGAAGTGCTGTATCAGTAAGAAAAACCCCACTACTTCCATACATTAGGATTCTATTCTTTTCAAGAGGTACCGTTCCCAATATTGCTCCATTATTCCAATTGGTAAATCGATATGACGAAGGCAAATATTTTCGTGGAATATCAAATTTAGATATCAATTTTCGATGATTAAGAAGTATTCCCGATATAGCAAACATCAAAAGAAAAAAACTAAAAAACAGCCCAATCCATTTATGATATTTCTTAAAAAACTTAACCATTCTATTTATATTTGATTTATGGACAACAAAGATAAGCAAAGATTTAACAACTAAACACTTTCCAGAATATTTATTTTTAATAAGATTAAATAAATATTATATTTTTCTTATACAAAAAAATCGCCTAAGAATTTCTTCTTAAGCGACTTTTATTATTGTGATTAATTTTCTATCTCAAGAATTTATAAGAAATATCTTGACCATTTTGTTGGAATTTCAAAATATACAATCCGGTAGGATTTTGTTTTTTCAATGAAATAACATTACTATTGGCATTACCTTGCTCAATCAATCGACCTAACATATTGTAGATTTTATATTTTCCAAATACAGATGAAAATTTTAATAACCTTAATTGACTATTATTACTATCATAAACAACAAGATTATCTTCTAATTTAACTTCTTTCACATCAGTAGGACTATCTTGTTTCTTAATTTTAACTAAATAATCCTCTGCTTGACCACATCTATATTCTCCACAAGATGATAAAGTATTTTTCATATCTGCTGCTACCCTCATTCTTAAATTGGTATTAAACGTTGCATCTGCAGGAGGAGTAAAATTAAATGAGTATTCTGTACCACTACCAAAACCACCACCAGATGCAGAAACCTTACTAGCAATTAGCTCGGCATCTTCAAAAGTTCCATTATTATTATAATCTATCCATGCTTTAATGGTTTGAGAATTACCTTGAATCGTAACTTTTAACGTACTTTCTGAATCATTAGGAATTTCTGTTGAAAAAGCAGAATTCAAACAAGATTTAGATGCATAATCAACATAAAACTGGGTGTTATTCAAATTATATCCTTCACTAATATTTTCAATGGTACCTAACACAACCTTAATAGGACCAGATTGATAATTTTGAGATAGTGTAACTCCAGTCACTTGACAACTTGCTGCTGTTACCTCCTCTTCACCATCTTCAATAGGTGTTGCTGCCAAAGAAGTCGTTAAACTACCTCTATTAGCAAGAAACATTGCTAATGCACGCTCTCTTTGTTCTTTTGTGAATTTTACTAATCTGTAACCATAATTCATAACATTGTACTGTACTCCTTGATAATTTTGATTAGTACAAGGATTTATATCCTGATTAGTAGGAACAGGATTTACACTCAATAAACTTTGACAAGGTTCTGTATCACAAACTTTATCATTGTCTTTTGTACAATCAGCATTTGCTGCACATTCACCTCCTTGTGGATTTGCTCCTTTAAAAGGGTGATGCAAACCTAACGAATGTCCAAACTCGTGTGCTAATGTGGTACTATTCACGTTTGTAACCACAGGAGCTTTCATCACAGTACGATATCCGGCATCCGAATTGGTTGGAAATCCAGCATATCCCATCAAGCCATAGCTATTAAAATTACTATCAAAACCAGTTACAATATACATATTATAGTAAGCACTTTCATTCCATTGTGGTGCTATTCCTTTTATATCATCTTCTGAAGGTCCTTGAGTTCCAGATCTTTTCATTCCATGTTCTGCATAACCCGGTAAAGTACAATCATATCTAATTATACCTGTTGTTGCTTTACAATCTTGGTCTCTTTTGGCTAGAACTAGCTTAAAAGGAATAACTGCTGATTCGTCAACTTCATCTCCCGGAGGGAAAAAACTCTTTAGGGGGTTATTAGGGCTTTGATAAGTAGCAGCATACATCTTATTTGTATTCTCTATCCAAGTTTTTATTTGCTCATCGGTAAGCTGAACTCCATCTGTAGGCGTTCCAGTATGTCCTGTTCCGGAACGATTTTCAATCACGTGAACGACTACAGGAATTTCATAAATTTCTCCCGTATAATTCGCTTTTTGTGAAAGACGTGCCATTCTCTGCAAAAAAGCAGTCGATTGCATTTTTATACGCAACTGTTCTTCTGCTTTTTCTCGTCGTAATCTCATTTCTGGATTTTTACGTTCCAACTCTCTTTGAGCTTGTTCAAATCCACAAGTTTCTTGTGCATTCATATTTACACCTACAAAAAACAGTGCAAATAAAAGAAGTAAATGTTTTTTCATAATATTTTGTTTTTTTATTTATAATAATACAAAGATAGAAAAAAGACAAACAGACTCCAAACAGATTTCCTAAAATTACTCATTTATTGCAAAAACAATCTAAGAAACAATCATTTAATAAAAAAATCGCCTAAAAAATTAGACGATTTTCTCTACTTAATATAATGATTTTATTTCAAAAACTTAAAAGAAATCATTTTTCCTTTTTGTTGAAACCTTAAAATATAAACTCCATTAACAAACAAATTATTCAATGAAATAACATTGCTATTTGAATTTCCGTGATAAATCTCTCTACCCAACATATTATAAATTTTATACTCTCCAAAAACAGCGTTGTTTAATAATCTTAATTGATTATTTTTACTATCATATCAACCTTTTTAACGGAAGTTCCAATGTCTTTTTTATTTATTTTAACCAAATAATCTACAATCTTTCCATCTACAGTACCACAAGGTGTAACATTAGGCTCATTATCACTTAAAATAATTCTTAATCTTAAATATTTATCTGTAACAGCTGTTATTGGTGGCGTAAAACTATAAGTATATTCCCAATAAAACCAACTCTCTATAAAATTCTTAGTAGCAGGTTTAATTGTAATCTCCTCATTGCTTTCAAATGTTCCATTATCGTTGTAGTCTATCCAAGCTTTGATATGTTTATTTTTTTCAGAAACAGAAATTTTTAACTCATTATCTTTATCTTGTAGTTCTATTTCTGCAGTTAATGATTTATCCAAACAAATCTCTGTTTTATCTATATAATCCTCTGTTTCAAATCTAAATGTATTGTTTATTTTTTTTAGAACAACTATTACTGGACGATAATATCCATTATCATTTCCTGTAACTTGACAAGTTGGTTCAGTTACTTGACTATTTTCAACAGGAGTACCAGCCAACGAATTCAATAATTCTGCTCTTATACTCGCCATAAAAACGGCTAATGCACGAGTTCTTTGTCCCGCTGTAAACTTTATAGGTCTATGAGTATAATTCATTACGTTATATTGTACTCCCTGATAATTTTGATTAGTACAAGGATTTATATCCTGATTAGTAGGAACAGGAGACATATCATAAGCACTCCGGCAATATTCAGTATCGCAAACACCATCATTATCAACTGTACAATCTCCCGTATTTATTGTACACTCACCACCATACTCATTTGCTCCTTTAAAAGGGTGTTTTAGACCTAACGAGTGCCCAAACTCGTGTGCCAAAGTAGTATCATCATTTTTAGTCACTACAGACGCTTTCATTACTGCACGATAAGAACTTAAAGATGTAGGATAAGAAGCATATCCTAATAAACCAGAAGTAGAAGAAAAATTCCCATCAAATCCTGTTACAATATATATGTTATAATAATATTTTATATCCCATTCTGGAGCTAAAGTATTCTGTATATCATCTTCTGACACTCCTTTATTTCCTTCACGTTTTAACCCATATTTTGCATAACCTGGTAATTCACAATTGTATCTAATAATTCCTGTTGTTGCTTGACAGTTTTTATCCCTTTTTGCTAAAACCAACTTAAAAGGAATAACAGCAGATTCATCAACATCATCTCCTGCTGGCAAAAAGTTCCTATTTGGGTCAGAAGAACTTTGATAATTCCCAGCATACATTTTGTTGGTATTATCTATCCAAGTTTGAATTTGTTGGTCAGTCAATTGCTTCCCATTAGGTGTACCTGTGTTTCCTGTTCCTGTACGATTTTCAATCACGTGTACTACTACTGGTATCTCATAGATTTCTCCTGTATATTGAGAATTTTGAGATAATTGTGACATTTTTTGCATAAAAGAAACGGATTGCATTTTGGTACGCAACTGTTCTTCCAGTTTTTCTCTTTGTCGTTTTAATTCTGGATTTTTACGTTCTAACTCTTTTTGAACTTGGTCAAAGCCACAAAATCCTTGTGCATTTGTATTTACACCAATAAAAAATAGTGCAAATAAGACTAATAAATGTTTTCTCATAATGTTTTTGTTTTTATTTGTTTAAATGCAAAAATATAAAAAAAACAAATAATTAACATTTTTTTATGAAAAAAATAAGAGGTTGTTAAAACAACCTCTTATTAAATGTTTCACTTACCACTTCGCATCTTCTTCTGCAAAACTTCCATATCTGTGATACTCATATGAGATACTTTGCTCTTTTAGATAGTGTAAAAGTTCTATTCTACCTTCTACCAATGGAGTGGCAGAAGCGATATGTTTACCCAATTTTGCTGTTTGTAAGAAATAATCCAAAGGCAACTGTCCTGAACAAGTACGAACACGCTCAAAATTCTCCATATCAGCAATAAATTCATCATCGGTTTGTTTTTGAATAGAGATACTTTTTGGCAATAAACTTTCCAGAGCTTCTATTTTTTTGTCTTCTGCAGAAATACTTAATACAACAGGTGTTTTTGCCATTTTACTTGCTAAAACACAAAGTAAAACATCAACCAACTTGTCGTTTGGCAACACTCTTACAACAATATTTTTCAAAGGAAGATAACGGAATGTGTTTAATTCTCCGACAAGTTCTTGTGTTGTTTGTTCCACGCCAAATTCTTGTTTCCAATTTTTCGCATAACTATCAACAGCACGATGCAAACGGTTAAATTCCTCATCTGTTAAATGTTTTTTGAAGTGTTGTAATTTTTCAGCATTGGAAACTGTCGTCTCTTTGTGGTCTGTTTCCGTAAAGTGAACAAATGTACTTACATAATTTTCACTTCCAGCCTTGATACCACCACCAAATGCCGAACGTTTCATTCCACCAAACGGCTGACGCTGAACAATAGCACCTGTGATAACACGATTAACATACAAATTACCTGCCTCAATGCTATTTTTCCAAAGCAATCGTTCGCTTTCGTCCAAACTTTGAATACCCGATGTTAAACCATATTCTCCCGAATTAACCAGTTCAATTCCGTGTTTCAAGTCATTCATACAAACAACTGCTAACAATGGGCCAAACAATTCAGTCTCAAAAGTATAACTTCCTTGACGAACATTCCATTTAACGCAAGGTTTTAAAATATATCTATCTTTATCAATAAATTCAGGCGCAACAAGCCACTCTTCGCCCTCTTCCATATTATCAATAGCGTGAAGCAGTTTATCGTTGGTGTTGGTAACCATAGGACCAATCAAATTTCCACCGTTCCAAGCACTTCCTGTGTGCATACTCAACACGGCATCTTTTAGTTTTAACTTAAAATCAGGGTCGTTGTAAACGCTTTTCTCTACCACTAAAAGAGAACAAGCCGAACATTTTTGTCCTGCATTTCCAAAGGCAGATTTCACAATATTCAAAATAGCGTGGTCTCTATCTCCTTTTGCCGTTAAAATAATGGCATTTTTTCCTCCTGTTTCTGCTGAAAGTGGAGTTGTTGGGTTATTTTCCAAAATTCTAAATGCTGTATCTGTTCCACCTGTCATAATGATATGCTTAATGGCTGGATTTGTGGTTAGTTTTGTCAATCCTTCTCGGCTATCAGGCGAAACGATTTGCAACGCATCTTTCGGCACTCCTGCTTCCCAAAAACTTTGTACAAATTCCCACGCAATAGGATAAGAAGCCGTTGCAGGTTTCAGTATCACCGAATTACCTGTTGCCAATCCAGCAACCACACCACCGACAGGAATAGCAGTTGGAAAGTTCCAAGGTGGAATAACCAAAACGATACCTTTCGGCGTATTTTTTACCGTTTTCAGATTCTCAAACTTCTGCATAGAAATTGGATAGAAACGACAAAAATCAATTGCTTCCGAGACTTCCACATCGCCCTCGTTGAATGTTTTCCCTGTAATGGCAGCCATACAGCCGATTAAATCGCCACGTTTTGCCACCAAATTATCAGCCACACGATGCAAAATTTTGTTTCTTTCATCAAGGCTTGTTTTTCTCCATTCGGATTTATCCTTATCAGCAATCGCCACTATTTCGTCTATCATCTCGGCAGTTGCTTGTTGAACTTGACAAACAGAAATCTCTTTGGTGTGCTGACTTCTATCAATGTACGTTTTAGTTTTGTTTTCGTTTGATAAAATCTCTTTATCTCCCACTTGAACAGGAATTTGATAAGGTGTATCGTTTGCTTTTTTTTGCCATTTTTCTCTGATTTTATCTGCCCATTTTCTGTTAGCAGGTAAATCAAAATCGGTGTCAGGTTCATTGACAAAATGCGTCAAATCTGCCTTGCGAGGTTTTTCTGTTAAACGATTTTGAGTGCGTTTTACAAAACCTTTTGACTTTTCTTTCAACTCAAACGCTTTCTCAAACTGATTTTTCAAGAAATGCCACTCTTCACTTCCCTCTTTTAAATTAAATGAATAGGTCAAAAAGTTATCTTTTCCTGTGTTTTCGTCCATTCTTCTAACCAAATACGAAACGGCGTTTAGAAAATGTTCATCAGAAACGACAGGCGTATATAAGATGATTTTTTTCTGCAATTTTCTC